>OLNE01000510.1_pt1 | contig 36222 bp, 24 predicted proteins | sample 1672431 | NCBI WGS metagenome assembly OLNE01 (sample SAMEA3136685, study PRJEB25190) | human gut metagenome | reverse complement strand
GCGTTGTCGCATCCGACCTCGCCGATGTGGGCGGCGAGCTGGGAGCCATCGAAGGCGTAGCAGCCGGCATTGCACTCGAGGAGCGTCGCCGCCTGCTCGGGCGTGCAGTCCTTCTGCTCGATGTTGCGCTCGATGGTGCCGTCCTCTGCGAGGACGATGCGGCCATAGCCGAACGGGTCGGGCGGGGTGATGGTGAAGGCAGTCGCCGCGGCGTTGCCGGCGGAGACGGACTCGGCGAAGGAGCGAATGGTCTCGGCGGTGACCAGCGGAAGGTCGCCGTTGAGGACCACGACGGGGCCCTCATCGATGCCGGTGGCCTCGAGGGCGACCTTGACGGCGTGGCCCGTGCCCTTGCGCTCGGTCTGCTCGACGCACTCGACCGTAGCGGCGGAGCCGGCGTAGGCGGCGTCGACGATGGCGCGGACCTCATCAGCGTGGCTGCCGACAACGACGACCACGCGGTCGCAGCCGCCTGCGATGGCGGCGTCCGCCACCCAGCGGATCATCGGCTTGCCGAGAATCTTGTGGGAGACCTTGGCGTGACTGGACTTCATGCGCGTGCCCTCGCCGGCGGCGAGGATGATTGCGGTGGCGTTTGCCATGGAGTTGCCTTCCGTTGGGGCGGGATCCGCCTTGGGATGCGAACCTCGTCATGATAGCGCACGGATGTGGAGAGTCCGGAAAGGGCTGCGTGAGCGGATGGGGGCGACGCGACGTGCCTTCTGCCGCGTTCGCGGCGCCATGCCGCATAGAAACAAAAAACCAGCGCATCGCTGGGGTACTAGGATTCGAACCTAGGTAACGGGAATCAAAATCCCGGGTCCTAACCACTGGACGATACCCCAGCGACACGCTGGCCGGTTAAGTGTAGCAGCTTGCGGCGACGTTGAGTGCGAAGAGCCGTCTGCGGCTGCGATTGTCGCGTGGACTACTTGCCCGTGGCATGCGGCCGCCCCCGGTTACTTGCCGAGGAGGAATCGCTCCACGAAGTCGGCGAGGCCGTCCTGCTCGTTCGTGAGGTCGAGCGTGAAGTCCGCTGCGTCGCGGGCGACGTCCGAGGCGTTTCCCATGGCGATGCCCAGGCCCGCCGCCTCGAGCATCTCGACGTCGTTGCCAGAGTCGCCGATGGTGCACACCTGCTCGAGGCCAAAGCCCAGGTGATGGGCGAGCTCCTCGAGGCCGCGCGCCTTGCTCACGCCGAAGGCGTCCCACTCGATGTTGTTCACCGCGGCGGGGTTTACCGTGAGGCCGGAGTTCGCGGGGAGCGAGAGGAAGTCCTCCTCGCGCCACGGGTCGATGAAGTTGATGCCAACTTTGAGCACGCCTTTGCCCAGCCGTTCGACCTTATCGGCGATATCCGCCGCGCCGTCATAGCCGTTACGCGGGGTAAACGTGGCGGCGACGCGATTGAACTCCTCGCGGTTCACGGCGCAGCCATAGCGCGTGCCGGACTCGTCGTCGATGCAGACATAGGCGGAGATGCCCGGCTTCATGAAGGTGCGAAGGAGGCCGGCCGCGGTCCCCGCGTCGATGGTCTTGCGACAGAAGAACTCGCCCGTGCGCAGGTCTCGGATGATGGCTCCGCAGGCGGCTACGAGGTAGTGGAAGCCATCCATGCCGATCTCGGGCATGGGAAGGCCCTGCCAGGCGCGACCTGTGGCGGGGACGGCCTCGATATCCCGGGCGAGAAGCTCGCGAATCGCGTTCTGCGTGCGTTCCGAGACGCTCTTGTCGTCTCTCATCAGGGTGCCGTCAAGGTCGAAGGCGAACAGCCTGATGTCCTTGGCCTTCTCGGCCAGCTCTTGTTCTGTGAGTGCCATGCGTTGCCCCCGTTTCGCGCGTGCTGTCGCGCACATGATAACCGCTTGGAGGAGTTGACGGCGAGAGAGGTTGGTGGCTGTTCGGCTAGGCCCCGCCCATGCGTGCGTGTGGTACCTTACATGCGGTAATGGGCTGCGGAGGAGGGCCGGGGCTTGTCGCGATTCGTCGCAACCGAAGTTAACGAGCGTGTGGCGTGCAACCCGCTCGCCGTCGCGGACTCACTGCGTCTGGGCGACGCTGTCGCCTTCGGCTCTAGCGCCACGGCCCATCTCGCCGACGCCTCGGGCAAGAAGCTCCTCGTTAAGGTCTTGCGCAGCAATGCCGTCTGCGAGCAACGGGCACGCGATGAGTACCGTCTGCTTGCCGAGCTTGGGGGCGCTGCGGGGCATGCTCCGCTTGTCTATGCGCTTGGTGTCTGCGGAGACGATGGACCTGCCGCTACGGCCGCCGCGCCGTCGCGTGCCGTTGACGGCGGGCATCATTCCGCGGCTATGCCCGCCATCGCGATGGAGTACGTCGAGGGGCTTGACCTCTTTGGCCTCCGCGCGCTTATCTCGGATGAGAGGGGTAGCGTGGCGAGCGCCGACGCACTCGGCGTGGCCCGTCACCTTGTGTTGGCGCTCCTTTGCTGCTCGGTGGAGTCGCGCTCCGACGCACGCTATCTCTCGACGGTTTCACATCGCGACGTGAGCGCGGGCAACGTCCGCTTTGTTCTTGATGACTCGGGTTCGATTTCGCGAGCCGTCCTCATCGACTTTGGCCAGGGCGTCGAGTCCGATGATCCGGACGTCACGGCGACGAATCCCCTCGAGCGCTCGACGACGCCCTTCGTGGGCGCCCCGGAGATGTTCGACCAGCGCCCGGAGGGTAGTCGTCTGCTCAGAAACAGCAGCTACACCGATACGTATTCGGTTGGTTGCCTCCTGTACTACCTGCGCACGGGCGAATGGGCCCTGCGCCGGCAGGTGGAAGACGCCATCGCCAGGCTTGGCCTGGGCCGAGAGGGCAGGCAAGCACTGTGCGATCTCAAGATGCGCTCGGCCATCCATCTCCCCTCTGAGCTTGTGAGGACCGAGGAGGACCGTGAGCTCGACGCTCTGATCGTGCGTTGCACGGAACCGGGTGTGGGCAAGCTCGGCGGCCGCTTTGACCTTGTGCGCCTTGCGGAGAGACTCGACGTTTCCGAGGAGGAAGCGATCGAGGCCGGCGCGCGTCGGGCGCGGCGTCTGCCACGCAGGTCGACCCTGGGGCGGTAACCGTGGCCCCAACGCCCCTCGTTGAGGAGGAGACCACAGACACAGTCGAGCAGCGAGAGGAAGGGCGAGACGCCCGGCCGCGCGCTGTCCCCACTGGGTACCCGCACGCTGGGGAGCCGGACGCACCGTCGGCGGAGCGTCCGGGCTCCGGGCGTCCCTCGCGCCTCCGCGAGGCTCTGGGGAAGACGCGCCGCACGTCTGCGGTGCCGCTCCCGCTCAAGGTGGCGATGCTCGTGATTGTTGCGGTGGCACTCGCTGTTGCCGCCTACGCGAGCGCTCCGGCGTGGTTGCCCGTCGCGGGCGCGCCTGCCAGCTCGAGCTCGCAGACGCTCGTGCTTTACCCTAGCTCGGAGTTTCTCGCGATCTCCCAGCTCAAAGACACTGCGGACCTTGTCCGGGCGCGTCTTTCGAGTGTGGAGGGGGCGTTCGCGGCGCTGCTCGGCTCTTCTGATGGCATCTCCGTTTCCCTGGCGAGTCCCCTTGCGGATGCGGATGAGCTCGAGGGTGCCATCGCTAGCGATGACGTCACGGCGGAGAAGCTCGCCGCGTGGCTTGAGGGCGATGTGAAGAGCCTTCTCGCAAACCCACTCGCGCTCTACCTCGTGGATGACTCGAGTGAGGACGCGGTTTTTGACGGCACCGCCCCACGCGTGCGCGTCTATCGAAGCGAGATCGCCTCCGCCGAGGCTTGCACGGGACGCGTCGACGGCCTCGAATCCGCTGACTACCTTAATGATGATTTCGTCGCCTACGTGCGCCTGACGCTTACGGACGAGGGCGAGCGCAGGCTTGAGGAAGCGTGTGGGGACTGGTTCGACCATGCCGTCTTCGCGTTCGACCTCGAGAACAGCTCGTGGTCCACTACCTCGACGGTGCGCCTGGCCAGCGGCTCCTACGCCGTTTCCTCGACGCTTGCGCCCATGGAACCCGAGGCAAAGATGCTTGCGGCGGCGCTCGTCACCGAAGAGTACCCGGCCTCATTCAGTTGCGAGGCTGTCCCCAACGTCAACTGGGACGAGCCGGATGTGTCAAGCCAGAACCAGGTGGCGGAGACGGGCGTAGAGCCCGGGGACGCATGGGTGGTTGAGGCAAGTACCGCGGATGGCCTTACCGAGGGAGAGGCCCTCGATGCTCGCACGATGCTCGTCGAACGCTGCGAGGCCATGGGAGTCCCGTACGCCCTCGGAACGGCGGGAGACGGCGAGGGCATCGCCGTGAAGCTCGCCCCGGAGGGGTTCGACGCGCTTGCGGCGAAGGCGCTTGTGCAGGGACGTTCGATCACGCTCTCGTGGGGGATGGAGGAGCGCTCGCTTACCTCCGAGAAAGTCGAGGTTGTGGAGCAGGACGGCCATGTGTCTCTGTGCATCTCGGGCGGCTCTGACAACGGTGCGGTCGCGCAGGCGTCTCGTGCCGCGGCGGACTCGCCGGGCATGTGGGTGTACGCCGAGGTGGCGGGCATCCCGCTTATGCGCGGCTGGGTTGACGCGAATTCGAATGGGAAGATCGTCCTGGACCAGACGTGTGCCACAAATGCCGAGATAGACGAGGTTGGTGCCTGGCTGCCTTGCCTCATCGCGTCCGTTTTCGAGACGGACGGACCGAGCGCTATCGTCGCCTACAGCGGCAAGGCGGACCTCTCGTGGCCTGGCTCCGCCCGCGCGACCGAGGGCCCCGTTTCTGAGGCCCGAGCTGCCGCAAAGGCGGTAAACCCTGCCACGACGGTTGGCACGGACTCCTACGACGCCAGCGGTTTGCTCATGTACCTGCAGCTTGATGGCTCACGTGGCTCAGGCGCGTCCGTTTCCCTTGCCGCGGACGCGCTCGATGCGGCGCGCGCGACGTACGAGCGCATGGATTTCGAGTCTGGTCCGTTCGAGACCCTGTCGTTCTATTTCGGCGGCACAGACACGGAGCCCGCGGGGATGATCAGGTTCCGCAAGCAACGCTCTCTTTGGAACGGGGAAAAGCCCGCCGTGGAAGTCGCGTTCGTGTCGTATGGCGGAGAAGACGGGCTCGAGGAGCGCCTCTCTGCGGATGCCGCGACCGATGAGTTCTACGCGAGCAAGCTCGGGCGGGCGTAACAAGCCCTGTTGGCCGTGCACTCGTGACTCCGCGAGGCTCCTTCGCCATGTCCTAGCCCAGCTGTGCGATTTCGATCACGAAGTCGACCTCGCTTCCGATCACGGTGACGGCGTCGCCCGGCTCGAGCTGGAGTGCGGCCCCCTCTTCCTGCCGGCTTCCGCGCAGGTAGGTGTTCTGGTTGAGGACCTCGAGCTCAAGCGCGTCCTCCGTGCGCAGCACCAGCGCGAGGCGCGAGACCGCGGGGTCCGGCAGCGCGAGGTCGGCGACCGCCGCGGGCGCATCGCCTGCCGTCGTCCCACCGAGAAGGGCCTGCGTGTCGGCGTAGCTCGGCGCGCGCCCGATGCGCACGACGGTGCCAAGCTCGAACGCGTGGCTTTCGACCGACGCCGCGCGCCCGCTGCCCCGCTCCGCAACGGGAATCCTCGAAACGCGAAGGGTGACGTACTCTGCCTTCCTCGCGGCGGCCTTCGGTTCGAGGGGACTGCCGTCTGAGGTTCCTGGCGCGGGCAGCGTGCCCAGGCCCGCCTCCAGCACGACGGCGTCGAAGCCCGAGGAGGCAATCCCCGAGCGAAGTGCCACGCAACAGAGCAGGCTCGCGAAGAGCGGGGTCAGAAGCTCGTTGACCACGGCGTTCGTGGGTGCGAGCACGTCTTTCGCGCCGCCGTGCGCGATCGCCCATCGGCGACCGAGCGCATCGGCAAAGAAGGCCAGCTCGCGGGCGGCTTGTTCCGAGCCGTCGCGCTTGCATTGGCTTGCCACGGCATCGACGATTCGCTGGGCCTCGCTCGCGAGGTCGGAGGGAGTGCCGCCCCGCCCGCACGTCTCGGAAAACCAGGATGCCAGGACGTGGCCGGAGGCGATCCACTTGGCATGCTCGTGGCCAACCAGCCCTAGGCGTTCGCGGGCGTCTGTGCGGTTGCCCTGGGCGAAGCCCCAGCGCCAGGCGACGGGCGTTGCCGTGCGGTCCTTGAGCGTGGCGGAGGCACGGACGATGTCTAGACGCGTCTCCACCGCCTGGAAGAGTACCCGCCTCGCACGGTACTGGACGTATCGCGGCGATGAGGGGCCTTCCTCCTTCGGCGAGGACGGAATCGAGCCGCTGGGATTGGCCAGCGGTAGCTCGGCGTCCTTCTCGCTATAGCCCACATAGCCCATGAGCTGGCCGATCTTCGCGCCCGTGCTGGCAAACGAGCGGTTCTTCTCAATGGGGGAGAAGCTCGCGATGGGGGAGGACGCCCCCGCCCGCGCCAGAAGGCGGCCCTCGGTCTCGAGGATGGCGTACTGGGTCAGAAGGTCGCCCACGTCTCCGGCGAGCCGCGTCGCCGCGTGGTCCCTGCCGTGATCGAGGCAGATCAGGCCGATTGCGTGCGGGTCGCGCAGCGCCTTGGCCTCGACATCCGCGTCGCCTGTGGTGAGGAGCCATCGTACGCCGGCCTCATTCGCGCGCGTACGCAGGTAGGAGGCAAGCTCGTCGAAGATGGCGACCCCGATGCGCTCGCAGCCCTCGGCCGCCTGCGAGAAGTTCGTGTGCGTGGCATAGCCGACCGCCTCGCGGCCGCCGAGCGCGCACCACGCGCCGAAGGGCGTCGTGGTGGCGCGGGCGAGCTCTGAGCAGAGGGTCTCGTAGGCGTTTTCGGGGAGCTTCTTGAGCTTGGGCATGGGTCCTCCTTTGCTGCCGCGAGTCTATCAGAGGCCGCGCGCTCCCCGCTGGTGGAGTCAGCTGAAAAGCCCCTGCACATTCGAGATGCCTTGGATAGCCTCGCCTTGAGGAGGGGTGCCTGCGTCGGCACCTCGCGACGCAGCTGTCGACAGGGGGCTGGCCATGGTTGGGATACTGCTGAGAAGGCTTCTGAGAGTTCTACTGAGAACGTTCGTGTGGGTCGGCTGCGTGGCAGTTCCCAACATCGCGCGCAAGCTGGCGCGCGTGGGCTTGCTGCTCGCCCGAGGACTGGCGCGCGCAGCCCGGGCGCTGGCCCGGGATCTTGCGCATTCTACCTGGGAGTTCGCCCGCGAGCTGGCGTGCCTCGTTCGCGGGCTGCCGCGAATGGCGACGTGTGCCGCCCAGGCGCTCGCTCGCGCGGCAACGCGCCTCGACTTGCGCCTGCACCGTCGTGACGTCTCCCTGCCCCGCCCCGGGGCGGCCGCCTGGCCCGATGCCTCCGCCCCTCCGCTCGAGCAGATCTACCCGTCGCCGGGGGCTAGCGCGGAGACGCGCCTCGTGCGCATGGGGGAGCGTGTCGGCAAGCTGGCGCTCACGCCCGCCGCCGAGGAACGCTTGCTCGTGGAGCATCGCGTGCTTGGTCTCCTCGCTCCCGCCGGGTTCTTCCCGCGGGAGTACGGCCTGGAGCGCGTGCGCGATGGGCACGCGTCGGGAGGCGAGGCCCTGTGCCTTCGCGAGGAGTACGTCGAGGGCGAGAGCCTTGCCTGCTATCTCGGGCGGGTCGAAGCGGGCGAGTGCCGTCTCGAGAGCCTCGACGTCATCGCCCTTCTCGCACAGCTGCTCTTCGCCCTCTCGCTTGTCCATGGCGCGGGGTGGATCCACCGAGACCTCCACCCCCGCAACGTCATCGTCGCGCCGGATGGCCGCGTGCACGTCGTCGACTTCGGGTGCGCGGCGCTGGCTGAGGAGTGCGAACGGGGCCTTCATCGCGAGAGGATCATCAGCTTCGGGTTCGAGCCGCCGGAGTCCGCGAGCTACGGGCCGTGGTCGCCTGCCTCAGACGTGTATTCGGCCTGCGCCATCGGAGCGCGTCTGCTCTATGGAGAGGCCGGTATTCCCGCGTCCGACGACTCGCCGCTCGGCTGCTTCCTGCGCCGCGGCACGTCCGTCTCGCCGTCTTGCCGCTACCCCGATGCCGGCGCCGCCTACCGCGCCTTAGCCGCAGCGGTGCCCGGTCTGGGCGTCGCCGCGTAGCCCCGTCGCTATTCAGCTGATAAGCGCGAGCGGCGAGGCACGCTTCCGCCGATTCTGTAGCCAAGGAAAAACGGCCGCGGCAAACGCACCCGATCGCGGCCCGAGGAAAGGAAACGCCATGACCACCAACGATGCCGCCAAGACCCAGGTCCTCAACCGCCCCGCCGACCAGACGTCGACGCCCGATTTCCCCGGCTTTTCGGCGGGCTCCTCCGCTCAGACCCAGGTGCTTGAGCCCACGAGGCTCGGTCGCGTCGCCACGAGCGGCCTTACCCGTCGCTTCGCGAGCGTCGAACCCACTAATATCATCATCGCGGCGGACTGCAGCAGCTCGGTGCACAGCTCCATGGACTCCATCAACGCGGGTCTCGCGGGTATCAAGAGCTCCATCTGCAAGGGTCCCGTCTCCGGACAGACCGCGCACGTCTCGGTTATCTCGTTTAGCAGCGAGGTCAAGGTCTGGCGCCTGCGTGACCAGGATTCTTCCCAGGGCCTCGACGAGGTCGACGCTGCCTTCGTCCCCGCTGCCGAGATGCCCGAGGTCGTTCTTCGCGCCAAGGGGGCCACGCACCTCAATGACGCCATCCTCAAGGCCGTTGAGCTCGAGCGCGAGCAGGTTCACCGCCAGGTTCGCCTCCATGGGCAGAACCCCCGACGCTCCCTGCTGATCATCCTCTCCGACGGCGCCGACTACCCGGGCAAGAACATCGACGCAGCCGCCGCGGCCCTCTCCACGGCCGTCGCCAAGGGCAAGATCAAGGTGATGTTCTTGGGATTTGGCGACTACAAGCCCGAGATCGCCGAGCGTCTTGCGGGTAGCGACGGCTGGTTTGCCGCCGATGACGGCGCCTCGATCGACGATTTTCTCGAGCTCGCCGGCAAGTACGCCCGCGTCCTCTCCTCGGAGGAGCCGGGCAAGGTCCCCGCGGTGGGCACCAAGGTCGGAACTCCCGACAGCCCCATCAGGTTCTGCTCGCCCGCGGGCATGACCCTACGCGAGTACCTCGCCTCCTAGACGCCTCGCCGGCGGCCCGAGATTGGTCGTCGGCGTGTCGAGACCATCGATTGAGAGAAGGGCATATCCATGAGCTTGATGTGCTATCAGGCCTCCGTTCCCGGGACCTCCCACCTCGCCCTCGGCATCCCCAACCAGGACTCGTTCGCCGTTCGCATCGTGCGCTCGGGCTGGTCGAGCACGTGTGTGGCTCCCGGCGGCACCCGCGTCCGTCGTGTTCGCGGCGACGAGTTCGTTGTGGCGGCGGTGGCGGACGGGCTCGGCTCGGCGGAGCTTTCAGACCTCGGGTCCGCCGCCGCGGCGACGGCGGCGGTGGAGGCGCTCTCGCTGTCCGCGGCTACGTATCCCGGCCTTGCCGGGATTGACGACCTTAAGCTCGAGGGGGTCGTGCATCGCGCCCTTACCGCCGTTAATCGCAAGGCAACCGAGGTCGGGGCCGATCCCGCCGCGCTGGCGACGACCCTCGCCCTGTGCGTCTGGGATGGCTATAGCGTGGTCTGGGCCTGCGCTGGGGACTCCGGCATCGTGGGCCTCTTCGCGGATGGGTACCACCCCCTCTGCCGCATGGACCGAGCCGGGCATCGCAACACGGTCTTCTCCCTGAGCGCGGATGACCACTGGCGGTTTGGGATGGCTGAGGGGGTTGAGGGCCTCGTCCTCGCCACGGACGGCATGCTCGAGCAGTTCGTGCCGGGCTTCGTCGTGCCGGCGTCCGAGGCGGATGGGGACCTGGCCAACGTCGAGGTCAATGACCCGCTGCTTGACCTGCTGCTGCGCCTCGATCCGGCCGACGCCGCTCGCCCCGAGGACCTGAGTGCCGCCGCCGAGAAGTTCCTCGGGGACCTTGACCCGATCGACGTCTATGACGACAAGACCGTGGTGGTCCTCTACGAGGCTTCCGACGCCCGCGAGTGCGATGCGGACGTTGCCGCTGATCGCCCCGCTTCCGAGAGGGACATTGAGGACGGGGGACCCATCGGCAAACAGCCGTTCGACGAGCCTGAGGACGAGAGGCCCGTCTGGAGCCCCGGAGGCGAATCCGGTTTGGAGCCTGAAGCCGATCCTGATGCCGGTCCCGAGCCGGTTGGCGCTGACCCTGCCGAGCCGGCCGCCGAGCCCGCGCCCGAGCCTGCTCCCAAGCCCACCGGCCCCGCGCGCGAGGCTCAGGCCCTATCGTCACCTTAGCTAGCAGATGTTTGTTTGATTCGACCCGGCGCGGTGCCGTCGCCCGCTCCGTCCGAAGGAAGGAATGGCAATGGTTGTCTACACGAATGCCGGCCGCCCCGTGGTTCTCGCCGACGCCGGTTCAAGCGGTTCCGAGGGCGTCGTCTACGACGTCGTCGACGACCCGTGCTCGGTCGCGAAGATCTATCACGCCGATGACCCCGACATGTTCATCCATGAGGTCAAGGTCGAGGCGATGGCCAGGTGCCACCTCGCGCTCTGCGACAAGGCCCCTGACGCCATGGCGGCTCTCGCCTGGCCTTCCGAGGCGCTCTATAGAGATTCGGCCGCCACGGAGTTCGCGGGCTTCGTGATGCGACGCTTCCAGGGCGATCCGCTTCCCGTGGCCTGCGAGTATCCGGGTGCCGACGCCGCCGCCACGCGTCGCTCGCTGGTCGCCCTTAAGGAGCTGTGCCACGTCGTGGAGTTCCTGCACCACATCGGCATCTGCGTGGGCGACTGGAACCCCTATAACTTCGTGGTGTGGGAAGATGGCCATGTCGGCCTTCTTGACGTCGACGGCTTCCACCTGGCGTATGACCGCGGCCTGGTCTATCCCTGCGGCGTCTGCGCCGAAGGTTACGTCGCCCCCGAGCTCGTCCGCGCCCAGCGCGAATGCGGCCTCGGTTATCGAGAGATGGCGCTGAAGGGCATTTCCACGTTCATGCCCAAGACCGATGACTTCGGCCTCGCGGTGGCGATCTTCCGCGCCCTCGACAACTGGGTCCATCCCTTCTCGGGTTCAGTCGACATCGGCCCCGACGACTCCTATGAGCGCCCAAGGCCCGTGGACGAGCTGGTGGCGGAAGGCGCCTCCCCGTTCGTCGGCACCGCGCCCGGTCTCAAGCTCAAGCCCTGGGCCCTGCCCCTGGAGTATCTCCCGCCACTCTTCCAGGAGGCCTTCCAGTGGAGCCTGTTCGACGATGACCCGAGCCGTCGCCTCGCGCCGGGCCAGTGGGAGCGCCTGCTGGGCGACTACCTCGACCAGCTTGTCGATTGTCCCCGCGGGCACGCGTACCACCGTGGCTTCAGCGCGTGCCCGTACTGCCACGTCGAGGCCGAGATGGCCAAGGCCACCCCTGTGGTAGAGGCGGCATGAGGATGGTCGCGCAACTACATCGCTCGACCCTGGGGCCGGTCTCGCGTGCCTACTACGAGGAGATCCTCGACGCGCTCGCCACCTTCTCGCGCGAGGCGACGCTTCCCGGCGGCCTCGACCACACCGCCGCGTTCGAGGTGTTCCGCCTGGTGATGCACGACAACCCGCGCATCATCTGGGCAAATTCGTCCGCGACGACGATCGAGCGCGGGTCGCAGGGGGTAACGAAGATGTCCTTCTCCTACCTGCGCGACGAGGCCGAGGCGCGCTCGGAGCTCGACGCGATAGCCCGTAGCGCGAACCCGATACTCGAGGCGGCTTCCGCCCTTCCCGCGGGGCTGGCGCGCGTCGCCGCCATCCATGACGGGCTGCTCAGCCTTGGCGCTGGCATCGAGGGCGGTGTCGACCTGCGAAACGCGGTCGGCGCGCTTGGCCGCGGGCACACCGGGGCCGTCTGCACGGGTTATGCCCGCGCGTTCAAGCTGCTGTGTGACGCGGCACATGTGCCGTGCGCCGTCGTGAGCGGGTGGGCTACGGGCGGGGACCGGTCCCCGAGGCGCGGTCGCGATGGCGAGACCAGCCATGCCTGGAACCTCGTCGACGTGTCCGCCGAGAGGGGCGCGCCGCCTCGCTGGGTGCATGTGGACGCCTATTGGGACGCGGAGCGCGACGGCTGGACTTGCAGCCACGCCTATCTCGGCCTGTCCGATGCCGAGGCCGCGCCAACCCACCTCGCCGCAGGCGTTGGCTTTAGCCCCGCGTGCGATGTCTCGGCGGTCTACTACGACGCCTTTGACCTCGAGGCGTGGGATATGGGTGGGGCGAGGGCGATCCTGCGGCGAGCACGCGGCGCCTCTTCCGTCGAGATGCGCCTGCCCTCGGGTGACGAGGGCGAGTTCAGGCGCTTCGCGCACGAGGTGGTCAAGCTGGCCACGAAGACTTGGCGCCATGACATCGCGTATCGGCTCGTCCCCGGACGCAACGTGCTTCTCTGCCGCAAGAGGTAGGGGTCGCCCGGACTCACGGGCCGGCGCCCCTCCGGCTGCTTCGGTACCGCCGAGATGTAGCGAGTTGACAAAGGGACAGTCCCTTTGTCAACTCCCACCGACCTGCCGGACCTGCAAACGAACTGGGACCTGCAAAAGGGACAGTCCCTTTTGCAGGTCGCGGGTGGGGTACGGGCGACCCTGGCGCTCGCCAGCCTTGCTCCGCCGGCCGCTTCGTTCCTACAGGAGCGAGTCGTTGCGGCTCAGGAAGAACTTCTTCATGCCGGAGACGACGGCCGTGTAGCCGAGCACCATCGCGGCGAGGACGCCCCAGAACGCCGGCGGCAGGCTGCAGAAGTCGAGCGCCGCGCCCAGCGCGCTCGCCGGCAGCAGCGTCGCCACGGCGATGCCCATCGAGCCGAGCACCACGAGCGGCAGCGACGCGCAACTGCCCACGAACGGGACCTTCTCGGTTCGGATCAGGTGCACGACGAGGGTCTGCGTCCACATGCTCTCGACGAACCAACCCGCCTGGAAGGTGCCGACAAACAGCGCCTGGCCCGCGGCGTCAAGCGTGCCCCAGGCACCGCCCGCGACGGCGGGGCACACGAAGAAGAAGAGCGCCGCGAAGGTGATGATGTCGAAGACCGAGCTCAGGGGGCCAAACGCGACCATGAAGCGGCGCACGGAGGCCGTGTCCCAGCGACGCGGGGTGCGGATGGCGTCCTCGTCGACGTTGTCCCAGGGGATGGCCGTGCAGGTGAGGTCATAGATCAGGTTGAGCAGGAGCAGCTGGACGGCCGTCATGGGGAGGAACGGTAGCAGCGCCGCCGCCACAAGGACGCTCGCGATGTTGCCGAAGTTCGAGCTAACCGTCATCTTCACGTACTTGATCATGTTCGCGTAGGTGCGACGGCCGCACTCGATGCCGCGCTCGAGGACCATGAGGTCCTTCTCAAGCAGGATGATGTCGGCGGCTTCGCGGGCCACGTCAACGGCGGAGTCGACCGAGATACCGCAGTCGCTCTCGCGCATGGCGGCGGCGTCGTTCACGCCATCACCCATGTACGCGACGGCGTGGCCGAGGCCGCGGAGCGTCGCGACGACGCGCGCCTTCTGGGAGGGGGAGAGCTTGGCGAAGATGCACGTCTGCTGAACGGCAGCCGCCAGCTCCTCGTCGTCCATAGCCTCGACGTCGGTGCCGGTGAGGACGTTGTCGGCGGGGATGCCGATGGCTCGGCAGACGTGCGCCGCGACGCGAGCGGAGTCCCCCGTGAGGATCTTCGTCTCCACACCGTGCTCCAGGAGGGCCTTGACGGCTGCGGCGGAGCTCTCCTTGGGAGGATCGAGGAAGGCGAGGTAGCCGATGAGGACCATGTCCCGCTCGTCATCGACTGTGAGGATGCCGGTGCCGGCGGGGTTGTCCTTGCGGGCGACGCCGAGGACGCGCATGCCCTCGTCCGCGAGGTCCGCGCCGCGGGAGATGACCTTCTCCGCGAGCTCGTCGGTCAGGGGGAGGACCTGCCCGTCGACCTCGACGCGCGAGCAGATGCCGAGGATCTCCTCGAGGGCGCCCTTGGTCACCATGCGCGTGCGCCCCTTGGCATCGCCCACGACGACGGAGAGGCGGCGGCGCTCGAAGTCGAACGGCAACTCGTCGATGCCGTGGTAGTACTCGGCCAGCTCTTCTGCCGTGACGGGGGTGCCCTCCGTCACGGCGTCGACCTCGTCGGTGCCCTCCGCGAGAGCGCGCTCGATGATCGCGTTATCGACGAGGTTCTTCACGCCGGTCGAGAAGTAGCTGTTGAGGAAGGCGTAGCGAAGGACGCGGGCGTCCTCGCGGCCGTTGACGTCGAGGTGGCGCTCGAGCACGATGCGGTCCTCGGTGAGGGTGCCGGTCTTGTCGGTGCAGAGGACGTCGACGGCGCCGAGGTCCTGGATCGAGTCGAGACGCTTGACGATGACGCGGGAGTGGCTGAGGTCGACGGCACCCTTGCCGAGGCAGGTGGTGACGAGCATGGGCAGCATCTCAGGCGTGAGGCCGACGGCGACGGAGAGCGAGAAGAGCAGGGCGTCAACCCAGTCGCCCTTCGTGACGCCGGAGATGACGAAGACCACCGGCAGCATGACGAACATGAGGCGCATGAGCAGGCGGCTCGTCGACTTGATGCCCGCGTCGAACGAGGTCTTGCGCTTGCGGCCGACGAGCGTGCCCGTGGCCTCGCCAAACATCGTGCGGGCGCCCGTGGCGACGACGACGCCGCGCGCGTTGCCGGAGATGACGGTGGAGCCCATGAAGGCGAGGTCGGGGAGGTCGGTGATGACTGTCGTGGCGACGTCGAGGTTCTCGAGGCCCGTGACATCGAGGCTCGCGCGCTTCTCGATGGGCTCGGACTCGCCGGTGAGCGACGCCTGACTCACGAAGAGGTCGCGGGCGGCAAAGATACGCAGGTCGGCGGGGATGATGTCGCCCGATGAGAGGTGGATGACGTCGCCGACGACGATCTCGTCGATCGGGGTCTCGTTTCCGCCGTCGCCGTCGCGCTCGACCTCGGCCGTGGATTCGACCATTTCCGCCAGGGACTCTGCGGCGACGGTGCTCTTCTCGTCCTGGACGAAGCGCAGTACGCCGGAGACGAGCACCATCGCTCCGATGATCAGTGGGGTGGAGAGGTCGCGCTCGGTGCCGGTGGCGAAGACCCAGTCTGTCAGGACCGAGACGATGGCGATGAAGATGAGGATGTAGGTGAAGGGGTCCGCGAAGGACGCAAGGAATCGGACCGGCAGCGGACGCTTGGCCGCCTGGGCGACGGAGTTCGCGCCGTAGAACTCGCGGGCTGTGTCGACCTGGTCAGACGTGAGGCCTTCTTCGGAACTGTTTATCTCGCAGAATAGCTCCGAGGAAGGAACCGCGGCGGCGTGTCGCAGCCACTCCTGCTGTGCCTTGGCCTGGGACTCCCTCTTGGCGGAGGGCTTCTGCTTCTGGACGTCCGCGTGCATGCGAACGAAGAGGTCGCGCAGCATCATGGCGCACCTCGCAATCCCGGGATACTAAAAAGGGCCCGGCGCTTTGCCGGGACCCCGGAGGCACAACGTGTGCGTGCGCGATTAACTAGCTATCTAGCGTTTGGCCGTTAGCTTGCGGTTGTCTTGCCGACAAGCTGTCTAGCTGACGCTGTGCGCGACGGGCGGCCGCCATCCCGAGGACGGGCGCCTCCTCCATGGACTTGAGGGTCTTGGGTTCGTGACTGTTGTTGCGACTATGACTGGAACCGTCGGACATGACGCACCTCCTTGGTGCCGGGGGCAGTGCCCATCGTTGCTGTATCGGCTAGATGATAACAAATAGGGGGAGTTGGGTTATGTAAGGTTGCCGTAAGTCTGTCATTCCTAATTGTTACCAACCAGGGCGCGTTTATGTGTTGGCGTGGGTGATAGGATGGGGCGGCTAGATAAATGGTAAGGATTGGGGCCTTATGAACGTTACGGACAACATTGCATACGTTGGCGTGAACGACCACGACATCGACCTGTTTGAGGGTCAGTACGATGTGCGCGCCAATGGCATGTCCTATAACTCCTACGTCGTCTTTGGTGACGAGAAGATCGCTGTTACGGATACCGTCGACGCCCACTTCACTGACGAGTGGCTGGCGAACCTCGACTCCGCGCTTGCGGGCCGCACGCCTGATTACCTCGTCGTTCATCACATGGAACCCGACCATTCCGCGAGCATCTCCGTCTTCATGGAGCGCTACCCCGAGGCGACCGTCGTTGCCTCGGCGCCGGCGTTCAAGATGATGGTTGCCTACTTCGGCACTGACTATCCGGAGCGCAAGCTCGTGGTCAAGGAGGGTGCCACGCTCGAGTTGGGTGGGCGCAGCCTTACCTTCGTTGGCGCGCCCAACGTGCACTGGCCCGAGGTGCTCTTCTCCTATGTACCCGAGGACAAGGTGCTCTTCTCCGCTGACGGATTCGGCAAGTTCGGTGCGCTCGACTCCGAGGACCCGGAGGGCTGGGCGTGCGAGGCGAGGCGCTACTACTTTGGCATCGTGGGCAAGTTTGGCAAGAACGTCCAGGCTGTGCTCAAGAAGGCTGCGAAGCTCGACATCGCGCACATTTGCCCGCTTCATGGCCCCGTGCTTTCTGAGAACCTTGGCTACTACCTCGATCTTTACAACACGTGGTCAAGCTATGAGCCGGAGGATAAGGGCGTGACCATCGCCTACTCCTCCGTCTATGGCAACACGAGGCAGGCGGCGCTTGAGCTCGCAGATGCGCTCAAGGCCCGCGGCCAGGAGGTTTCGGTCTTCGACCTCGCCCGTGACGACATGTCCGAGGCCGTAGAGGATGCCTTCCGCTATGATCGCCTCGTGCTGGCGAGCATCACCTACGCGGGCAGCATCTTCCCGCACATGAGCACGTTCCTTCACACGCTTGCCGAGCACGCCTACCAGAACCGTCGCGTCGCTCTCGTCGAGGCCGGTTCCTGGGCGCCGATGGCCGCCAAGGTCATGCGCTCCCAGCTCGAGGCGATGAAGGATATCGATATCTGCGAGAACGTCGTTACTGTCAAGGGTGCCGTCAACGATGAGACGCGTGCCCAGATCGAGGCGCTTGCCGAGGAACTCGCGCGATAGGAGAGCAAGTGGAAGAGATGACCAAGACGGCGGGAGCTTCCGCGCTGTCGCCTGCACGTCGCCGTATCTGCGTGGCCCTGCTCGTCGTCCTCGGCTTCTCTTTGGGTTGCTCTGAGTTCGCCGTCATAGGCGTCGAGCAGGAGATTGCCGACGCCTATGGCGTGACGCTTGCGGAGGCGGGCCAGCTCATCAGCTTTTTTGCGATGACGTATGCGTTCCTGACCCCGCTGCTCACCCTTGCGACGGGCCGCTTCAAGCGCTTCCATCTTGTCGTTGCCTACTCGGCGGTGTTCTGTGTCGCCAACCTCGTTCAGTCGCTTGCTCCGACGTTTGACATTCTCCTCGTGAGCCGCGTGCTTATCGGTGCCGTCTCTGGAACGTTTTTGGGCGTGGGCATCACGTTCATCCCCGAGCTCGTCGACCCGAAGCGGACGTCGGCGATGATCAGCGTGGTTTACGCTGCGTTCTCCGTGGCGATGGTTGTCGCAACCTCCGCCGGCAAGGCCCTGGCCGCTCTCTCCGACTGGCGCATCATCATGTGGGCCGCGCTTGCGCTCGCCCTCGTGACGTGTGCCGCTCTCATCGCATTGCTTCCGCGCGAGGGTGCCACGGACGAGCCCGCGACTGCCGGCGAGCAGGTGCGCCTCCTCTTCGAGCCGCAGGTCATGACGGGTATCGCCATCTTTGTCTTTGGTGTGGGCTCAATTTACGTGTTCTATGGGTATGTCACGCCTTATCTCGAGACGGTCCTCGGGATGTCTCCGCTTGCCGCGAGCGCCACGCTGATGGCGTATGGTGCGGGTACGTTTGCGTCGAATCTGCTCTCCGGCTGGGTTGACTCTCGCTTCGGAATTCGAGCGTTGTGCGTGACCTTCCCCATGCTTTCCGTCGTGCTGCTCACGCTCTGGCTCGCGGGTTCCTCGCAGCCGCTGGGCCTCGCATGTGTCATGGCGATATCGCTGCTTATGTACATTGCGTCCGTGCCCTGCATCTCGATGTTCATCAACACGGCAATGCGCAAGCACCCCAAGGCGCTCACGCTCGCGAGCTCTCTCGAGGCGACGGCGTTCAATATCGGCATCGCTTTTGGTACGGCGGTCGGCGGAGTCATCGTGAGCGACCTCGGGCTTGCGAACGTTGGCGCCGTGGGCGCCGTGTTCGCGCTGGTGGCGCTTGGGCTCGTGCTGGTCACCATTTCGCTCGAGCGCCGTTCGAAGGCGGAAGCCTAGCATGGGGGAGCGCTCGACAGACGCCTGCCGTCGCGCGCCGGGTGTGGGCGGGCTCGGCGCCGAGGGCCGCTGGCCCTCGTGGCTGCCGCGCCCCGTTCGCCTCTCGGATGGGTGGGGCTTCGTGCGCCAGGTCCGCGACCACGATGGCGAGCCCGTGCGGGTGCTGCAGACGGGAGGCGTCTACCAAAGCGCCACCTACCTCGACGAACGCCGCATGGAACCTGTGTTCTCCTACTACCGCGCCTTTGACCACGCTTTTTCGCTTCGTCCCGATACCCACCGCGTTCTCATGATCGGCGGTGGTGGCTACGCGTGGCCCAAGCACGTGCTCGCGACGCGCGATGATGTCTCACTCGATGTGGTGGAGATTGATGCGTCTGTGACCGAGGTGGCTCGCCGCTGGTTCTTCCTCGACGAGGCTATGGCCTCGCATCCGGGTCGCTGCCGCCTCATCACGGGAGACGGGCGAGCCTTCCTCGAGGACGGTGCCGCCTCTTGGCGCGAGCCGTATGACTCGATTGTGCTCGATGCATTCGACGGGTCCGAGCCCGTGCGCGCACTCGCGACCGTCGAAGCCGCGCGGGCGGTGCGCGCCAACCTTGCGTCGGATGGCTTGGCGCTCGCAAACGTCGTCTCCGCGGAGGCGGGGACGGATATCGAGTTCCTCCGAGATATCGCCGCATCGTTTGCCGGGGTATTCGCCCATGTGCACGTGATACCCTGCGAGGACGACCCCTTTGCGGTGGAGGACAACTACCTGCTCGTTGCGACTGATGCCAACTGGCCAGCCCCGGATGCGATTCCCTTCGACGAGGAGTTCCTCGGCGAGCCGATGTACGACTAGTCGCTCAGAGCCTTCTCGTCAGCCGAACCAGGGGATGTCGACGCCGGGGACCCCGCCGCCCGACGGAAGCTCTGCGCTCGTGGCGTAGGGCTCCCATTCGTTGACGCGGCTCCTCATGCCTTGGACGTCGAGGACGCCCTCCGCGAAGCCCTTTCGCACGAGCTCGGGCGGGAGCAGGCTGTCGTACTTCTCGAAAACCGGGACCTCCGTCGGGCCGAGGAGGTCGAGGGGGTCGAAGGGCTTGTTCGCCTCGTCGATGAGGGTTCGGAAGAACTCGCCGGGGCCCGCGCTCATGCGGAACTGCAGGTAGTAGGGGCGAGTCGGGTCAAGGCCCTTGATGCCGAGCTGTTTTGCGCACTTGTGCTTGATGAGGCGCTCGAGGGCGAGGAACGCGTAGCTTCCAAGCCAGGGGAAGAGTGCCCACGTGTCCTCCCCTAGGTTGATGAGGGGAGAGCGATCTATGTCCGCGCCGGCGGCTGCGCGGCGCGCGACGGCGAGACGTACCGTTGCGTTGCGCATGAGGAACGGATAGTTGCAGCGCTCCTCAAGGACGCGACGCATGCGCTCGAGCACGTGCGTGTGGATGTCGCCGGCGCACTCGCCAAAATAGGCGGGCACGCGGCCCTTGATCTTTGTGACGTAGACGATGAGACGCTTGTGATCGACCTCGTCGACCATCCAGGTGGCGCCGGCGATGGCGACCTTGCCGCCCGGGGGCGGTGGCGCGACGAGCGTGCCAAGATCTGCTGAGTCGCTGCGGACGGTGTACTCGATGTTCTCCTGAAAGACGCCGTAGAACTTGTACGAGTTGACGACGCGTTCTCCGGCCAGGCCGACGATGAGGGAGCCCGCCTCCGTGAGTTCGAGGTAGTCCGTCTCGAGGAGATGGCGGAGCAGGACCTTGAAGTCATCCGGACTCACGCGCCTGAACACGGTGAGGTTGAGCACCCTGCCCGCAAGTTCGCTCGCGGAGAGCTCGCCCTCGCTGGCGAGCGTGGCGAGCGTCTGGTGAAGCAGGAGGCTGTAGGGGAGGCGGTCGAGGCGAGGCGGCTCGACCCAGCGCTCTTCAAGGTAAAGCTGGACGAGGGCGATGCCCTGGAGCAACTTCCACGGGATGGTCTCCGGGAGGAGGGCCCTGACGTCAGGGTGATCCTCGCGCATGACGAACCACATCTCGGGCGGGCGCTCGCGACGGCCGGTACGGCCCATGCGCTGGAGGAACGCGCTCACTGTGAAGGGGGCGTCGATCTGGAAGGCGCGCTCCAGGCGGCCGATATCAATTCCCAGTTCAAGGGTGGCCGTGGTGACCGTGGTCATGCACTGCGTCTCGTCGCGCATGAGATCCTCCGCGGACTCGCGAATCGAGCTCGAGAGGTTGCCGTGGTGGATCAGGAAGCGATCTGGCTCGTGCACGAGCTCGCAGTAACGACGGAGCTCCGTGCAATAGGCTTCCGCGTCCTCACGGGAGTTGGCGAAAAGCAGGCATTTCTTGTTGCGTGAGTGCTCGAAGACATAACCGAGCCCGGGGTCGGCCTCCTTGGGGGCGGCGTCTGTGGCGACGTCAAGCGTGGGACAGATGAAGAGGTCGTCGTCGATCTCGTCGGGTTCGATGGGGGACGGGGCGGCGAGGGAGGTTTCGTCGCCTCTTGAGGCGACAGCGGGGCCAGACACGCGGCCGCCGTCTTCGCCTGTGGTCTCTACGCTGCCGGTGTTTGTGGGGCCAGCATCGGCATCGCTTGTGGAGCCAGCGCTAGCGCCGTTTGCGGACTCGGCGTAGCCTGCGGACCCGGTATTGCTTGCGGGTCCGGCGCTGCTGCTTGACGCCTTGCGAGCGTCCGCTGCCCTTCGTGACGCGTCGAAATCGCGAAGCGAGCGCAGCGCTTCGGCGAGCGAGGCGTCTCCCGCCTGGTCTCCATCGAGGTAGAAGTGCTCCATTGAGAGGTTCCATACGCGTTCAGGCTCCTGAACGCGCGGAACCACCCATCCTCGACCCGTGCCTGCGGATAGGAATGCGCCGACGGCGTCTGGGTCGCCGATCGTGGCAGAAAGCCCGATGCGGCGCGGGTTGACGCCCGCGATGCGACCGAGGCGTTCGATGAGCGAAATCGTTTGGCCGCCACGGTCTCCGCGCAGAAGCGAGTGGACCTCGTCGATTACGACGAAGCGAAGGTCGCTGAACAGGTGCGGGATGGCCGAGTGCTTATGGAGTAGAAGTGCCTCGAGTGACTCTGGCGTGATTTGGAGGATGCCGCTTGGCTTCTTGAGAAGCTTGGCCTTGTGGCTCGAGGAGACGTCTCCGTGCCAGCGCCAGACGGGGATGTGCGCCTCGTCACAGAGATCACCCAGGCGGAGGAACTGATCATTGATGAGGGCCTTGAGGGGGCCGATGTATATGGCTCCCACGCTTGTGGGAGGGTTCTCGTCGAAGAGCGTGAGGATGGGGAAGAACGCTGCCTCCGTCTTGCCGGACGCGGTCGACGCGGTGAGCAGGACGTTGTCATCCGTGTTGAAGATCGCCTCGGCGGCAGCCACCTGGATGCCACGGAGGTTCTCCCAGTCGTGGTCATAGATGAAGTCCTGGATGAAGGGCGCATAGCGAGAGAAGGTGTCCATCAGAGCTTGAACCCGGAGAAGTCTCTGCTGGATGTGCCTTCGGCAGGACGGCTTGCGCCTGCGATGGTGGAGGCCGTGCCAGCGGCTGCCGAGCTCGACGGCGCAGCACCCGCGAGCGTCACGCCCCCGTTCGGCGCTGCCGCGTTCGCCGTATTGCCGGCTGCCGATGTGGTGGCGACCAGTGCGCTGGCACTACTCGGCGCATCGCCTGCGCCGGGCCCATCGGTTGCGAGAATGCTCTCGATCGTGGTGCCGGGGTTCTGGTGGAGGATGTCGAGAAGCTCGACGAAGTCGCGGATGACCTCGCGCGGGGTGAGATGGGTATCCGCGCCGACGCGCCCGTACTCGAGCTGGAGGAACCTGACGAGGTCCTCCGTGCCAAGCGTGCGCTCATACCCGAAGTAGCCTGCATGAATATCCGAGAGCTTCTCCGTCAGGACGAGAAGCTCCTCATAGGTGAGGGGATTCAGCTTGATAACGGGTGCGAGCATGTCATACATGCCCTCGCGGGCGAAGCGGCCCTCTGCCAAGCGCGAGCGCAGGGCTTCGTACGAGTAGACTCCGCGGTGGCGGTCCTCGATTGATTGCGGAGTGCCGCCCATGATGATGCCCAGGTGGTGCGCCTTGCCCTGGAGCGTGTCGTTGTACATCGTGAGGATCTTCTCGTAGTTGTACTGGCGGGTGATGGCGTTGGGAATCTTGTAGAGGTTCACCAGCTCATCGATGAGGACGAGCATGCCCTGATAGCCGGCACCCACGAGGAACTGCGCGAGGAGCTTGAGGTAGTCATACCAGTCGTCGTCGCCGATGCAGCAGGAGATGCCGAGCTCGCCACGGGCCTCAGTCTTGGTGCGGTACTCGCCGCGGAGCCACCTGAGGACGGCGGCGCGGCGCTCGTCATCCCCCTGGGCGCTGGCCTCGTGATAGGCCCGCAGGATGCGGGCGAAGTCGAACCCGTGGACCATCTCCTCGAGCGGGGCGCATGCTGTGGCGAGGGCTGCCTCCGCGCCGGCGGGGGAGGCGCCTATGGTGGCGACCCAGCGATCGAGCACGAGCTGGAGCGCGCCGCCCTCCGGACGCGTCTTGGTCGAGAGGTTGCGAATGAGCTCGCGATAGGTAGCGAGGCCCTGCCCGGCGGTGCCCTGAAGGCGACGCTCTGGCGAGAGGTCTGCGTCCGCAACGACGAAGCCCTTGCCCATCGCGTGCGTGCGGATCGTCTGGAGCAGGAAGCTCTTGCCCGCGCCGTAGCGGCCTACGAGGAAGCGGAAGCTGGCACCGCCGTTGGCGATAAGGTCGAGGTCATGGAGGAGGGCGCGAATTTCAGTCTCACGGCCGACCGTTACGTAGGGTAGACCGATGCGCGGCACCACGCCGCCCTTAAGCGAGTTGATGATGACGGCGGCGATGCGCTTGGGCACGCGCGGCTTGGCGGCGGGCGCATCGGCGGATAGCGCCATCTGGCTTGTGTTCTCACTCATAGGAGAGGGCCTCCCTCACGTCTTCTGCGTAGTCGTCGATGATAGCGGGCATGCCGGACACTAAACCGTCGAACTCGAGCGCGGTATCTCCAAGCAAGTCGAAGAGCTTCTCGTTGATGGAGTCCACGAGCATGTCGAGCGATGTGCCTGCGGGAACCTCCCATGGGGTGCCATCGAGAAGTGACTGAAGAAGCTCGAACTCAATGGCGGTGAGGCCATAGGGCGCCGGCGTTGTTTTCGCGGAAGAATCTTCGGTGGGTGCTACGACCTGCGGCGTGGGGGCCGCGGGCGACACCGCTTCAGCCGCGGCTGGCATCGCCTCTGCCACGGGCGACACGGCCACTGCTGCCGCCGACGCCGCCACTGCCGCGGGCGACACAGCCGCTGCCGCCGCCGACGCCGCCACTGTCGCGGGTGACACCGCAGCTGCTGCCGCCGACGTCACTGCCGCGTCCGACACAGCCTCATCCTCTCGCTCTTCATCGATGAGGAGCGAATCGCACGTGGCGTTTGCCGCGGCGCGAATGCCGGCGAGCTGGGAGAGGTCGACCCGAACGGCCCTTGCCTCGCGATCCGCCTCCCAAGCGAGGCGGTTCTCTATCTGCTCCGTGACGATCTTGTCGAGGTACTTGGGTGCGTCCTTCTTGGTGAGCGGATGGGGATAGTCAATCGCGACACGCAGGCGCTGGTCGATTAGACGGAGAATGGCTCCGAGCTTGGAACTGCGTTTGGCGGTGGTCAGGAATCCCTCGTGATACCAGCGCCCCTTGGCGCAACCGTAGCGATTGCATGGGCTTATCTCGTAGATCGTGTCTTCGTGGGGACTACCCGTCCAGAAGACGGCGTTCATGAACATGACGTAGGGGAAGGCCTGTGAGCTGCCGAAAAGATCTTCGACAAGGCCGGATTTGCGGTGCTTCTCGTAATAGAGGGCAAGCTCAGCGATAACGGAGCAGGTCACATGGCGGAGCGTCTCCGGACGGTCGCGATAGAGGCGGCTTACGCGTGGCCGGTAGGTGGACAGCGGGTCGAGTGCGGAGAAGAGCCGCTCCTCCTCCGGCCTGTCTGCGCCAGCGAGAGCCATTGCCCGCGCATCTTGTTTGCGAGGCTTTTTCTGGGGCGTCGCCGCCATCCAAGAGCCGAGGGACTCCGTGAGGCTGACGAGCGCTTCGTCAAAGGCGGTATTTACGTACGGAGCGAGGTAGGACGCGTCAAGCCCATGCCAGACCGCGTAATCGCGGAGCCAGCGCGTTACGTAACGTTGCAGCTCGGGGTAGGTGTCCTCGTGAGTCTTCCAGAAATGCTCGATGGCAAGGAAACCCTGCTCAGCCCTAGTGAGACCTTCGCGGCTACGCCCGATGGGCTCGTGTTCGATGCCAATGCTGGCGATTAGCTCATAGAGGTGAACAAACGCAAAGGAGAGGGGCGCCTTAGGGGTCTCCTCTCCGCGACGGATGGCGCTTCTCCATGAGAAATAGCCTCTGAGCTGGCGGTCATTCATATCCACGTAAGTGGGGAAATAGCGCTCGAACGAGCCATGATACTCGACGTCGTCCTCGTAATCCTCCATGAAGAGCGCTTGCTTGGTGAAGAGCTGGGCGCCAATCATCCCACGACCTTCGGGCGAGAGCGCCATCTCGCGCATCTCTTGGATGCGCGGGGGGATGTAGCTGGCCATTTGGGAGCCGCGCATGAGGATGGGCTCATCCGTGAAGACACGGTCCACGAAGTCGCTGCGGCGGAGGCTGGGGCTCTGGAGGAGCATGTCGAGCACTTCTTGAGCGGTAGATCGCATCATGCCTCCCTCCCGAGCCAGCCTTAGGGACGCCTATGATAGCACTGATTGCGAACATCTGTTTGACTTGCTTCTCCCGGGCAGCGCGATGGGATCCAGGCCTTGGGCAAGAACCAGGCCACGCGCCGGAGCCAGGCCGCGGGCCGGAGCCAGGCCGCGGGCCGGAGCCGGGCTTTGGACCGCTTGAGCTTAGAACCAGGGGAGCCCCGCGCATGCGGCGGCGATGACCACGGCAGGCAGCATGTTTGCCGGCTTGAACGTGCGAGGCCAGATGAGGTTGATTCCCACGCAGAAGATGAGTACGGAGCCTACGAGGGTGAGGTTGGCGAGCGCCGCATCGGACAGGATCGGGGCGATAAGCGTGGCGAGTGCCGTGACGAGTCCCTGGAAAACGCCAACCGAGAGCGCGGAGAAGATGCAGCCCTTGCCCATAGACGCCGCCATCGCACAGACGATGATCGCGTCGATGGAACCTTTGAGCGTGAGGGCGGACCAATCGCCCACAAGGCCGTCTTGGATGGAACCCACAATGGCCATCGCGCCGACCGAGAGGGTGAGCGATGCGGTGACGAAGCCGTCGACGAAGCGGGGGTCGCCGGAGCTGCCAGTGTGGTCGCGCAGCCATTTTCCGAGGTCATCAAAGCGAGCGTCGATGTCGATGACCTCGCCGATGACCGTACCGAGCGCCATCGACACGACAAGCATCATCGTGCCCGTCGTGGAGAGGAGAACGGTTCCGTCTTCCGCAACGGTGGCGACGAGCATGTGCTGGAGCGTGCCTGCGATGCCAACGAATACGATGCACGCGCCGCATGCGCGGAGAAGCGCGTCTTGCAGGCGCTCCGTGACGAGCGAGCTGGCGGCGAGGCCGATGAGCCCGCCGATAATGATCAGGGTGACGTTGATGAGGGTACCGAGGCCGGGCATTGGGCTCCTTAACTGGTTTGCGCGGTCCTTTAGTATACAGGCGGCCGACAAGCGGCATCTGCGCTCGCGTCTCGATTCTTGCGATGCATGCGGTATGGATGGCGCGTATAGTAGCCTCAAACCCGAGAAACGGAGGACGCATGGTCTACCCTGACAGGATTGTCGACTTCGCCTTCTGTCCTTATCCCTGCTACCAATACCTGGCAGACCTGGCTGACCCCGAGGATTGGGGCCCGGATAACAGGATATTGCTCAACTACATCGACTTCACGTACCGTCGTGCCGCGTACCTGCAGGAACGCGTCGACGAAGAGGGGAGAGGGAAGTCCTTCATCGTGTTGGATGGCGATTTCGCCTGCTTCAATACGGGGCTTTTCACGCCGCGCTTCGAGGCGATATACGCATTGTTCCAGCCCAACAACCGCCCAGGTGCCCAGCCATGGTTCCTTAAGGGCTTCTTTAAGTCGAGCGACTTGGCGCTGTCAGAGGTTGACGAGCTCCCTGCCCGCGTTCATTACACCGATAACCCCGCAGACCTCATTTACGATTTCCACCTGCGGGTTCGTCCGAATATCGATCATATTTTGGGCGATGAGAACAACTTGGCTCGCATCCCGGAACAACTTCGTGGCGAGGGAAACGAGTGCTTGCTGCGCCGGGCCTTTGAGGGCGCCGTTGCGGAGGCCGAGCGCCGCGCGGCTGCGAACTACACCATTGCGGTGCCGCAGTACTACAACGGGCGCATCCAGCTGCTTCTGCCACTTCGCCTTACGGGTAACCAGCCGGAGCTCGCGTTGACTATCTGCCGTGAGGACGGGTTCTATTCTGCGCGAACGTGTCTTACGCTCGATATGGCATACAACAATGCGCGTCAGATTTGCCGTCCGATGGCGAGCTGGCTGGCAAAGTAGGGCCAGGGAACTGAACGTGTGTCAGATGGGGTGCGGCAAAGCCGCGCCCCATCTGTTTTTAACCGGGTTTGACGCCCCGAAACGATGTCGCTTGATGACCAAGAGCCATGTTGTGCGCTTTGCGAAGCGCTAAGAAACTAGCGGATAGCGACTGTGAGCAGCCAAATCAGATCCTGTCGAGTAGTCCCTCCGTTTTTAACTCTTTCTGACCTGCGGTTTTGCAAGGTTTTAAGAGGGGACTACTTGGCAATACTCCATTTGGCTGCTCACTGTGGCTATCCGTTATTAAAAAGTGAGCCCTGACGGGGCGCCGAACGGCATCTTGGTACGTTGCGCTGCGTGCGAACGCCGTGTGTGCCCCGCTGGGTCAACGGCTTCCGTTTGCCTCTTCGGGCAGGTGACGGCCTGTGCCATGCTGGTTGGCTTATCAGGCAGACTTGTGTAATCCCATTCGGTCGAATGGATACAATAACCGCAGGTGGCCGGGCCTAGTACGGGAGAGGGCGTCATGGCACGCGTAAAGAAGACCATGCTTTGGCGTGACGTCCTCGCCACGTTCAAGAAGTCAAAGGGGCGCTTCTGCTCCATCGTCTGCCTTATCGCCCTGGGCTCCTTCGCTCTCGTGGGCCTCAAGGTCGCGGGCCCGGATATGCGCGCGACTTCCGCCCGATTCTTCGACCGCTACGACATGGCAGACGTTACCGTTATTGGCGATCTTGGCCTTGATGCCGATGACCAGGCGGATATCAAAGCGACTCCCGGCGTTCGCGAGGTCGAGTTCGGCTACCTCAAGGACGTCACGATTGCGGATACCGACGACTCCATTCGACTCGAGTCGGTCCCTGAGCGCGTAAGTCAGTTTGAGATCGTTGACGGTCGCATGCCTTCGGCTCCTGACGAAATAGCTGTCGACTCTTTCCTCGCAGATCGCTTTCCGCTCGGCTCGATGGTCGACCTGGTCGAAAAGGCCGGCATGGGTGGCAGCACGGTGCTGACGCAGACGCATTTCCGCGTTGTGGGACACGTGAGCTCGACGGAGATCATCGCGAGCGTGAACAAGGGCAAGACAACGGTGGGAACGGGTGACCTTACGGGATATGCCGTGGTAACGCCCGACGTCTTCAATGCGGGCTATCGCATGGTTGCGCGTCTTACGTTTGATGACACCGAGGGTCTCGACCCGTATGGCGCGGAGTACCTCGCACGCGTCGCGGCTCATAAGGAGGAGCTTGCCACCGCGCTCGCGCGTGCACCGCAGCGCCGTCTCGCCGCGGTGCATGCGGAGTTCGATGACAAGATCGCTGATGGCCAGGCGACCCTCGACAACGCTCGCCAGCAGCTCTCCGATGCCAAGGCAGCGCTAGATGATGCCGCCGCGAGACTCGCAGATGGACAAGTGACCCTCGATGACACTTGGTCACGGCTTGAGGCGGCTGCCGCGCGGCTGGCGGGTGCGCGCGAAACGCTTTTCGCTTCTCGCGATCGTCTTGCGGATGCCCGCGTCCAGCTAGACGAAGGAGAACGACAGCTTGCCGAGGCGCGCTCCCAATACACGGCGTCCGTCCAGGCCCTCGATGACGCCAAGGTGGCAGTGGAGCAGCAAACGGCTCAGGCGCAGGCGCAGATTGATTCCCAGCGTGCGGACGTTGCGCAAAAGAGGGATCAGCTCGAGCAGGCATACGCCGCCGGCCTCATCGATGACGCGAGCTACACCCAGCAATCAGCGCAGCTCGATGCCGCTGAGCAGCAGCTTTCCTCGGCTCAGGTAGCTCTTGACCAGCAAGTCGCGAACGGTCAGGCGGAGTTTGCCGCCAAGCAGCAGGAGCTCGATGCCGTCTCCGCGCAGATTGACGCAAATGCCGAGAAGCTATCCGCAAGCCAGGCTGAGTACGCCGCCGGCAAGGCCACCTATGACGCCGGCATGGCCGAGTACAACGAGGGGCTCGCTGCCTATCAGCAGGGCCGCGCCGCGTATGACGAGGCGGCGGGCACGCTTGCCCAAAAGCGCTCCGAGTACGAGTCCGCCCTCGCGGAGTACAACGACGCCTTGCCCGATGCCGAGCGGGAGATCGCCGATGGCGAGGCCTCCCTCGCCGATGCGCGCGAGCAGCGAGATTCCATCGACCAACCGGCTTACGCCGCCAACTCGCGTCGAGAAACCCCGGGCTCAGAAGGTTATAAGACCTACAGCAGCGTGAGCGAGATCGTCGATTCTCTCGCGGACGTCTTTCCCTACTTCCTCTACCTGGTGGCGGCGCTCGTGGCATCGACCACGATGACCCGCATGGTGGATGAGGAACGCGTGAACTCCGGCACCCTCAAGGCCTTGGGGTACCGTGACCGCGACGTCATGCTTAAGTTTGTGGTCTATGGGGCTACGGCGGGAGGCATTGGCGCGATTGTCGGCATCACGCTCGGTCATACGCTGATGCCGTTCATCGTCTATAGCGCCTATGGTTCGAAATTCGTGCTGCCACCCATCGAGATGCACTTCCACCCGCTGGTGAGCACGGCTGCCTTTGCGCTAGCCCTGGCCGTCTCGGTTGGCCCGGCGGCAGCGGTGGCCAAGCGAAGCCTGGCGGAGAAACCCGCCCAGCTCCTCCTCCCCAAAGCTCTGGCCGCCGGCTCGAAGGTCATCCTCGAGCGCGTCTCACTGGTGTGGAATCGTCTCAACTTTACGCAGAAGGTCACCTGCAGAAACCTCCTTCGCTACAAGAAGCGCATGCTCATGACCGTCATTGGCGTGGCGGGCGCCGTATGTCTCATGTTCTGCGGCTTTGCCGTTCGCAACTCCATCAACGGCCTTGCCGAGGCCCAGTTTGGCGACATCATCGGCTACGATTTGATCGTTGCCGAGAATAGCCACGTGAGCGAGGACGAGCGCGCGGGGATAGATGCCGAGCTCGCCTCCAGTGCTGTCGCTAGTCACCTGCCTGTGCGCTACGAAAGCGTGACCAAGCGGGGCGGCGCCAAGGGCGATGACCAGAAGATCAATCTCCTTGTCCCGGAGGACGCGAGCGCTTTTGCTGGTTACCTGCGCATTCGCGAGCGCTCGACCGGCAGGGCGCTCGAGCTTCCCACGGACGGCGCCGTGATTTCCGAGCGCCTCGCGAGCCTCATCGGCCTGCGCGTAGGGGATACCCTCACGTTCAAGGATGCGGACGGCCGCGAGTGCAGCGTGCGTGTGGCTGGCATCTGCGAGATGTACATGGAGCACTTCATGTTCATGAGTGCGGAGGCCTACCAGAACTGCTTCGGCAAGCCCCTGGAGACGAATGCCTTTGTCGTGAACCTGACGGATGACGGCACGACGGCGATTCGCTCCGAGGCGGCGCGCTTCATGAGCCTTTCGGGCGTGATGGGATGTGTGCAGAGTGCGGCGCTTATCGACCAGATCAACGTCGTGGTGAAGTCCCTCAACATGATCATGGGCGTGCTTATCGTGGTGGCGGTGCTGCTGGCGGTGGTGATCGTCTACAACCTCGTGACCATCAACGTGGCCGAGCGCATCCGCGAGCTATCCACGATCAAGGTCCTTGGGTTCTATCCATGCGAAGTCGCGATGTACATCTATCGCGAGACGATCATCAACTCGTGTATCGCGCTGCCGGTTGGCTGGCTGCTCGGTTGGATGCTGCAGCAGTACATCATCGCCGCCGTGCCGCCGGAGAACGTGATGTTCGATCCTGCTTGCGGGTGGCTCCCCTTCGTGGTGTCGACGGTTGTCATCGTGCTCGTGGTTGCGGCGATGTATGCGGTCGTCAACCGGTATTTGCGCCGCGTCGACATGCTCGAGGCGCTCAAGAGCGTGGACTAGGCGGAAACGAGAATCGCGGTTAGCTACAGATCCAGGACGAAAAGGGCCGGCAGGGGAGCGTCCCCTGCCGGCCACATATTAGTGCGCGCAAGCAATATATATGCGTGAAGAGGCTGGTGTTGGAATCGGCGCACGTCTTGCGCGGCCTGCAGCTCCGCAATCCCTAGAAGGAGTCGTTGCCAGAAGCCCTCTGCTGCTCGATGCGCTTCTTGTGGATAGCGCGACGCGCGTTGAGCCAGCACAGCAGAACCGTAAAGGCCTGGTCAACCTCCTCGTCCGTGTACTGAGACCTCACGATGGACATCGACTCGCCAAAGTGAACCGCATCATAGTGCTCATGCGCGGCGTTGAGCTCGAGGCCCTTCTCGCTCAGCTCGAGGAACTGGCGGTTGTCCATACCCTCCGCTTTGTTCTTGACGATAAGGCCGCGCGCGACGAGCCTGTTCACGATTTGGGAGAACGTGCCCTTGGTCTTGCCAAATGCGAGCGCCATGTCGGTGAGCGTGACGCCCGGGTGATCGGCGATGTACTTGATGACGTGGGTCTCCCAGGCGGTGTATGCCTCGCCGGTGCCGTAGTCATGGGGCTTCTTCGTTCCGGAATAGAAAGAAGACATCTGATGGAGGATGTCACATGCCGTGACGTCGTCAATGGGGTGACGAATGCCGTCACTGGGTACTGGCTGCGTCATATGCAACCTCCCTTCATTCGAGGTAACCGTACAAGTTTACTACTAAAACATACAGTATTAATAGGGGAATGGCGATACCGTTCGCGGCCGATAAACTACCGTTCATAGTTTAAGCGTAAAACAACGCAAGTTAGCGTCTAAACTACGGCGATGTAGATGCTAAACAACGCCATGGCAAGCCAGTTCGCATCCGTCGTTCTATAACCTCAAAGAAAAGAGGAAGTGAGTCGATGAGTCCTGCAATCTCTGTTCTTCTGACGCTGATTTACATCGCGTTCGTCGTGCGTTGCGTCCTGAAGAAGGTCAACTCCGTCTTCATCTTCATGATGTCCGGCATCGCCGTCCTCATGGCCTACTCTGCCTTCACCGGCACCTCCGTCCTCGGTGAGGACACCACCGGTAACATCCTCCTCGACTGCGTCGTGTTCGCGAAGAACTGCTTCTCCAAGAACATGAGCGGCGTCGGCCTCACGCTTATGATGGTCACCGGCTACGCGATGTACATGACGCACATCGGTGCCTCCACCAAGCTGGCCTTCCTCGCCACCAAGCCCCTCGGTGGCATCAAGAACCCCTACATCGTTCTGAGCTTCCTGTTCCTCATCGGCTGCGCTCTTAAGCTCGTTATCCCCAGCGCTTCCGGCCACGCGATGCTCCTTATGTCCATCGCCTTCCCGATCATGATCTCCCTCGGCATCAGCCCGCTCTCCGCGTGCACCGCCGTCGTCATGGGCAGCTTCCTTGACTGGGGCCCCAACGACTCCTCCGCCATCTTCGCTGCTGAGAAGGTCGTCGGCATCCCGATGATTGACTACTTCATGCAGTGGCAGCTCCCCGTCGGCGTCATCCTGTCCATCATCGCCGCCATCCTTCTTCCCATGTGGCTCAACCACTGCGACAAGAAGGCCGCCGCTGCCGAGGGTGTCCAGGAGCTTCAGCACGAGGCCGTCAAGGATTCTGACTGCCCGGTTTGGTACTCCATCTTCCCGGTTGCCCCGCTCGTCATCATCATTGCCTGCGCCTTCAGCCCCATCAAGATGGACGTCGCTGTCGCGAACCTGCTCTGCCTGCTCGTCGTCTTCCTCATCGAGCTTGTCCGTAAGCGCGACAAGGCCGTCACCGACGACATGAGCTTCGTCATGAAGGAGATGGGTGGCGCCTTCGCTCGCGTCGTCTCCATCCTCTCTGCCGCCGCCATCTTCGCTGAGGGCATCAAGCTCCTCGGTGGCCTGACGGTCGTCTCCGGCCTCCTCGCCGAGGCCAACGGTGCCCCGATCATCGTCGTCCTCTGCATGTCCTTCATCACGTTCTTCGGCGCCTTCATCCTCGGCTCCGGCAACGCCTCTTGGTACGCCTTCGGCCCGCTCGTCCCGGATATGTGCGCCACCATGGGCATGACCACCCAGAGCATCGCCGTCCCGATGCAGCTCGCCACCGCCATGGGCCGCTCCATGTCCCCCGTCGCCGGTGTCATCATCGCCACCGCTGGCATGGGCGGCATCGACCTGCAGGACCTCTCCAAGAGCTGCATGCTCCCCTGCATCACCATGTTCCTGCTGAACGTCATCATCGGCTACGGCTGGACCCTGTTCTTCTAGGCTATTCGCAATTTGCCCGGCCTAACCACCAGCACTATTTAGGTAATGCGTTGTTTTGCAGTCCGTTCTAACTCAGAAAGAAAAGGAGCAAATCATGAGCCACGTTTACGATTTCGATAAGGGCGTTGATCGCCGCGGCACCGACGCCAAGAAGTTCGACCCGTCCCTCTGCCCGGACGACGTCCTCCCCTTCTGGATCGCTGACTCCGAGTTCCAGAGCCCGGTTGAGCTCACCGAGGCCCTCCACAAGCGCGTTGACATGCCCCACTACGGCTACCCCTACATCGACACCGCTTTCGAGAACGCCGTTGCTCGTTGGTACAAGGTTCGTCACAACACCGTGCTGAACCCCGACTACATCGACTTCTCGCCGAACGTCATCATGGCCATGATCTGGGTCGTCAAGGAGTTCTCCGCCGTCGGCGATAAGGTCCTCCTCCAGACCCCGGTTTACCCGCCGTTCCACGGCCTCATCAAGAACAATGGCCGTCAGCTCGTCTACAACGAGATGAAGCTCGTCGACGGTCGCTACGAGATCGACTGGGAGGACCTCGAGAAGAAGCTCAAGGATCCCGCCCTCAAGATCATGTTCATCTGCAACCCGCAGAACCCGACCGGCCGCAACTTCACCCGCGAGGAGCTCACTCGCATGGGCGAGCTCTGCATCGCCAACGACGTTATGGTCGGCATCGACGAGATCCACGCTGACATCGTCTTCGACGGCGGCGAGTTCATCCCCTTCTGCTCCATCTCCGAGGAGTTCGCCAACCACTCCGTCACCTTCGTCAACCCGGCCAAGACCTTCAACATCGCTGCCTTCCGCACCGCCGCTTGGTTCACGCACAACGAGAAGATCTACCGCCGCATGATGAACCAGCAGGCTTACGCCAAGGGCATGGGCCGCAACATCTTCGGCAACATCGCCCTCGAGGTCTGCTTCGGCCAGTGCGACGACTACGCTGATCAGTGCCTCGCTTACCTCAACGGCACCCGCGACATGTTCGTTGACTACATCAACGAGAACGTCCCGGGCATCACCGCCATCAAGCCCGAGGCCACCTTCATGAGCTGGCTCGACTGCCGCGGCCTCGGCTTCGAGACCCAGCAGGAGCTCAAGGACTTCATGTTCAACGACGCTAAGGTCCTGCTGAACGACGGCACCACCTTCGGCGCCAAGGAGGGCTTCGGCTTCATGCGCTTCAACTTTGCCGCTCCGCGCTCCATGGTCATGGAGGGCGCTAAGCGCATCGAGGCTGCCGTCAAGGCTCGCGCCTAGTTCTTGCGCGCAAGCGACTAAAGCCAAGCTGCACTAAGTAGCTGACAGCGGGGTGGAGCGGAGAAATCCGTTCCACCCCGTTTCTGTTTGGTCTCATCCGTTTAGTAACGAAACTATGCGGGTAGAAGTGCGGCAGAGAAGAGCGGGGTTTGCGCCTCGTATGTCAGTGCGATAGGAGGGTCATACGATGACCAACGAAGAACTGCTTGAGATCGGCACCGCTGATGGCGCGCTTGTCGCGCTTGTCTCCGAGGCCGGCGAGGTCGTTTGGAGCGCTCAGAAGAGTCCGGCTGGCACCATCGTCAAGGCGATGCTCGCCAACGAGGTTCCCGACGCGTACGCCCTCGTGGCCACTCAGCTAGGCGCCGCGCTTTCGACCGTGGGCAGCAAGCTTGGCGTGAAGAGGTACGCGTGCCGCCAGCTCTCCAAGCCGGGCCGCCGTTTCCTCGAGGCTGCCGACGTCGAGTTCTATGCCGAGGAGGACATTGAACTCGTGAAGTCCTCGAAGGACCCCTCGAAGGTCTGCCCTGTTGAGGCTGCCCTCTCCGAGATGGAGACTGCAGAGGAGATGTGGGCCTTCCTCGAGAAGAAGTTCTCCTCCGAGGAAAACCCCAGCTGCAGCGTGCCCTGGGCCAAGTAGGGTGCTCCTTCTTCGGCTAATTTCCGCGTGCTTTGATGGCTCGCACTTGACCTGCGGCTTCGTTCACGCCGCGTGCGCCTCTCGGGCCGCGCCCGCTTGCCTGGGGTGCCTCCACAAACTTAACGCTTACGAAGGGACGGCGTTTCGTGGTAGAGTGGCCGCGCAAACAGAGAATGTAGTCGCAGCCATGCATACGCAGACGGGCGAGATGATGTTCATCGTCATCTCGCCCGTTTTTTGTTGGCGCGGCTACCGCCGCAGGCACATCCTGCGGAGACAAACGGAGAGGAATCGCCCACATATGCCTACCAACAAGCGAGAGAGCCTGATCTTCACCGTCATCATGTGCTTCTGCATGGTGCTTTGGATGTCCATCTACAACGTCGCGCGCATGTACGGACACGTTGGGATGGACGTCATCGTCGACGCGTGGGTCGGCTTCCCGCCCGCCTACATCTTCGCGATGCTGTGCGACGTGTTTATCGCGGGACCGCTCGCCAAAGGCTTCGCGTTCAAGTACCTCGTGACCCCGGGCAAGAGCTCTCCTCGCGCCATGACGCTGGCCGTGTCTGGCTGCATGGTAGTGCCGATGGTGATCATCATGTCGCTCTACGGTGCCTTCGAGGGGGCCTTCCATGCCGGTACGCTCGCGATCGTCCCCATGGCCTGGCTTTCGAACATCCCCTGGAACTTCGTCATGGCCCTGCCGTGGAACCTCCTCGTCGCGGGTCCCGTCTCGCGCTACGTCTTCCGCCGCGCGTTCCCCAGGGGGAACGCGCTTGAGGAGCCGATCGAGCTGACGGACCTCGGGGCCATTGGCGGCGAGGACGAGGCGGATGACTTCGCTGTCGAGGCGGTGTAGCCAGACCTATACTCGGGGGAGGCGGGCTTACGAGACCCGCGTTTCCTCGGCTGGGAGGCATTGCATGGAGATTGACGGCATCCAGATTAAGAAGGTGGCGTCGGTCGGTGCCGGCGTCATCGGGTATAGCTACGCGCTTAAGTTTGCGATGGCTGGGCTTGACGTGTGGGCGCAGAACCGCACGGAGGATTCGAGCGAGCTCGCGCGCGAGCGTGTGGCGGCTTCGCTGGAGTCCCTCGTGAAGAATGGCGTCTATGCGGAGGAAGAGTCGGCGGCAATCGCGGGGCGTATCCATTACACCACCTCCATTGCCGAGGCGGTCGCAGGCGCACAGTTCATCCAGGAGTCCTCGGCTGAGCACTATGAGGTCAAATGGGAGCTCGTGAAGGAGATCGAGGCGGCGGCAGAGCCAGACGCCATCGTTGCGAGCTCGACGTCTGGCCTGCTCGTGACTGAGATCGCCAAGAATGCCAAGCATCCAGAGCGCTTCTGTGGCGGCCATCC
>OLNE01000505.1_pt1 | contig 36609 bp, 21 predicted proteins | sample 1672431 | NCBI WGS metagenome assembly OLNE01 (sample SAMEA3136685, study PRJEB25190) | human gut metagenome | reverse complement strand
TTCTTCACCGAATCCTTCTGTTCTTGTTTTCTTATACATATCATGCAGTCCTTCATATTCAGCTGCGCGATATCCATATTTTACACCATCAAAACGTTCCAGGTTAGAACTTGCCTCTGCACTGGCAATAATGTAATATGCAGGAATCATATATTCCATCGTCTCTACAGAGAAAAATTCAACGATTGCTCCCTGTTCTGTCAATGTTTTCAGTGTATTCATGAAAGATTCTTTGACTTCCGGATCAAGGCCCCTGGCAAGAAATTCTTTCGGTACACCAAATTTCATTCCAAGAAGCTTCTTTTCTTCCACGCTCCTGGAAAATGTCAGATCTGTTCTATCCAGAGATGTACTGTCTTTTGGATCATGTCCGGAAATCACTTCCAGAAGTGCCGCACAATCTGCTACATTTTTTCCCACCGGCCCGATCTGATCCAGTGAAGAAGCATAGGCAACCAGACCATAACGGGATACGGTTCCATACGTCGGTTTGATTCCAGTCACACCGCAGAAAGAACTTGGCTGACGAATAGAACCACCTGTATCAGAGCCAAGTGCCATAAACGTTTCTCCAGCCGCTACAGCAGCACAGGAACCGCCGGATGAACCTCCCGGCACATGTTCCAGATTCCATGGATTTCTTGTAACTCCATAGGCAGAAGTCTCTGTAGTACTTCCCATTGCGAATTCATCCATGTTTGTCTTTCCGATAATGATCATCCCTGCTTTTTCCAGACGATCAATTACTTCTGCATTATACTGCGGCACAAAATTCTCAAGTATCTTTGATGCACAGGTCGTTTTTTTACCTTTTATACAGATATTATCCTTCACCGCAATCGGAACACCGGCCAGCGGTCCTGTATATGTTCCATCCTGAATTCCTTTTTCTACTTCTTTTGCACGTGCATATGCTTCTTTTTTATAAAGGTCAAGGTAAGCATGCACCGTTTCTTCTTTACTCTCAATCTGGTCAAAGACTGCTTTCACGCCATCCACTACATGGATCTGACGCTGTTTTATCTTTGCTGCCAGTTCTAATGCTGTCATTGTTTCCAGTTCCATAATTTTTCTCCTCTATCCGGATCATTTCTGTTATCCGATGGTCTTCGGTACCTGATACTGTCCTTCTTTTGCCTTCGGTGCATTTGCAAGCATTGCTTCTTTATTGTCTCCGTTTGTTACCACGTCTTCACGGAATACATTCTGATCACCAAAGATATGTGAAAGCGGTTCAACCCCTTCGGTATCCAGTTCATCCAGCTTTTCCACATAATCCAGCATCTTCTGCATGTCTTCTTTTGCTTTTTCCTTTGCTTCGTCACTTAGGGAAAGTTTCGCAAGAATGCATACATTTTCTATTGTTTCATCATCTATGATCTTTGACATTTTTGTTCCTCCTGCTTATCCTACGGCTCCAGTCTGTTCAGATCTCTCGGGAACAGACATGCTTCACGGACATTCTCCTCACCAAGAAGCTGCATAGTCAGACGTTCCAGTCCGATACCAAGCCCTCCGTGCGGCGGCATTCCATGTTTGAAAGTATCCAGATACTGTTCCATACCTTCTTCTTCCATGCCTCTTGCAGCAATCTTTGCTTTAAGCTGATTGTAATCATGGATACGCTGACCTCCGGTTGTTACTTCCAGTCCGTGGAACAAAAGGTCAAAACTCAATGTAAACTTATCATCTGTCGGATCATCCATTGCATAGAACGGACGTTTTTTTGACGGATAATGTGTTACGAAAACAAAATCAGCGTCATATTCTTCTTTGAAATATCTTCCTATCAGTGCTTCTTCTTCTGGTTCCAGATCATACGGGTTTCGGATCTTGCGGTTATATTTTGCAGAGACAAGTTCTTTTGCTTTGTCAAAACGTACCGCCGGAATCTGATCTACTTTCGGAAGTTCGATCTTAAGGATCTGAAGTTCCTTTGCATAGTCCTTCTTAAGCAGTTCCATCGCATACTGAAGAAATCCTGTTTCCATTCCCATGATATCTTCGAATCCGTCAATATATCCCATCTCAAAATCAAGACTGGTATATTCATTCAGATGACGTTTGGTATTGTGTTTTTCTGCACGGAATACCGGTCCTGTCTCAAATACTCTGTCAAACACACCGACCATCATCTGTTTGTAGAACTGCGGGCTCTGCGCAAGAACTGCCGGTTTGTGGAAGTAACTGAATTTAAAAAGGTTCGCACCACCCTCGGCTCCTCTTGCTCCGATCTTCGGTGTGTGGATCTCTGTAAATCCGTTTTCATAGAGGTAATCACGAAAAGCTCGGGTAAGTGCTTCCTGGATCTTGAATTTGGATCGTTCCTGGATGTTACGGAGTGCGATCGGACGCAGATTCAATTTTGCCTCCAGAGATGTATTCAGTTTCCATTTGTCAATTGCCAGCGGCATCGGCTCAGCCGGCTGAGACAGGATTTCAACCCCACGGATACGGATCTCTCTTTCATGAGGAGCACGTTTTTCCTCATGCAGGATTCCTTTTACGCGAACTGTCATTGCCTCTTTAAGGTCATGGATTGAAATATCCGCTTTTTCATTTTCAAACACCGTCTGAAAAAGTCCCTCTCTTCTTCTGAGGATCACAAATGCAACATCACCCATATTACGAATGCTGTGAACTGCGCCTTCCAGAACAACTTCCTGATTCAGAAGAGATTCTCCCAGTAAATCATCCCATGAACTGATTTCTTTTTTCCATGTACCATCCAAAAACTCCATTTCCTCATCCTCCATATCCATAAGTCTCTTAAAAGTTTTTCAGTCTGTTATCCATCATATAAAAGCATCAAAAGCATCTGCGCAGTTTCTACCATATTTGTCCCGGAATCCATACTGGATTTCTGAATATAACGATAGGCTTCGTCTTCGCTCAAATGATTACGCTGCATCAGCATCATTTTTGCATTGGATATATAATTCTGTTCTTTCCAGGACCGTGCCTTCGGTTTCTTTTTTTCTTTTCGTCTTCTTCGCTCCTGCTGTGTCAGGATCATATTCACAGTATTGACAAGATCACTCGCTTTCAGCGGCATCTGCACTGACAGAATCGAAGTCGGCACCTCACAGAGCATTCTCGCGGACGCGAGCAGAAGCATTTCAAACTCTCCCGGCATACATTCCGAAAGATCAAGATAATTCATATCCGGAAGCCGGTGACTGCAGATCAACACACCACTTCCAAGTTCAGACGCACTTGACAGAGCATTTGATGCAGTTGTACATATTGATGCAACTGTGAATCCATGCCGTTCCAGAACTGCACGGATCTTTTTTGCATCTTCAATTTTGGGTAATGCAATCACGATGCTGCTCATACAAGTGTCTCTCCTCTTTTTCGTCTATGCCTACAGGCGATACAGGTATTCGTTTACCTCCCAGTCTGTTACCTGTCGGATATAACGCAGCCACTCATCCTTCTTCGCAGAAAGATAGGTTCTGCAAAAATCTTCGCCCAGCACTCCACGGATCCATTCGCTGTTTTCAAAAAGCTCGATTGCATCCTTCAGTGTTTCCGGAAGATGCTCAGGTGCCTGATCCAGGCTGGCGATATTTGACGATTTTGCAGGAGAAATCTTATTTCGGATTCCATCCAGTCCGGCCGCAAAACATACTGCCAGTACCAGATACGGATTCGAAGCTGCATCCGGACTTCTCAGTTCTACTCTTGTTTCCTCTCCCCTTGTTACAGGAATCCGCACAAGAGAATTCTGATTATGTTCTGTCCAGGTAAGCTCTGTCGGAGCATCATATCCCGGAACAAGACGCTTATAAGAGTTTACGATCGGATTTGTGATCAGTGCCATCTCCCTGCTGTGAGCAAGAAGACCTCCTATAAAATAGCGTGCCTCTTCACTGAGTTCTCCCGGATGTTCAGCATCTTCAAATAAATTTCTTCCATTTTTAAATAAAGAAAACTGGATATGCATTCCGGAGCCATTTACTTCTGACCTTGGCTTCGGCATAAAAGTTGCATGAAGCCCATGACGTTTTGCCACAATGCGGACTGCCATCTTGAAAGTCATGATACAGTCTGCAATGTCACGCACCTCACCATAGCTGAAATCAATCTCATGCTGTGCCGGTGCTGCTTCATGGTGAGAGGATTCTACTTCCATTCCCATATCTTCCAGTGTCAGTACCATATCACGTCTAGCATTCTCACCAAGATCCAGCGGACTCATATCCAGGTAGCCTGCCTTTTCATGTGTTACGGTTGTCGGCATTCCATTATCATCTGTGTGGAATAAGAAAAACTCACATTCCGGATCGATATAGCAGGTGTATCCCTCCTGCTCAGCTTCTTTCGCCACACGCTCCAGAATATATCTCGGACTGTTTTTGTATGGTGTACCATCCGGACAGTAAAGATCGCAGATCATTCTCGCAACCTTTCCCTGCTGCGGACGCCACGGCAGGATTGCAAAAGTGTCCGGTATCGGGCGAAGATAAAGATCGGAGCCTTTCTCCTGATCCATTCCCGCAATCTGTTCCGCGTTAATGATACACTGGTTATTTAATGCACGCGGAAGTTCCCGGGCCGTAACAGCAATATTCTTGATCGCACCGAACATATCAGTAAACTGAAGGCGGATAAACTCTACGTCTTCCTCCTCAACCATCTGTAATATTTCTTCTCTGGTATAATTCCCCATGCCATTCTCTCCTTATTATTTCATATATAGGTATAAAAAAAGGGCGTACTTTCGGAGGGTTACCCTCCAAAAGAACGCCTTTGTTCATGCAGGTATTATAGCAACCGACATGGTCTTTGTCAACGTTTTTTTCCACGTACAGACCGCTTTATCTGCCGGCAGAGCCGACGCATCCACAATCGCTCCTCCTCTGTCACCGGTTCATTTCCATAGCTTGCCCTCAGGATCAGTTCCTGAAGCCTGCTGCCATCTTTCTCCGTGAATGCAGGACAAAACTCTCTGATAAAGCGAATCGTGCCGCCGTCTGCCGCCGTGCAGTCCTTCGACATGCCCTTTTTGTACAGAATACGGCAGATATAGCGATAAATCGCTCTCACCGCAGCTGCCGGTTCTTCTCCCGTTCCGTAACGGGCCCTGTGTACGGCACGGATCTTTATTCCGCCTCCAAGAATAAGCATCAGCGCACACAGTACAGCGCATAACTTCAGAATATCTGCAATGTGTCCTGTGAACCAGCCGGCAATACGGACTGCAAAACCGGATACGCTGATTTCTTCCTCTTCCTTCTCCGCCTTCGGTTCCTCCGGAACACTGTCACTCTGCTCTTTTTCTTCCGTCTGGTCAACAAATTCTGTTTCCATACCCGGTGTCACTTCCACCGGAGTCCATCCGAGAAACGGCTGATAAATCTCCACCCAGGTATGTGCATTGTCATCCTCCAGAACGGCGGTATAAGTCTGGTCAGCATTTTCCGAAAAAAGCTCCTGTGGTGCCACATATCCCACCACATAACGCGCCGGAACGCCAAACATACGGAACATCATCGTCGCAGCAGCCGCAAAATGCATACTGTAGCCTTCCTTTGTGTCATAGAGAAAAGTCTCCACAAAATCCTGGCCTTCCTTCAGCTTGTCCGTATCTGTCTCATAGCTGCAGTCACGAAGAAGTCTTTTTACCACATACTGACGAATCTCTTCATACTCATCTGCAACTGCCCAGTCCGGCAGTTCTGCACCCGTCTCAGATTCTCCCCAGTGATTCTCTTCCTTTGCTTCCGCGCATTCCTTCTTCAGCCTTTCAAGCCCTTTTTCGGGTATCTGAAGATCATAGGTACTGCAGAAATTCCGATACGATTTTTCCGTATCATTCAGCACACCGGAAGCATCCTTTCCGTCCCGGTAGCTTTCCAGGATTTCTTTGGCACTGCTTCTCCAGTAACAGGAAAAAATATCGTCCTGCCTGCTCTGCCCGCAAACTGCCCCATCCCCGTTGCTGATCTGATATGCATCATTCAAAAAAGCATCATATGGAACATACGTGTACTCCGGGTTGGCATTCAGGTTCTCTACTGTGATCTGGTTCACTGCACTATCCGACTCCCCGGTATTCTCTCCTGACGACTGTTTCTCATAATACATCGTCCTCAAAAAAGGAAGATTCTGTATATAGATTGAGGAATCCCCGTCTGTTTTCCAGACAGCCGCTGCATTCTGAAAGTTTTCCTCCGCTCCCGGCTCAAAACTGTTCCCTGTATAAGTCTCACCGATATATCCTCTCAGATAGACCGTCTCCGAAGGTCTCTGCACACTGGTCACTTTCAGGGCATCCACCCCGGTAAAAAACACACCGTCTGTCGTTCCGAGTTCTCCGTTGTCCACCCCTCCGGCGATTCCTTCCAGAGAGAGCTGCAGATTTCCCCCTGAAATCTTCGGTAGAAAACTCCACAGAGACTGCAGGAGCCGATTCTGTATTCTTGTCGTGCCTCTTTGAATTGCCGGGCTCTCCACTCCTGCCAATGGCATGGAAATACACCATGACGGGACAGATACTACCACGGCAGCAAGAAGTGCCGTCAGCCCCGCTTTCCATCCACAGAAATAACTCCGCCCTGCAGTAAACAAAAGCAGAATGCTCATTGCCAGAAAATACATCCAGAGATTTCCCGGTCTGCCTCCGGCGATCATCATCAGCGCGACCAGCGGAAACAGTATGGAAAGAATCAGAAGCCAGTTTCTCCTTCTGACAATTCCTGCCCCCAGAAGCCCCGTCACCGGAAAAAGTACAGGCAGCCAGAAGATCACCATATCACCGCTTTCATATGCTCCATACAGTCTCATGTTTCCATGATAGACCTGATTGATCCTGCTCATCACAAAATCAGCTGTCTGATAAAAGCCTGCGGTGATTCTGTTCTGCAGCACAAAACAGACTGCCATGTAAAGGATCACAATTGCAAGAAAACCATAGATTCTTTTCGAATCCAGCCTTCTGTCCGCATAAAACCAGCTGAAAAACAGGCTGAACAGAAAGATTCCCGGTATCAGAAGCCACAATCTCTCATCCCTTATCGAAAATGCTGAAACCAGACTTCCGGCCAGAACTCCGACCGCCCCAAAAAGCACCAGAAAAGACAGAAACATTCCACCTTTCTCTGTCTGCTTCTTTTCTGACTGAGGGACATACCCTGAATCCAGGATAAGCACCTCCATATTGTTCTGTTCCTTCTGTGTCTGTTTTTTTCTCATAAACGTCCTTCACCTTCCGGAAAATATCGCTGTATCCGTCCGTCCATCGTGATTCTGACACCGCCATGCTCCGGCACCAGGACATTGTCGGATATTCCCTGACAGATTCCCGGGATACACTCCAGTGCCTGATAAAAAGCTTCTCTTCCGTTCACCTCGAAATGCAGGGCTTCCTTCGTTCCCTTTTCCATCCAGACATATTCAAACAGCTGCTCTTTCTCAACCAGCGCATTTCCCAGAGATGCCGCAAGATCCAGAAACTCATCCAGCTGATCCGGTGTTGTTTTTTCTTCCGTCCCGTCCGATGTATCCAGATAAACACTGACCATCCTTCCGGCCGGCATACTGAATTCCTTTACAAGAAGTTCATCTTCCTTGGCACTGAGCTTCCAGTGGATATTTTTGAGCATATCTCCCTGATGGTAATATCTCGTATCAAAAATCTCCTGACTGTCCGTACCTGCCCTGGCTGCATTTTCGTTGTCTTCCTCTTCCCCGTAAAATCCCTGTACTGTTTCCTCGTCCATCGGATGGATCCTGGGGATGACTGCGATTGTCCTGGCAAGAGAAGGAATCCTGATCTTTGCCGAAAAAAGTCCAAGATAGTCGAATACTCTGAGTTCTATCACACCGACTCTGAAAAAACCGCAATGTACCGGTTCCAGAAAAATCTGCCACGAATCCCTGCTCTTTCTGTCTGCCGCAGTGTGCCGGATGATCCTGCCTGCGCCTGTGATATCCATCACGATCTGGATATCTCCGACCGGAAAAACCGTCGAGTTCTCGATCTCAAGAATAAATTTTTCCCGCTCGCCTCTGGTGACTGCAGAACTTTCCGTCTTCGCCGATACGCGAAGCTTTCCCGCCACATACCATACACCGGCTGCCATACACACTGCAAAAAGAAGCTCAAAAACCAGCAGAAAAAAAGCAAACTCTCCCCTGCCGGCTGCTGCCGCCCACAACGTAGCCAGCACCAGTACCATATATATGATCTTACTTTTCATACCTTATCTCTCCGGCCGCGGCTGTCTGACAGATTTCAGGATCTCCCTGATGATTTGCTTCTGGTCTCCCTGACTTAACTTCGCCCTCGCACTGCATTTGAGACGATGCACTGCAGCCGCTGGAAAAACCTCCGCCACATCCTGCGGCAGTACAAATGTACGGTCCTGCATATATGCACTGGCTTTTGCCATCCTGGTCACTGCTATGGCACCACGGGTACTCAGTCCCAGAGACACCAGTTCATGTGAGCGCGTTGCATTTACAAGATCCACGATATATCGACAGACCGTCTCATGGACAAAAACCTCCGAGACTTCTCTCTGCATCCGGGCGAGATCATCCGCACTGATCACAGCCTTTACATCCTTCATTGCCCCAAAGCCGGACTGCTTCATCAGAATCTGCACTTCATCCTGAATATCCGGATAGCCCATCTCAATACAGATCATAAAACGGTCCAGCTGAGATTCCGGAAGTCTCTGCGTTCCGGCAGACCCGATCGGGTTTTCTGTCGCAATGACGATAAACGGATCCAGAACATTCCTTGTCACACCATCTACGGTAACCGTTCCTTCCTCCATAACCTCAAGAAGCGCAGACTGCGTCTTGGCAGAAGTTCGGTTGATCTCATCTGCAAGAAACAGGTTGCACATCACCGCTCCGGGCTGATAGACAAATGCCTCTTTTTCCTTGATAAACATGGAAAATCCGACAATATCCGACGGCAGTACGTCAGGAGTAAACTGAACACGGTTCTGTGTCAGGTTCATTGCTTTTGCAAAAGCAAGTGCCATGGAGGTCTTGCCGACCCCCGGGATATCCTCGATCAGAATATGACCGCCCGCAAGAATCGCCGTCATTACCTGACGGATACATTCATCCTTGCCGAAAATCACCTTACGGACCTCTCTCATGATCTCTTCTGTTTTTTTATTTTCCATTTTTCACTTTCTCCTGTCTTTCTCAGTATCATCACGATTCACGCTGACCCTGGGTCAGAGTGCTTTTATCCTTTTTTCTTCTTATCATGGTGCCTCTTTATGAGGATCAGTAAAATGATCACACCTTCTGTCACTGCCACACCTGCCATCATAAACAGGAACCATGGCCATACATCTACCACTCGCTTCGCCATTGCCGCCGGGCGGATCTGCGAAACTGTTTTTGCCTTCTCCTCCCCTGTATACGGCACACGGTGTCCTCTCACAAGAAGGCGGTGTGTATTGACAGCATACGGTGTGCAGGTGACAAGCGTCACATAATCCTTTCCTTCCACAATATCCAGATCCGAAGTATCCTCCGGATCGACCACCTTGATCTGATCAACTTCATACGCAAGTACCTCATCCAGCACATGAATATAAAACTGATCTTTTTTCTGTACTTTGTCCATATCTGTAAAAAGCTTGGCATCCGGAAGTCCTCTGTGCCCTGTCAGCACACTGTGTGTGCTCTCTCCTCCCAGCGGAAAAGAAGTCTCCGGAACGTAGCCAACTCCCTTGGCCAGAACATCCTGTGATGTACCTTTATATATAGGAAGATTTACATTGATCACCGGCACGGTCAGATAGCCGATCACATCTCCGATATCCAGCATATCCACATGACTGGTGCCTGTCTGCTGCTCACCGATGGCATCCTGGGTAACTGCATTTCCAAGCTGTTCATTATACTGCTGCATGGCTTCCTTTACCGCATCGATCTTTTCTTCATCCATGTCTTTAATCTCATCATTGTACTCCGTGATCGCCTGCGAAGCATGCTTCTGTGCGAGTATATTGCTGATAGTCGGATATAATGCGAGCGAGATTCCCGCAAAGATCAGGATCATACTGAAAATCGTCGTCAGCCTTGGTTTCTTCATGACCTGTAGTTCCTTTCCCTGTGATAGCCGGGGCTTTTGAACCCTGCCTCTCATTTGTCTTATATGAAGCGGCCTGAGCTGTTTTTCAGACATCTGCATATAAGGCAAATAAGACACACCCACACTCTGCCTTACGGCAGAGTGACGAGTCTGTCCTGTAGGATTTATTCAAAAAGAGAATTTATGGTAGCTAATTAATGAATTCATGTAACTGTTCAGTACCATCACAGTTACGAGTCAAAATGCTATTTAGTCGTTCCTCAGTTCTTATTTCACAGTTTTCTTTCTGGATGCGCCGATGATCAGAACACCTGCGAATGCAAGGGCAACACCAAGAGCTGTGATAGCGATTGTCCCCATACCACCAGTTGTTGGGAGGGTAAAGCCTTTTTTGTTGATGATAGTTTCTGTGTGAATTCCTTCTGTTTTTGTATCATCCTTATCAAAGGTTGTCTTTATAACTTCATGTTTCACAAGAGTTTTCACACCGTTTTCATCTTTATAATATTCATCATTTGTAGTTGTCACATAGTCAATATTTAATTTAACTTCAACCGGTGCTTTCAGAAGATTGTATCCCTTATGTGTCTTTGTCTCTACCAGATAGTAAGTTCCATTTGCAAGACCACTCTGAGAAACTTTACCGTTTTTATCAGTTGTTAAAGGAGCCTTATTAATTTTGAGCCATGCTTTTTTGGAATCCAGTCCTAATGCTTTTGCAGCCTCTCCAGTTATTGCACCAGTAGTATCTTCTGGCACTTCTTTGTAAAGATCAAATTGTACACCTTCAAGTGGGGTACCATCTGCTTTCTCTGCTTTCTTTACTACCTGCAGTCCGAAGGTATATACAGTTGTCGTATTCTCGATATAATCTTTTCCTGGTTTTGTATCTGGATTTTCTGGTTTATTCGGGTTATCTTTATCATCCTGTCCTGGAAGGATCTTGTTGGAGTATTCCAGCTTTGCGCTGTTCGTGTTACCAGCTGTTGATGTAACTGCTGAGCTGAGAAGTTCTGCCTTGTATGTGATTACAAGTTGTTTTCCTGCATAAGCACCCATCTTAGAAGTATCAAAAGTAATTTTGAATCCGTTTTCAGATTCATCCCGTGCTATAGTATATTCTGATTCTGTACCTTCTGTTAGAGTACTTTCACCACACTTCACTACTACTTTTGTGATATCATCTTTTAGATTTGTTGGTGTATCAGTAAGTGTGAATTCTTTTAATTTAGTAATATTGGATGGTACATCTACCGTGATCTGGTATGGTACCATATCACCTACATTGTAATCTGTTTCCTGTTTCCAATCACCTGATGTTCTGTCCTGCACCTGTTTGGTCATGTCAGGTTTTTCGTTGGTTACTGAAACTTTGATATTATTATCTGTCTTTCCACCATAAGTGATTTTTCCTTCTGATGTTACGGTAAATTCATAGGTTGTTGCACCATCCATGATATATCCATCATTGTTACCACGGTCAGTCTCGATAAATCTGTATGTACCCTGTGAAAGACCATCTACCTTAATCTGTCCCTTATTATCGGTTTTAAGTTTCAGTGTAGCACCTGTACTTTCATTAGTTGTAACATCCGTCCATTCTGTGCCATTCTTTTTTTGAAGTACAAAGGTTACACCTTGTAATTTTGCACCATCTTTTCCCTGTTTTTCTAATGTCACGCCACCATAAGTTGTCACATTCTTAGGGTAAACATGTACATCATATAACCAGTTATCACCCTCTGCCGTTGTCATCGGGATAGATACCAGGAATGGAGCTGCCGGAGTGGTAACTTTATCAGGAGTTGATGTCTCGATTACTACATAGAAACCAAGAGCAAGATTTTCAAATTTTGCAATTCCATCACCTTCTGTTTTTACTTCTTCTCCAACTTTTTTGCTACTATAAGCACTTTTGATTTTTCCATTATCATCTACATAATCATCTACCGCAGGAAGAGTTGTCGGTGTTGTACTGTAATAATCTTCCAAATCAGCTGCATCTGCTACTTTATAAATAGTAAATCCTGCACCTGCAAGAGGTTTTGCATCGGATGGCACATTGCTCTCATCAGATGTTTCTCCTGTTCCCGTACCACCCTCACCATTATACTCATACTTATGGATTGTCAATGATCCTGTCTTATTTGGATCTGTAGTTATTGTTGTCTGTGCTGCAAATGCAGTTGCTGACATGCTGCCCAGCATCATTGCACCGGCAAGGAGACCGGCAAGGAGTTTTTTGAATTTCTTCATACTCGTTTCCTCTCTTTCTCTTTCTTCATTTCCTTTTTCATTTTTCTTTTTAAGATACCTGTGGATTGTTTCGTGCATTGCACGCCACAACCCTGGTATCATATATTGAATCATCTGTCTGCTTCTTCAAGCGGTCAGGAAGTTTTGCCCTCCTTTCTCCGCTTTTGTAACAACAGATACATGATTACCGCAGTTCCGGCGATGATTGCACCAGTAAAGCCAAGGATCAGTCTGCTCCAGCTTCCTGTTGCCGGCAGCTGGAATTTTGCCTGATTGGCAACCTGAATCGTAAGTGTATTCCCCGTGAGACTTCCAATGGAATTTTCGCCTCTATCTACTGTGATGAAGTTTTCTCCTCTGTTGATCACAACCTTAATCGGTGATTTCAAAAGATTGTATCCTTCCGGAGCTTTTGTCTCTGTGATCTGATAGATTCCATCGTCCAGATCTTTAAATTTTGCAAATCCATGTTCTTCATTTTCATCACCCGTTGTAACAGGCGGTGCTGTAAAGGCACGGTCAATAGTTGTTCCATCGTCATTCAGTTTTTCAAGCTTAAATTCTGCCCCGTCAAGTTTCACCAGATTCTCTCCGGATGTTCCTGCCTTTATCTTCAGAATCTGAATGCTTGTCTTTGACGGCTGATAGATATTGGTAATTGTTTCAGAACCTGTATTCTTTGTATCATCAATGGTATTCTTTGTATCATCAATGGAAATTCCTGTATCGCCATAATTATAAGTAACTGCAAACCTGCCTTCCGTGAACTCGATGCAGCCTCCATTTTCCACAGGTGTTACTTTTGTCACTTTTCCATCTGCATCTTTTGTCAAGGTTACCTCAACGATACGATACTGCCATGCATCCTGCGGTGACTGTGACTGTGTATAATCCACATATTTATCCAGATCTTTAAATGAGGTTTTCCATTGTTCAGTATAAATGTTATATGTCAGCTTTGTATAAATGCTGTTGTTATAATATACTGCCTTCCATGCAGCTGTCGACGACCTTCTCTGCAGCTGGACATAAATCTCATTCGGAAGTGTTCCTGTATAAGTTTCACCTGATGCTGTTTTCCAGAGTTTTTCCACAGACAGATTTACCTTTGGTTTTTTTGTATTTTTAAATACTACTTCTGCCTGTGATTCTTTTCCCGTTGTATTTGCTGGTTTGATATATCCCTGAAGTACGGTCGTTCCGGCTTCCTGCGGCACTTCAACTTCATTCAGCTTCAACGAAATACTGTCGAGGGTGGATCCATCGTCCGGTGTTATCTCTTCGATCGTAAAGAAGGTTCCAATCGGAATTCCTGTGATCGTATAGGATTCATTGGCTGTCAGAGATATTTCCGGTACCTCAATCGGCTTTGTCTCCAGTCCTGCACCACCCACATTGGTAAATGTAAGTTTAAATTTATAAGTACCATCCAACTGATCTGTCGGATATGCAGCTTCTTTCTTGATTGTCAGTGAACCTGTCTTAACTTTGTTGTAAAAGACTGCCTTTAATTTGGTTAAAGTCGTAGTATCATCCGGATTCGCATAGGAACGGAATACGAAGGCATCCTTTGGTTTCATGTCCATGCCACTATAAGCATTATCGATTTTCTGACCTTCTGTGTCAGTCCCCGTAATGCAGCTTTCTGTTCTTCCATCATTAACGGAAAGCCCTGTCACCTTATTGAATTTGTCCACTTTTCCATTTGTTACAGTACTTCCTGTTCCCATGGAAGTCACCGGCTGTCCATTCTCAAGCATGGTCCAAGTCGTATCAAACAGATTTGGATCGACTTTTTCTTTCAGGTAAATATAACTGCCTCGACGGAACTGATCCTTAAATGTAATGGTTTCCTTATCCCGCAATACAAAGCTTCCATCATCCTCAATTGCATAGGCTCCTGATTTTGCAGAAGAAGTGTACACCGCACCTTTTGGATTTTCCAGTTTACCTGATGTGGCTGAACCATAGTCCGCAATATCATACTGCTTCGTCACAAATCCAGTAGAAGCTGTCAGTTCTGCCGTCGGACGGAATATAAAATCCTTCAGATAAATATTTCTTGGATAGTTATAACCGAAACGGATTTTTTTCAAGTTGCCAAAGCCTTTAATTCCTGACAATTTTGTGAGATCCAGTTTTACAGTTATCCACTTTTTGCTTGCAACGGAAACAGTACCATAAGTTCGTCCGGAAAGAGTTTCCTTATCCAGACAGCCTGCCACCTTTTCACTTGAATCTTCCAATTGCAGATACATATTGGAAAGTGATGGTGTATCATCGTGATCGTAATAGAACTTAAATTCCAGATACTGCATATTGGAAATATCTACCGGACTGTTTAAAGTCAGTACTCCATATCGCTGTAGCCGATAATCACTTTCCACGTCCTGCTCTTTCGCATACCAGTGAACAGAATCCGATCCCTCTTTTTCAGCTTTTTCAAATACATTACTGCTATTTGCCGGAGCAACATCGTACTCCAGAGTACTGATCTTCACCGGTGCTGTTGTTGTAGCTGACGCAGCTTTTGTTCCATAATGAGTTGCAAGGTTCTTTATTTTGAAGTCAAACAGGTCTGTATCCTTGAATAAGTCTTTAAACAGATCATTTACATCTGTAGTGTCCACCTGTTTCTCCACCTGAAGCTGGTTCTCATCCGGGAAGTTGAAGGTAACCTTCATATTAGATTCCCACATACCACGCTCCATATAGAACATGGTCAGTGTATGTTCATCTGTATTCGATCCAGAAAGTTCAAATGTACTATGTATATCAGTTCCCTCAACGGAAGAACCCTGGCTTACTTTTGTCTTACTAACAGTAGCTGATTTTTGAGTTGAATTCCCACTAAAATCAATCTTACCTGTTACCTTGCCATGCGCACCCCCAACATCCAGTGCCAACTTGCCATCCACATACACCCATACATCATCATCGCCTGAAAATGTAAACTGTATCGGAAATTCAGTCTTTCCATCGCTGGCTGTTACTTTTCCATCATCAGTCAGGCGGAATTTAAATTCCAGTTTTGTACCAAATCCATAATTGTAATTACCGGCAGAACAATCTTTCGTATTCTCATTAAACGGGAAAAATCCATGTGTATCTTTACGTGAACTAGAACTGTCGACATTCCTTGACCATTCCTGGTTTCCGGTATCTTGAAGATAATATTCTCCCGAAGCACTATCTTTTCGCATTGCCAAAGTAGTATCTGCACTGTCAAAATACCAGTAATCTACATTCGCCGTGTTGTTATCGTTACATTTATTTCCATTAATATCAAGCTTCTGTTTGGTAAATGGAAACGCAACATTATTATAAATCTTTCCAAGAACTGTATTTTTGCTGTTTGTTCCCGTCAGAAAAGATTCATTAAAATGCGGTTCCTGTGCACTTCCTCCGTATGCCATAAGGTTTCCATTATTAAGCTTATCCGATACCAGTCCCTGTGCCGCGGAATCGTAATACGTACCTTTTCCATCGGCATTTAATGCTGAGTTATTGGTTGACATGAAACCATTCTCATTGCTACTGTCATATCCATATAAATTCAGCGTATCTGCGATATTTGAAAAAGGATTACTCCATATATTCGGCTGAAAATGCCCTGTATAAATCGGTATTCCAACCTTGTTAGATCTATAGTAATCACTCAATGCCTGATCAAACTGTCGAAATGTTACATAATTTCTCTGTGATCCACCTTTTTGATCTCCCGGAGTATAAGTATTTCTGTTGTTTCCGTTCAGTTCATAGTCTGTATAATAATCATAAAAAGTGGAATCTACATACAGAGTATTATTATTTCTGGTAAAAGTACTCGTGTCAATATCAACAACCGTATTGCCTTTACCGCTCTCTGCATCGCGGAGGCTGCCTTTCTCACCCCAGTATCCGCCACGGTTGCCGCCTTTGTAAATCACATCGTCACTGTCATCTCCAAAATAACATGGATTTTTCAGATTTTCTGGAATGTCTACCAGGTCTGTTTCGTCCCCCTTCTCCGAAGTAGTTGCATTTTCCACTGTGTATCCCGCAAAACGGATTTTTGTGTAAACTCCAGAAAGACTAACACTCCACAGATCTGAATCTTTCACAGGTGTCATCTCACCATGAACTGGATCCTCTCCATTCTCTTTGGTGGCAAAGTAGTAAACCTTTGAATTACTATCATATGGAATTCCTTTGCCACCACTTCTATCACTGCTTCCTGCATAAGACATCTTTGACAGGGTCGCATCGTAATAAACGGTTCTCTCTCCCAGCACTCCCCAGGTGGATTCTTCGGCTGTTCCGGCATATTTATAACAGTCCATAGAGCCGACTGCAAAAAGGACACTCTCGACCTTCTCTTCGCCGGTTCCCTGACCGTAGAAGTTTGAGAAAGTATCACCTAATACATTTCCAGATGTATCCTTAAACTGTACATACGAACATGCTGCATTTGGGATTGTTACTGAGAAACCATTCTGAATGGCTGTCATTGCAACAGGTTGTCCTACTTGCTGTAAATTCCCCTCTGTGTCTTTCTCGTAAAAGGCTGCGTTAACTTCATCCAGCGAATTTCCTGTTTTATTCTCAAAATACATGGTTTTTCCGGCGAAGAAAGTGTGATCATTCTTGTCAAATGGATCATACCACTCGTTGCCCCAGGCTCCGTTATTGTCACCATTTGCTATATAGAGATTTGAGCCGTTATTCTGAGTGAAAGATAAATTATCCCCGCTCGGCATCCATATTGCATTCCCACCATTTGCATTATCCAGAGTAAATTTAAAACTGTTGTTCGTACCAACAATCTCCGCAGTAAGCTGGATCCGAAATCTTCCATCTTTTCCTTTTGTCATTGGTTTCTTATTCCAACTAGGCGCGTTCGTAACTCCATAATTGATGGATACCTGTGCATTATCGAGCTTCCAGCTAGTAGTCTTATTCACATCCAGGAACAACCAGTCTCCAGCCTTCAAAGGCCTCAATTCCCCTACATCCTCGGCTGCCAGTTCTTCCATCTCCACCAGAGCATCATCTTCCGTTTCCTGCTCTGCCTGGCTGTTCCAGATAAGTGTGAGTCTGTTTTTCTCTTCGTTCAGTGAAATCTCTTCGCCTGTTCCTTCTGGCTCACGGAACATTCTGGCTCTCAGTTTTGCCTGGAAATCGTATTCTTCAGCATCTGTTGTGTAAACGAAAGATGCCTCAAAAGCTGTACTTCCTCCTGCCGGTACTTCATATTCCAGATAGTAAGCTGAAATCTGATAATTACCGTCTTCGTCAAATACATAATCGCCGTCTTCATCCAGCTGGTATTCCGTAACCGGTGTGACTGTGAGCGGTTCATTCTGGTTCAGGGCTTCCGGAAGCTGAACCGGATCCTTTATGATCTCCTGTGTACTCTCTCCACTTGAGAGAGTAATCTTAAGGTCTGTCACCGGATTTTCATTCTGTGCATCTGTCAGATAAAGTCTGACTTTTGCCGCCTCCTGTCCTGCAGGAACGCTTGAAGTAATTTTTGCTTTGTGTGCCTCTCCCTGTGCCAGTTCTGTATTTTCTGTCTCGTCTGCCTTCTGAAGAACGGTCACAGCAGAAGCAGGCTCTGGACTGACATTTTCTGTATCGCTTGTGTCTTCACAGGAAAAATCTTCAATACAGTCTACACTGTCTGCTTCGTTATTTTCCGAACCTTCCTCAGCGGCTGTTTCATTTCCGAAATTCTCTTCAGGCTCCTCTGTTGTTTCTGAAATGTCTTCTGTTGTTTCTGAGAAGTCTTCTGTCGCTCTTGAGATGTTTTCTTCATTTTCACTTGCAGTAATGGTTTCCTCAGATATTGGTTCCATATCAACAAATTCAGTTGATGATCCCTTCACCAGATCTGTAATTCCCGGTGATGACAGTATTACAGCAACACTTGCCAGAGCTGCTGTTATCTTATGCCACTTGCGCTTCTTCATCCTCTCATCCTTCCCTTAATCAAGAATGCCTCCCACCACTGATACTGAATTGTTGCTCGCCACCTACAGAGGTGGAAGTCATCTCACATCTGATATTGCTTTACATCTTTTTCAATTATGTGTGTATTCACATAATTTCTTTTCTGCATATTTTAATTAAAAATATTATATCTTTATAAAATCCGATAAAAAATATAACATTTTTTCGATATATATAAAAATTTCAATCGTTGTTATATGACATAACATGCAAAAAAATACAGATATATACAAGTTTTTACTGTAATATCTGTATTTTAAGTATTATTTCATTATTTTATATAGATTCTTTCTGAATCTCATTTTTTCTAAAACGTTCCGGACTGCATCCATAGTATTCACGGAAACTCTTGCAGAAATATGATGGATTTGTAAATCCTGTCTCCGCACAGATTTGTACAATCTTTTTATTCGTTGTACACAAAAGCTCCTTTGCTTTTTCCAGTCTGAATTTCCTGATAAACTGAGCAAGACCTTCGCCTGTCTCTTTCTTAAAAATATAGCTCATATAGCCCGGTGATAAATATACTTCACCACTAAGGAATTCAAGACTTATATCTTCCTGATAATGTGCATAAATATAGCTTTTTACTTTTTCCACTTCACTCCGGTTACTGTGTTTGGCAGAAAACAGGTTTTGCTCAAAAAGATGTATTGTTTCTTCCAGTGCCTCTGCAACTCCCTGAATACTTTCTATATGGAACATTTTTTCAATGACATTTGTATACTTTTCAACCGGGTAATCCATCTGTGTATATATGCTTTTGATCAGATTAGTGCATACGAAATTCATATGAATATAAGAAAATCCTGCTCCATATTCCTTATATTTTATGAATTTATCGTAATGTTCCCACAGATGTGCAATATCATGAAGTCTGATATCTTCTTCCATTTTTTCGACCATTTCAAGAGGAAGCTCATAATTCTCTTTGTTTTCCCAGTTTGTATCCGGCATAAAGATCCACTGATCTGTTCGGTAATACCGGTTTTCCATGAGACTTTCCAGTTCTTTCATTCCCTGCGGGATTGCCTCTTTCCCTTCGAGCTGACTGGAAACGGCAATATGAATCTTTCTGCCGCAGCTTCTTTCTACAAACTGAAAAATATGTTTCGCAAGAATATAATAATCCACTTTAACATTCTGCTCAAAACAAAGGATGGAACTGTCTGAGTCATAATTCAGATAATGGAATGAAAATGGAAGCTCCTCTGTCAGCATCTGTTCAAAATCACCGTCATAGTTCTCAAAAAAGCCATTTTCACCACTCAGCAATAACATTCTTCCGGTTCTGTTCCACCAGGAAACATCCATAATTTCCATTGCATCATCCATAATTTCAGATTTTCCATAGCGGATATATTTATGCAGAAAATACTGGCCAAGGAATTCCTGATTTTTCTGTATTGCTGCTTCGTTCTGTTTCTTTTCATCCAGATATGACATGACACCATCCATGACATTTTTGAATTCCAGTGGATCTACCGGTTTCAGGATATATTCCCGCACTCCATTACGGATTGCTTCTTTGGCATAATTAAAATCGCTGAATCCGCTGAAGATCACAACTGCCATATCCGGATTCAGGATTTTTGCCTGACGTGTAAGTTCAATTCCATCCATAAGTGGCATCCGGATATCACTCAGCAAAATCTCCGGATTTTTTTCTTTCAATATTGTTAATGCTTCTTTTCCATTCACTGCCTCCAGAATTTCAAGATTATAATTTCCCATCTGGAGAAGAGCTGCGATTCCTTCTCGTTCGATTCTCTCATCATCAACAATCAGAACACTTCTCATTTAATCTCCCCTCGAATATTTTCGTATTCGATATCTCTATTTTTTTCCTTTCTTTATTTTAACAGCTGCTGCCAGTCCTGCGCATGCACCTGCTACCAGAAGGAACACAAACAATGCGATCGGTGTATTGTCTCCTGTTTTTACGCTCGTTTTCGTACTGCTTCCCGAATCATGGCTGCCCGGGTTTCCTGATCCTGGTGGTGTTTCTTTTTCCGGCTGGTTAACTACCTGAACCTTCTCTACTGTTCCTGACAGGGTTTCATATTTTCCTCCGTTTTCTGTAACTTCCCCGGCTTTGGAAATTTCAAATGCAGCTGGCTTGTCAGATTTTACAAATCCATCCGGTGCTTTTGTCTCAACAAACTGATATTTTCCAAAAGGAAGCCCGGAAACCTGCAGTTGTCCGTTTTTATTTGTTGTCAGTGAAACATTTAATTCTTTCCAGGAATCTCCGTTCTTTTGCTGCAGCTTGAAGCAGGCACCTTCCAGAACGTTTCCATTCGGATCTGTTTTGTTCAGGATCACCGCACCCACCTGTGAAACACATTTCACTGTAACCTCAGGATGATAGTTTTTTTCTCCGCCTTCTGTAGATGGAAGCAGGATCAGCACGCTCTCTGCAAGTGCCTTATCCTGTCCGGCTGTCTGTACTGCAAAATACAGTCCCGGAAGGAGTCCTTTATATAGAAGTTTTTCATTTGTTTTTTTTGTTTTCTGTATGCCTTTCAGTTTCTGTGCTGCTACATATTTTTCCAGCGTCTCTGCAATCTGTGAAACGTTTTTTGCTTCTAAAAGCTGTTTCGTCGTGATTCCACAACCCTGAAATTCTTCTGTCATTGTATATTCTTCATCTGCATACACAGCAACCTTATACAACGTCATTTCTACTTTCTCAGCACCTGAATGAAGCTGTATTGCAATGCTTCCTGTTGTTTCTGCCTTTACTGGCAGTACCATCAGCATCAGCAGACAGATTAGTGCCAGCGCTGTCCATTTTTTATTCTTTTTCATTCGCTCTCCTCCTTTTATGTCTGAACCATATATAAAACACGATAAAAATGATTCCCGCAAAAACTGCATAAACGACTGTACTTACAGTTTTGTCTGCATTCTCCTGTGAATCCGCGGTCACCGGATTTTCTGTACGTTCTCCTCTGACCAGAAGCCTGTGACTGTTTACGCCATAGGGGACACACGTCAGAAGTGTTACATAATCTTTTCCTTCTTCTATCTGAAGGGCATCTGTTTCATCTGGAAGTACCACACTGATTCTGTCCACTTTATAAGTCAGTATTTCATCCAGTTCATGAATATAAAACAGATCTCCTTCTTTCATTTTATCCAGATGTGTGAAAAGCTTTGCCGTAGGAAGTCCTGTGTGTCCGGCAAGTACACAGTGCGTAGAAGCTCCACCCACTGGAAGGGATGTCTGCTCCATGTGTCCGACTCCTCTTGCCAGAACGTCTTCCTCTGTTCCTTCATATATAGGAAGCATCAGCTGAAGCTTCGGAATCTCCAGATAGCCAATAGCATCTGTTGCTGCAAGCATCTCATCATAGCTTATCGATGAAGTACTTTCTTCTGATGCCAGTGTGCGATTATATTCTATCACATTTTCTTTGATATGTGCCAGTTCATCCTGACTGGTATTGCTGACAGTCTCACTGTAAGTTTCAATTTCATTTCCGGCTCTGTATTCACAATACCAGTTGCTTACTGTGGCATACATTGCCAGACACACGCCCGCAGCTGTGATCAGAATCCCGATCATCAAAATTACTTTTCTGAATTTTTCTTTCATAATGATATTATACCTCATTTTCTCTATATTTTAAAAAGTTTTTCTGTTTTATTGAATATAAAAAATTCAAGAATGATATAAATAATTTTATGTGATTTTATGTTAATGTAAAAAAAGAGCTATGACAATATAGAATATCGCCATAACTCTTTTAAAAAAATACTATATTAGAGATTTGTATATCCCATCAGGGATTCATCTACTGCTCTTGCAGCCTCACGGCCTTCACGGATTGCCCATACAACCAGGGACTGTCCACGGTGCATATCCCCTGCTGTAAACACTTTCGGAACAGATGTCTCATAAGCTTCCGGTTTTGTCTCTACATTTGTCCTTCCGTTAACGGACACTTTAAATGCATCTGTCACATATTTCTGGCTTCCGAGGAAACCTGCTGCGATCAGAACCACATCTGCCGGAATGATTTCTTCTGTTCCTTCAATCGGAACCATCATCATTCTTCCTGTTTTTTCATCCTTCTGGCTTTTGAGTTTAACAATTTTTGCCTTGCAGACATTTCCTTTTTTATCAGCAATGAATTCTGTAACCGTTGTCTGATAGATTCGTGGATCATGTCCGAAAACTGCGATTGCCTCTTCCTGGCCATAGTCAGTCTTGAGGACTCTCGGCCATTCAGGCCATGGATTGTTTGCCGCACGCTCTGCCGGAGGTTTTGGCATCATTTCCAGCTGTGTCACAGATTTTGCGCCCAGACGGATGCTTGTTCCAACACAGTCATTTCCGGTATCACCGCCACCGATCACAAGAACGTGTTTGTCTTTTGCGAGCTCATACGGAACCTTTTCAAAATCTGAATCCAGAAGAGTCTTCGTCACCTTTCCAAGAAAATCTACTGCAAAATAAATTCCCTTTGCATCTCTTCCCGGAACCTTGATGTCTCTCGGATTGGAAGCTCCACATGCCAGGATCACACGGTCATGCTTTTTCAGAAGTTCTTCTGCTGTAATATCTTTTCCGACATTCGTATTCAGAACAAATTTCACACCTTCTTCTTCCATCAGATGAATTCTTCTGTCTACGACTGATTTTTCAAGCTTCATATTCGGAATACCGTAGCGAAGAAGTCCGCCCGGTCTGTCGCTTCTTTCATATACGGTTACGCTGTGGCCTCTTCGGTTCAGCTGCTGTGCGGCTGCCAGACCGGACGGTCCGCTTCCGACTACTGCAATGGTCTTTCCAGTACGCACATGTGGAATCTGCGGTTTTACCCAGCCTTCCTGCCATGCAGTCTCAATGATGGCTCTTTCATTTTCCTTCGTTGCCACCGGTTCGCTGTCCAGATTACAGGTGCAGGCAGCTTCACACAGTGCCGGACACACTCTGGAGGTAAACTCCGGAAAGCTGTGTGTCTTTGAAAGTCTTAAGTATGCCTGTTTCCAGTTTCCTGTATAAACCAGATCATTTGTCTCAGGTACCAGGTTATGCAGCGGACAGCCGGTCATCATGCCGTTCATCATCACGCCGCTGTGGCAGAAGGGTACGCCGCAGTCCATGCAGCGCGCGCCCTGCCGGCGCCGCTCGTCAAGGTCGAGCGGCAGGTGTATCTCGTTCCAGTCTATTATGCGTTTAAGCGGATCCCTGTCCGGCAGGTCAGTACGCTTGTATTCCAAAAAGCCCGTCGTCTTGCCCATGTGTACCTCCACGGCGCGTCTGCGCCCTTAAGCCTTACTTTGCCGCCGCCGCGCGTTCCATCGCCTTGCGGTATTCGGTAGGTATTACGCGCACTATCTTTTCGCTTGCGTGCGCCCAGCTCTTCAGCAGCTTGCTGCCGCGCGCCGAGCCGGTCAGCCTTACATGCCGCTCCAGCATCCGGCGCACCTCGACCAGCTCGTCGGGGTCGTCTATCGGCCCGACCTCTACCATCTCGGTATTCACGCGCTCGTGGAACGCGCCGTCCTCGTCGTATACATACGCAATGCCGCCCGACATGCCCGCCGCAAAGTTGCGGCCAGTCCCGCCTATGACTAAGACTCTGCCGCCGGTCATGTACTCGCAGCCGTGGTCGCCCACGCCCTCGACGACAGCCGTCGCGCCCGAATTGCGCACGCAGAAGCGCTCGCCCGCAACGCCGTTTATGTACGCTTCGCCCGCCGTCGCGCCGTACAGTGCCACGTTGCCGATGATTATGTTTTCCTCGGCGGCATAGTTGCACGCCGCAGGCTTCTTGACCACTATCATGCCGCCCGACAGACCCTTGCCAAGATAGTCGTTCGCGTCGCCGGTCAGCGTGAACGTCATGCCCTTGGGCATAAATGCGCCGAACGACTGACCCGCGCTGCCGCTGAAGTTGATGTGTATCGTGCCCGCGGGCAGCTTATCCTCACCGTACTTTTTGCATACCAGCGAACCGAGGTATGTGCCCACCGCGCGGTTGACGTTGTGTATCTCCAGATCGGCAGTCACATGCCGGCCGCTTTCCAGCGCGCCCGCGCATATTACCTTTAGCAGCTGCGCGTCCATCGCCTTGTCCAGCACCGACTTGGGCTTGTAGTCGGAATATACCAGCGGCTCCGGCTTGTCCAGTATAGCGGATATGTCGATTGTCTGCTGCTTCCAGCTAAGCCCGTTGTCGTCCTTTTCCAGCAGGTCACTGCGCCCGACCAGCTCGTCCAGCGTGTGCATACCCTGATCGGCCATTATCTCGCGCAGTTCCTGTGCGATGAAGTGCATGAAATTGACCACGTACTCGGGCTTGCCGGTAAAGCGCTTGCGCAGTTCGGGGTTCTGAGTCGCTATGCCAACCGGGCAGGTGTCCAGATTGCATACGCGCATCATGCAGCAGCCCATCGTAATCAGCGGCGCGGTGGCAAAGCCGAATTCCTGCGCGCCCAGCATGGCGGCGATGGCAACGTCGCGGCCGGTCAGGAGCTTACCGTCCGTCTCCAACTTTACGCGCGAACGCAGGCCGTTCAGTGTAAGCGTCTGATGCGCCTCGCTCAAACCCAGCTCCCACGGCAGACCCGCGTGCTTTATGCTGGTGCGCGGCGCCGCGCCCGTACCGCCGTCGAAGCCGCTTATCAGTATTACGTCGGCCTGGCCCTTGGCCACGCCTGCGGCGATCGTGCCCACGCCCGCCTCGGCAGCGAGCTTTACCGATATGCGTGCCTCGGGATTGGTGTTTTTAAGGTCGTAAATCAGTTCCGCTAGATCCTCTATCGAATATATATCGTGGTGCGGGGGCGGGGAGATCAGCGGCACGCCGGGCGTGGAGTGGCGCGTCTTGGCTACCCACGGATATACCTTGCCGCCCGGAAGCTGGCCGCCCTCGCCGGGCTTTGCGCCCTGTGCCATCTTTATCTGGATTTCGTCGGCGTTGACAAGGTAGTTGATCGTCACGCCGAACCTGCCCGATGCAACCTGCTTTATCGACGAGCGGCAGCTGTCGCCGTTGGGCAGGGGCTTAAACCGCTCCGCGTCCTCGCCGCCCTCGCCGGTGTTGGATCGCCCGCCCAGCCGGTTCATCGCTATCGCGAGACACTCGTGCGCCTCCTTGGATATGGAGCCGTAGCTCATTGCGCCGGTCTTGAAGCGGCGGCATATGCTGTCCACGCTCTCGACCTCGTTTATCGATATGGGGCGCACGCCCGGGCGTATCTTCATTATCGAGCGCAGGGTGGACTTGCGCGTTTCCTCGTTAAGGTGCGCGCTGTACTCCTTGAACAGCTTGTAATCGCCCTCGCGACAGGCTTTTTGAAGCAGGTGAATCGTCTCTGGGTTGAACAGGTGGTATTCGCCGTCTGCGCGGTACTGATACACGCCGCCCGATTCGAGCTGGCCGTCGTTGTTTACGAATGCCTTTTCGTGTATCTCGGCGCGTTCGCGCGCCACGCCGTCCAGACCCAGCCCGCCCACGCGCGACACCGTGCCGGGGAAGAACTCGTCGATCAATTCGCGGCTCAGACCTACTGCCTCAAATACATGCGAGCCTCTGAACGACTGCACCGTGGATATGCCCATCTTGGACAGTATCTTGATAACGCCCTTGACAGCGGCCTTGTTGTAATGCGCGATTTCCTCATCGCCCATGCCGCGGCTGCGCAGCAGTTCGTATATCATGTACGGGTTGACCGCCGTAACGCCGCAGGACAAAAGCAGCGCAAAGTGATGCGTCTCGCGCGGCTCGGCCGATTCCAGTATCAGCGAAAGCTGGGTGCGCAGGCATTTGCGCGTGGTGTAGGTCTGAAGCGCGCTTACCGCCAGCAGCGCCGGTATCGCGGCCATGCCGCGGCTTACGCCCTTGTCCGAAAGTATGATTACGCTTACGCCCTCAGCCACGGCTTTTTCGCATTCGTCGCACATCGCCTTGAGCGCGCGGCGCATACCTTCGCCGCCCTCGGCCACGGGGTAGAGTATCGAAATCGTGCGCGACTTGAACGCCGGGTCGTCAAGCGCACGTATGGCGCTGAGCTGTTCGTCGGTGATTACCGGCGTGTCCAGCTCAATCTGACGACAGCACAGCGGCGACGGGTGCAGCAGATCGCCCTCCGCGCCGATGTATACGCGCGACGACGTGACTATTTCCTCGCGCAGCGCATCTATCGGGGGATTTGTTACCTGCGCGAACAGCTGATGGAAGTAATCGTAAAGCAGCTGCGGCACGTCGGACAGTATCGCCAGCGGCGAATCCACGCCCATCGCGCCCACTGCCTCAGCGCCCTTTTCAGCCATAGGCATTATTATCTTGCTTATCTGTTCGTTAGTGTAGCCGAACGCCCTCATGCGCGCGGTTAGCGGCAGTTCTTCCTCGGGCTGCTTTTCGGCGGGCACGGGCAGTTCATCCGCGCGCAGTGAATACGTGTCTATCCAGTGCGCATACGGATGACGCTGCGCCACGGTCATTTTGAGTTCTTCGTCCTTTATCACGCGCCCCTCGGCGGTGTCGATCAGCAGCATACGCCCCGGACGCAGACGCTCTTTGTATAGTATGTTTTCCGGCTCCACCGGCAGCGTGCCGGTTTCGGATGCGAGTATCAATCGGCCGTCGCGCGTCTCGATATAGCGCGCCGGGCGCAGACCGTTGCGGTCCAGCACCGCCGCGACCTGTATGCCGTTGGTCAGCACCATGCCCGCCGGGCCGTCCCACGGATCCATCAGGTGGCTGTGGAATTCGTAGAACGCGCGCAGATCCTTGTCCATCTGTGCATCTTTTTCCCACGGCTGGGGTATCATCATCATGGCGGCGTGCGTGAGCGAACGTCCGGTCATGGTAAGGAACTCCAGCGCGTTATCGAACATCGCCGAGTCGGAACCGTCGGCGCGCACTATCGGGAACAGCTCGCTTAGCTCATCGCCGAACAGATCGGTCTTTATGTGGCTCTGGCGCGCCAGCATACGCGAGCAGTTGCCGCGTATGGTGTTGATTTCGCCGTTATGCACCACCATGCGGTTGGGATGGGCACGCTCCCACGACGGGAAGGTGTTGGTGGAGTAGCGCGAGTGCAGCACGGTTATCGCGCTCTTGAAGTCCAGATCGCTCAGGTCGGAGAACAGCGTGCGCAATTGCCATGCCTGAAGCATACCCTTGTATACAATCGTGCGGCTAGACAGGCTGCACGCATAGAAGTCGGATTCGCGGCAGCCCTCGCTGTAACGCAGCCGATTTTCGGCACAGCGGCGTATCAGATACAGCACCCGCTCAAACGCCTCGCTCGGGTCGTCCTCCTCGGTCAGGCGCGACGCGCGCTGTATGAATACCTGACAGATGTAGGGCATGGACGCCAGCGCGGTCTGGCCCAGCGAGCTTACGTTGACCGGCACGTCGCGCCAGCCCAGCAGCGTCTGACCGTGCTGCTCGACGATGCGCTTGAATTCCTGCTTTACGTGCTCGCGGCGACCTTCGTCGCGGCTCAAAAACATCATGCCCACGCCGTACGCGCCCGCCTCGGGCAGACCTATGCCCAGCGGCGCACAGACCTTTTTAAAGAATTCGTGCGGCAGTTGAGTAAGCACGCCCGCGCCGTCGCCGGTCAGTTCGTCCGCGCCCGACGCGCCGCGGTGGCTCAGCGCGCACAGCACGTCTATCGCGTCCGTGACCAGCTTGTGGCTGGCGCGGCCCTTTATGTCGCATATCATACCTATGCCGCACGCGTCGTGTTCAAACTGCGGATCGTAAAGTCCCCGGCGTCCGGGCAGACCGGCCTTATGCTCGGTCCCCATAAAATCGGCACTTTTCTGAAAGCTGTCGCTCATACAATTCACCAACCTCGCATAAATGGTTGTAAATAGAAAAAAACGCACAATGACAAGAACTGCCTCATCATTGAGCGTTTATAAGCTGAACTATTTACTTTAGGTGGCTCTAAGTATACACCATGCGCGCCAAAAATAAAAGTCGGTTTTTCGAGCAAACGATTAAGCTTTTGCTAACATTGACGCAAGACGCACAAATCCGGCGGCGCGGGGGCGGCATATGCGCGCGCATACAAAAAAACACATTTTGCCGGGGCAAAAATAATGACAACAGGAATTTTTGGCGTACTATAAGTAAATTTAATGGGATTTGCTACAGTTTTCGACAAACCGGATGATATATAATATTCTCTGCTCGTGCAAGGAGGACGGGCGGCGCGCTTATAATTTTATGCCCTTGGCAGGGTCACATACGCTTAAAAATATTAAGCCCGATAAGGAGCCGGATGGGTAAGCGATGAAGGTATGCCTGGAAAGCTACTTACTTATCAATATCATGATGAACGCACTTATACTTGACCTATCATCGCGCGCGCTGGGGCGGCGGCGGCCGGGCAGGGTGCTGCTTGCCGCGGCGCTGGGCGGCGCGTGGGCGGTCATGATATACGTTCCGGGCTGCGGATGGATGGGCAGTCTGGCGGCAAGGCTGATTATGCCGGCCATAATGGCGCTGATCGCGTGCGGCGGGGGAGGCGCGCGCGACTTTGCGGCGTATCTGGCCGCGGCCATGTGCATGACGATGCTGATGGGCGGCGGCGCGCTCATGATAAGCGTGATGAGCGGCGGCTGGGGCTGGTCGCAGTTGGGCTGGTGCCTGGTGGTGTGTGGTGCGCTGGGGCTGTGGCTCACGCATACGCGCGTCAAGCGCGCATGGGGCTGGGAGCTTAAAATCGGCATGGCATTCGATGGCCGCGAATGCAGCCTGACCGCGCTGGTCGATACCGGCAATCACCTGCGCGAACCGATAAGCGGCGCGTGCGTGCTGATTGCATCCGAGCGCGCCGTGAAGGGCGTTTTGCCGCGCGGCTTTAGCGCGCGGGGCGGCGATATGCCCGCGGGCAGGTGGCGCATGGTGCGGTATCAGACGCTGGATGGTCAGGGCGTGCTCAAATGCTTCCGCCCCGATCTGATATGCGTGCGCGCGGGCGATATGCGCACCGAGCGCGGCGACGTGTGGGTGGCCGTGTATCCGGGCGCACTTCCGGGCGGGGCGATGGCACTTGCACCGCTGGAAATGAGCTGTGCGCCGGGCGGAAATATCGGAAAGGGGGAGTGCGGCGATGCCGGATACCTGCTTAAAAACTGATTCGGGCCGCCGAACGCGTCCGTCGATAAAGCGCGCGATATACAAGGCGATATATGGACTTATGTCAAGGCTGGGAGTGCGCGGATGCGCCGTCCACTACATTGGGGGAAGTGTGTCTTTGCCCGCTCCATTTACGCCCGGGGAGGAGAAGGAGCAGTTGGAAAAGCTTAAGTTAGGTGATACGCAGGTAAGGCAGACGCTGATAGAGCATAATCTCCGCCTTGTCGTATACATTGCGCGAAAGTTTGAAAACACGGGCGTAGGCATAGAAGATCTGGTCTCGATAGGCACGATCGGCCTTATCAAGGCGGTCAACACGTTTGACCCGTCCAAGAATATAAAGCTGGCCACATACGGATCGCGCTGTATCGAGAACGAAATCCTGATGTACCTGCGCCGCAACAGCCGCCTTAAATCGGAGGTGTCGTTCGACGAGCCGCTCAATACCGACTGGGACGGCAACGAACTGCTGCTGAGCGACGTGCTGGGCACTGAACCTGACCTGGTGAGCCGGGGCATAGAAAACCATACGGAGCGCGAGATGTTGAGCGAGGCGCTGGAGTCGCTGCCGCCGCGCGAGAGGCACATAATGGCGCTGCGCTACGGCCTGTGCGGCCGCCCGGAGATGACGCAGAGAGAAGTTGCTGAGCTGATGGGCATATCGCAGTCGTACATATCACGGCTGGAGAAGCGGATTATATTGCGGCTGCGCGGGGAGATGGCTAAGATGGAGTAGCGCGCGGCGGGTGGTGCTGCAAGGCAGGGACAGTCAGGTACCACGGGAAATCTATGCCGGTGTTAATACACAATATAAGTAGGGCGAGAGTAACGACCGACTGATGCACAGAGCGTCATGGCCGCACTTCAATGAAAAAATGCGACCGTGACGCTCTGTGTGCTTTTTTGGAGAGATATGCTTTATGGCGGGTATGGAAGCAATGGGTTATACGATTTAACTTCAGTGGACAGATCCCATTGTCTATAATGCAGCGGTCAGTGCAAGTACTTTTTCAGCGTGGCGCGCACGGCGCCGGGACCGGCGATTTCCTCCTTAAAGAATGCTTCGATCTTCTGGGCCACACCTGCCTCGTACAAGTCACTGCCGAAAATCTCTTTGTTGGAGAGCACGCCGTGCAACTGGTCGGTAAGTGTGTCGGGCTCGCCCAGCTTGACCCGGCTGACAGCATCGTGCAGTTCCTGCGCCAACGGGTCGGGTGCCAGCGCGAAAGGCTTGCCCTCGTCATCGATAGCGTAGAAATAGCGCAGCCAGCCGGCCAGCGCGAGCGGGATGGCCTCAAGATTAGATGCTGTGCCGTATTCTTGTACATAGGAACGAATCGTTTCACCGAAGCGGACGCTCACCCCCTGGGAGGAGTCAGTGCAGATGCGGGCAGTGGTATCGCCCAGGTATTTGTTGGACATGCGCTCGTTAATGACCTCATCCAGGAACGCCTTGGGTGAGAAGATTTTGGGATCGACCACACGGGGCAATCCCTCGACATAGCCAACATTGTGAGCCAGTACTTTCAGTTCCGGGTCGTCCATCAGGTCGGCAAAGTACTCGTATCCCAGCAGCATACCGTATGGGGCCAGTGCCGTGTGAATTGGGTTCAGGCAGGCCGTGACCTTCATCCGTTCGGACTTATTGACTGTATCGCGATCGGTCATGTAGACGCCGGCTTTCTCCAGCGGCGGGCGGCCATTGGGGAAACTGTCCTCAATAACCAGATACTGCGGCCCCTCGGCGTTGACGAAGGGGGCAATGTATGTGCTTTTTGAGGTGACGATAATGTCCTGCCCCTCGACGCCATCCTTGGTTAAAACCTTTCCCACAAAGTCTGCCGGACGCGGGGTGATTTTGTCAATCATCGACCATGGGAAAGAAACTTTCGCTTCATCCTGCAGCCAATCCAGGAATTCCTCGTCTACAAATCCACGTTTCTTCCACTCCTGCGCCATCGTCAGTACCGAGGTGCGCAGCAGAGATCCGTTGTGAGAGCAGTTGTCCATCGAGGACAGGGTAATCGGCATACCGCCTGCCTTGTAGCGCTCCAGCAGCATAGCCGCTGCGACCGCCATTGCGCCGATGGGGGCAGCCGGTCCGTTATCAATGTCCTTTGCTACATAGCCGAGGTAGCTGCCGTCTGTCTTATGCAGGGCGTAGCCCTTTTCGGTGATGGTAAATGAAACCATTTGCAGGCTGGGCGCTCGGAAGATTGCCTTCAGTCGTGCCCAACTGGCAGCGTCATCGCTTTTCGCCTTGACGCACTCTGCAAGCGAGCCAATGACCCGCTTGTCCATGCTGCCATCCTTATGCAGCGTTACAGCGAGGCAGAGGTTGTCGTGCGGCGCATAGATTTTGTCTGCAAAATCGAAGGTTTCCGCACAGGTGATGCCGGTATCCATTAGACCCCGGGCAATCAGATCATCGGCAATACTGCCCAAGAAGATGCGAAAGATGTTGCCAATGCCGAAGTGAACCCAGCGGGGTTCTTCATAGGTCTTTTTTTGCAGCGCAGCCACATCGTATGGCGGCAGTGCAATGTTGGCAGATGCCCATGCCTGCTTGTCCCGCAATCCATTCAAAGTCAGTTCCATGCTCGCTTTGCCTCCTAAGATTCTTTCAGTTTCTTTTTCTCCATATTGTTACGGCGATTCATCTGGTATAAACAAGAAAGGATCATTCGCGGAAACCCGAAACGAATGTATATTATAGCTTGCGTGAGCCGCAAATTAAGGATAAAAGCAAGCGCCACTGGCTCTGGGCGAGTCAAGCGGCGCAAGAAAGTAGTGTAACTTCCCGTACATAACTCCCTAAAAAGCCTGAACTAAGCTATACTTGCGGGAGAACAGCCAATCGGCTTTTCTTTGGTTCTTTCGCTCTCCTGCAAAGAAAGAACACGTCTCCCACGTTTTCCCTTAAAGATAAAGCGAGCACCCGGCGTTTTTCATGTTGTAAACGGCGTCCTTTTCGAGTGCGCGTTCGCGGCCGGCGAGGAATAGGCGCGTGAGTTCGCTGACGTCGCGGCGGCGCAGGGCCTCGTCTACGTCCACGTATTCGGCTTCGCCGGTTAGTTTGCCGCCTAGTAGTTCGCAGTTGAAAGCGGCGCACCAGTCGGGGCCGAAGTGCATACCGGCCAGGGTTATAGGATGTACGGATAGACCAGTTTCCTGACGTACCCCGCGGGCTACGGTTTCCTCGGGCGTTTCGCCCTCGACCGCCGGGCAGCCGGGCAGCGATAGTTTGTATTCTCCGTCCGATTCGCGCCATGCCAGCAATACTTTGCCGTCCCTTATCACAATGGCGTTTACGGATTTGCCAATGTACTGCTTGTTGTCCGTCATCGTCGAACGTCCCCCATCAGTTCGTGATATTTATTGTATACTGATTATATCACGTAATTTCAATTTTAGGAAGTCCCATTGCACACTGTGTTGGACATTGCCCGTAAAATGTATTAAGCGGAATTTGCCTAAGCCGCCTTGAACATGGTATACTTAGACATGATAAAGGAGGTCGCGGTAAATGGCCAGCGAACTGACAGTACTTAAAAATCTGGGTGAACGCCGCGCTCAGGCATTGGGCGACGCGGGACTGTATACGATGAGCGACCTCGCGCGCTTCTTCCCGCGCGCATATCGCGACCTGGATGATATAAGACCCGTAAGCGAAACCTGTTTCGATAGACATGACGTAATTGAAGGCAGAATAAGCGGCAAAATCGAGCGCGTGTTCTTCGGTAAAATGTGCATAGTGCGCGCCAAAATAAGCGATGCATCCGGCTCGATAGTCGCCGTGTGGTATAACCAGCCGTGGCTCGCTCAGCAGCTCCACGAAGGTCAAACACTGAAGCTCTATGGCAGGGCCGAGTACAGAAGGGGAGTAAAGCAAATGCTCTCCCCGCAAATCTGCCGCGGCCACGGCATAGAACCTCTGTATAAAAAAATCGCGGGCGTGCCCGAAAATATGCTCAGAACATGGATAGCCGCCGCCGCACAGCGAGAGGCCGCTGAAGTGCCCGAAGTACTGCCCGAAAGCCTGAGACAAAAGCATAACCTGTGCACCTACTCCGAGGCAATACTCCAGGCCCACGCCCCCGAATCGCGCGAAAAGCTGGCCGCCGCAAAGCGCTACCTCGCGTTTGAACAGCTAATCATATACCAGCTGGCGCTCGGCTCCATGCGCACGCGCGGCGAGGGCGGCGCAGTGATCGACGTGGATAAACCCGCCCTTAAACAGTATATAGACGAGTGGGCATTCAAACCTACCGGCGCACAACTGCGCGTAATCGGCGCGATTGTCGCCGATATGGCCGCGCCCGCGCCAATGGCCAGGCTGGTTCAGGGCGACGTGGGCTGCGGCAAAACCGCCGTGGCCTTCGCCGCAATATTCGCGGCCGCGCGCGCCGGCTGGCAGGCCGCATTGATGGCTCCCACCGAAGTACTCGCCCGCCAGCATTACGAAAACGCCCTTAACGAACTGGAACCGCGCGGCATACACTGCGCACTGCTGACCGGCTCGGTCATGGGCGCAAGGCGGCGCGAAGTGCTTGCGGGTCTGGCTGACGGCAGTATACAGCTCGCAATAGGCACGCACGCGCTGATCTCGGACGGCGTGGAGTATGCAAAGCTGGGTTTGGTAGTCACCGACGAACAGCATCGATTCGGCGTGCGCCAGCGCACTAAACTGTCCGAAAAGGGTCAAAGCCCCAATACGCTGGTCATGAGCGCCACGCCCATACCGCGCACACTGGCACTGGTCATATACGGCGATCTGGACGTATCGGTGATTGACGAACTGCCGCCCGGACGCACGCCCGTGCGCACGCATATCGTGCCCGAGCATAAGCTGGACGGCCTGTACGGCTTCGTGCGCGCGCGCGTGGCCGAGGGCAGACAGGCATACTTCGTCTGCCCGCTGGTCGAGGACAGCGAGGAAACCGACGCGACCAGCGCCGAGCAGCTGTACGAGGAACTGAATACGCGCCGCCTGAGAGGACTGAAGATAGAACTGGTGCATGGCCGTATGCGCCCCGCCGAAAAGGACGCGGTGCTGGAGCGCTTTAGAAGCGGCGAAACGCAGGTGCTCGTCTCTACGACCGTAATCGAGGTGGGCGTGAACGTGCCCAACGCCAGCGTGATGGTCATAGTGAACGCGGAGAGGTTCGGTTTAAGCCAATTGCACCAGCTCCGCGGGCGCGTGGGGCGCGGTCAGTACGAAAGCTATTGCTTCCTGCTGGCCGAAAAGTGCGAACGGCTGGACGGCTTTTGCCGCACCAACGACGGGTTCGAGATCGCACGGCAGGACTTGGCCCAGCGCGGCGCGGGCGAATTGATGGGCGCAAGGCAGTCGGGCATGGACGAGCTGATGAACGGATTGATGAGCGCCGGGCCGGAGCTGATCGAGGAGACGCATGAGGAAGCGCGGCAATTGCTTAGGGATACCTCGCCCGAGGCACAGCGGATGGTGCTGGAGGCGCGGCGGCTCTTTGAGAAGGATGCGGTTAAGTATGGGGTGAACTAGCCAGCAATTTGTGGATTTCGGAGATATTCATTATGTTGCTAAAAGCACAGTAAGGTGACAGACACTATACGAAAGGAGCGCCAAATGAGCATACTAAGCCTGGCCAGCCGCAACTCCGCCGCACGCGGCTACGGCTATTTTCAAAGAAAAAAGGTCTTATCTATCGAAAAAGTAGACGAGGGCGTATTCAAATCTAGGGTATCCGGCAGTGACGGTAAACGCTACGACGTGTACATAGACACGGCGCATCCCCGGCGGTCAAAGTGCAATTGCCCCTACGCCGACGGCACGCGCAAGATGTGCAAGCATATCGTCGCAACATACTTTACGGTCGAACCTGAGGCGGCAAAGGCATATGCCGAAGCAATCGAGCGCGAACGGCGCGCGGAGGAAGCGCGGCTCCGATGGGAAGAAAAGCGCGACAAGAAGCTGATGAATTTCCTGAACGGACTGAGCAGGGACGAGCTTCAGCGGATAATCTACGACATGCTGGCATACGGGCCGGAAGAACAATATGAAGAATTCATGATGGACAACATTGAAGATTACTCTTGCTGGGGCATGGATGACGAATCTGATGATGAAGATGAGTTTGAGGACGACGATTACTGAGCGCTGCTTAAACCGACCTAAACCGCCTAGAGTGTGTCTCAAAAATTCCTGAGTACGCAATTTCAGGCGGCGATGCGTCAGCATTCCCGACTTAGCCAGTGGGCGCAACTCTGACTTGCGGATTGTTCCGCTTGATACATGCTCTAAAAGGCGGCAAAGGCACTATGCCAAGTCGGGCTTCCTGCCTGAAACGCAGCCGCCTGAGCCGCCTTTTTGCCGCGCGCACATTTAATTAACGCGCGCGGTATTGACATATGCAGGCAAATGATTTATACTGCTACCAGTTTAGCACGATAAAGCGATGAGGTACAACGCTATGACACGACAGAATTTATTCCCGCCCGAGGGTATGCAGGACTACCTGCCCGACGAGCGGTGGCACAAAAGGCGCGTTGAGGCACAGATACGCGAGCTGTTCTCGCTGTGCGGATATGACGAAATCGAAACGCCGCTATTGGAGTACTGCGACGTGGTGTCGGGCGGCGGCGGGCGGCTGCCGGTGGAGCAGCTTTTTAAGACGTTCGACCGCAGCGGCAGCGTATTGGCGGTTCGTCCCGACAACACGCTGCCCATAGCGCGGCTGATCGCGGGGCGCATGAAGGACGTGCCCGCGCCCATACGCGTAAGCTATGTGCAGGACATAGTGCAATATCCACTGCCCAAAGGCGGCCAGATGCGCGCGCATACTCAGGCGGGCATCGAGCTGATGGGCGAGGGCGGCGCGCAGGCCGACGCGGAGGTAATCGCCACGGCGATACGCGCGCTGACGGTAAGCGGACTGCGCGAGTTTCAGATAGATCTGGGTCAGGTGGATTTCTTTAAGGGTCTGATGGAGGAAGCCGGGCTGAGCGGCGATCTGGTCGAGCGCCTGCGCGTGTGCGTGGAGGAAAAGAATTCGCTCGCCATAGAGATGATGAAGGGGCGCGGCGAGCTGAGCGACATGGCCGCCGAGCGCCTGCGCGAACTGCCGGGGCTGTACGGCGGCGAGGAGGTGCTGGACGCGGCCGAGCAGCTGAGCGAATATCCCCGCTGCCGCG
>OLNE01000503.1_pt1 | contig 36624 bp, 64 predicted proteins | sample 1672431 | NCBI WGS metagenome assembly OLNE01 (sample SAMEA3136685, study PRJEB25190) | human gut metagenome | reverse complement strand
TCGGAAGAATACGCAGACTGTTCGCGAGGCCCCCCTGCTTTGAAGCGGCGATAAGTAATCCACGCGCACGCGTGAGCAGGAGGCAAAAATCACGCAAAAAGGAGGCGTTTTCTGTGGCGAATCAGCGTGAAAAGACCAAAGAACAGCGTATCCGCGCCGAGAAAACCAGACTCCGGAGGATCTACAAGCTTCTGCCGAAGGAAGCGGCCGGGACTGTTGCAGGCCTTATCGATCAGGCAGCATTTATGCGAATCGAGTGCGAGGACATGGCGGACGACCTGCGGGAAAACGGCTGGACGGAGAAATTCCAGCAGTCGGAGCGACTGGAGCCATATGACCGCGCCCGGCCCATCGGGCAGGCGTACAACTCGACAAACGCGAACTACCAGAAGATCATCAAGCAGCTCACGGCGCTCCTGCCGAAGCCGGACACCGCGCAGAAGCAGGAGGACGACGGCTTTGCAAGCTTTGTCCGGGAGCGTGACGAGCTGTGACGCGCTATCCAGAAACGTACAATCCGATCCTAGAATACTGGGCCGCGATCCAGTCCGGACGTGAAACGGTGAGCCTCAAGGTGCAGAAGACCTACAGACATGTGGTCACGCAGCTTGAAAACGCGGATTCCGAGTTTTACTACTCGCCGCGACGCGCCAACCACGTCCTCGAATTTTTTGAAAACTACTGCCACCACTCCAAGGGCAAGGCGGGCGGACAACTCGTCAAGTTGGAATTGTGGGAAAAGGCGCTGCTGGCGACTGTCTTTGGGTTTATCGACATCGAGGGAAACCGCCAGTACCGCGAGGCCATCCTCATCGTCGGCAAGAAAAACGGCAAATCGCTGCTGGCCTCCGGCGTCGGCCTGTATCTCCAGCTTGCGGACGGCGAGGCTGGCCCAGAGGTTTACGCCGTGGCCACCAAGCGAGACCAGGCGAAGATCATCTGGCAGGAAGCAAAGCGCATGGTGCAGAAATCACCGGCGCTGCGCAAACGGACGCGCTGTCTGGTCGGCGAGGTGGACAGCGATTATAACGACGGCGTATTCAAGCCGCTGTCCTCGGACAGCGACACGCTCGACGGCCTCAACATCCACGGGGCCATGATGGACGAAATCCATCAGTGGAAAAACGGCAGACCGCTGTACGACATCATTGCCGACGGCGATCAGGCCCGCGCGCAGCCGCTGCGATTTATCACCTCAACCGCCGGCACCATTCGAGAAGACATCTACGACGAAAAATACGAAGAGGCCGAGCGCATAATAAACGGCTACGAAGATCCGGACGGGTACCACGACCCGCGCCGGATCGCGTTTATTTACGAGCTCGACAAGCGCGGCGAGTGGACGGACCAGGACTGCTGGAAAAAGGCAAATCCGGGCCTCGGGACGATCAAGAGCTACACGGCCCTCAAAGAGCGGGTCGAGCGGGCGGAGAAAAACCCGGCCCTCGTCCGCAACCTCGTCTGCAAGGATTTCAACATCCGCGAGACCTCCAGCGAAGCCTGGCTTAACTTTGAGCAGCTGGACAACCGCGACACCTTCCAGCTCGACAGGGAAAACCGCCGCCTGATCTGGCAGCATTACATGGCGGACGGGAATGTGCAGGAGCGCGTCCTGTCCTACCCGCGCTACGGCATCGGCGGCGCGGACCTCTCAAAGACGACAGACCTGACGGCGGCAAAGGTGCTGTTCCAGGTGCCAGAACTGCCGGAGATCCTGTTTGTGCTGCAGATGTACTGGCTGCCGCAGGACCTTTTGGAAAAGCGCGTCACGGAGGACAAGATCCCCTACGACAAGTGGCATGAGCGCGGGCTGCTCCGCCTGTCCGAGGGCAACAAGATCCGCTATGAGGACGTCAAAGCATGGTTCATCGAGGTGCAGGAAGACCTCGATATTTTTATCCCCTTTATCGGGTATGATGCGTGGTCTGCGTCTTATTGGGTGGACAGCATGGCGGACTATTTCGGGGCCGAGGCCATGATCGCCGTGCATCAGGGCGTCAAGACCCTGTCCGAGCCCATGAAGCGCTGCGGGAACGACTTGGAATCCAAGCGCATTATTTACAACAACCACCCGATCGACAAATGGAACCTCGCAAACACAGCCTATGACGAGGACAAAAACGGCAATATCCAGCCGCACAAAACGAGCAAGTCCACGCGCCGCATTGACGGCACGGCGGCCCTGCTCGACGCCTACACGATCTACGACCAGAAGCAGGCGGAATACACCAGTATGCTCTAGGAGTGACAACATGGGATTTTTTAAAAACCTCCTGAAGAATATCACAACCACCAAGCGCGTTTCGACCGTCCAGATGGTGCAGGAGCGCGGGAATGGCTTTTACAGCTACAACGGCAAAATGTATCAGTCCGACATCGTCCGCGCCTGCATCCGGCCAAAGATCAAGGCCATCGGCAAGCTGACGGCCAAGCACATCCGGGAGACCATCACCGCCCAGACGCGGAAGATCGCCGTCAACCCGGAGCCGTATATCCGGTTCCTGCTCGAGGAACCGAACCAGTACATGACAGGCCAGCTGCTGCAGGAGAAGCTGGCCGCGCAGCTGGTCCTCAACAACAACGCCTTCGCCGTGATCCTCCGGGATGAAAACGGTCTGCCGAACGCCATTTTCCCGGTCGCGGCCATGCAGGCAGACGCTGTCTACGACGCAGGCGGAAATCTGTACCTGAAATTTTACATGCAGAACGGCAACGTCCTGACGTTTGCCTATGACGACATCATCCACCTGCGCGGGGATTTCTACGAGAACGACATATTCGGCGACCCCATCGCCCCGGCCATCGTGCCGCTCATGGAGATCGTCACCACTACGGACCAGGGCATTGTAAAGGCCATCAGAAACAGCGCCGTCATCCGCTGGCTTTTGATGTTCGCATCCTCTATGCGCGCGGAGGATATCAAGAAGCGCGCGCAGGACTTTGCCGACAGCTTCCTCAATGTTTCCAACGGCACGGGCGTCGCGGCCGTCGACGCAAAGGCAGAGGCCAAGCAGATCGACCCCAAGGACTACGTCCCGAACGCCGCCCAGATGGATAAGACCACGCAGCGCATCTATGCCCTGTTCAATACCAACCCGCACATCGTCACATCCATTGCGACAGAGGATGAGCAGAACGCCTATTTTGACGCCGAGATCGAGCCGGTGCTGAAGCAGCTCAGCGGAGAGTACACCCGCAAGCTCTTTTCCAGGCGCGAGCGCGGCTGCGGCAACCGCATCGTCTTTGAGGCGTCCGCGTGGGACTTCGCCTCGACCTCGACCAAGCTCAACCTCCTGCAGATGGTCGACCGCGGCGCGCTGACGCCGAACGAATGGCGTCGCGCCTTTAACCTCGCGCCGGTCGACGGCGGGGACAAGCCGATCCGCAGGCTGGACACGCAGCCGGTCGACCGGAACACCACGCAGAAAGGAGATGAAACCACATGAAGATCAGCATTCGCGGGCCAATCGTATCCAGCAACAACCACCGTTTTTACCAGTTTTACGGCATGGAAGCGGCAAGCCCAAAATCCGTAGCCGACGCGCTTGCCAAGGGAAACGGCGAGCGGGCCGAAGTCGAGATCAATTCCGGCGGCGGCGATATCTTCGCCGCGAGCGAGATCTATACAGCACTGCGCAACTACGCGGGCGGCGTCCACATCCGCATCGTCGGCCTCGCGGCCTCGGCCGCGTCCATCATCGCTATGGCGGGCGAGTCGGAGATGACGCCGACCGGCATGATGATGATCCACAACGTCCAGTCCAGCGCCGACGGCGACTACCGCCAGATGGAGCACACCGCCGGTGTCCTGCGCGACGCCAACCACGCCATTATCTCGGCCTACGTCGCCAAGACCGGCAGGCCGGAAGCGGAGATCGCCGCCATGATGGACGCAGAAACATGGATCACAGCGGAGAGGGCCGTAGAGCTCGGCCTGGTCGACCGCGTGATGCAGTTGGATACCGGCCAGAAGCTGCTGGCGGCGGATTTTTATTCCGGCATGCTCAGCGAAGACGCGCTCCGGCGCGCGGAAAACTTTTTAAAAGGTCAGGCCGCAGAGCCTGATTTTTTTATGCCCGAACGGGCGCAGGCAGAAGCAAAACTGAAATTTTTAAAACTCAAAGGAGAATTGAAATGACGAAGGAAATTTACAACATCCAGCGCCAGAAGCTCATGGACGACGCCCAGAAGCTGCTGGACGAAAGCAAGACCGCAGAGGCGCAGGCCAAGATGAAAGAAGTCGAGGCCCTCGACGCCAAGTTTGAGGAGGAAGCCAAGATCCAGGCAAACCTCAACGCGCTTGCGGGTCAGAAAGTCGCGGCTCCGGCTGCGGCGGCACAGTCCATCGACCTGTCCGGCACGGCAAAGACTCCGGACGTGCTCGACCGGTACGACACCGACGAGTACAAGCGGGCCTTCATGAACTACGTTTTGACCGGCAAGAAGATTCCCGCAGAGCTGACCAATGTGGACGCCAACACCAAGACAACCGACGTCGGCAGCGTCATCCCGACCACGACGATCCAGAAGATCTACGAGAAGATGGAAGCCATCGGCATGATCCTGCCGCGCGTAACACACACGTCCTACGCGGGCGGCGTCCAGGTCCCGACCAGCTCGGCCAAGCCGACGGCCTCCTGGGTCGCCGAGGGTGAGGGCTCCGACAAACAGAAGACTTCGACCGGCAAGATCGTCTTTGCGTACCACAAGCTGCGCTGCGCGATCTCCATGTCGCTGGAAGTTTCTATCATGGCGTACCCGATGTTCGAGGCACAGTTTGTCCGGAACGTCGCAAATGCGATGGTAAAGGCGAAGGAACAGGCCATCATCAACGGTACCGGTTCCAGCCAGCCGAAGGGCATTCTCGCGGAGACCGCACCGACTGGCCAGAACATCGACATCGCCGCCGCGACGACCGCCCTGACCTACAAGGATCTGTGCAAGGCCGAAGCTGCACTGCCGCAGGCATATGACGGCGCGGTCTGGTTCATGTCCAAGAAGACATTTGAGACGCAGATCGTCGGCATGGTCGACAGCAACGGCCAGCCCGTCGCGCGCGTCAACTACGGCATCAACGGCAAGCCCGTAAACTACATCCTTGGCCGCGAGGTCATTCTGACCGGCGACTACCTGCCGGCATTTGCGGCGTCGGTCACGGCCGACACCGTCTTCGCCTTTATGTTCGACCCGGCGGACTACCTCTGGAACGAGAACATGGGCATGACGGTAAAGCGCTACACCGACGAGGACACCGACGACGAGGTCACAAAGGCCATCGAGATCGCCGACGGCGCGTGCGCCGACGTCAACAGCCTCGTCACGCTGACCAAGAAGAAAGCCTGACGGCGCGCGGCCAACAGGGAGGGATAACCATTGGCTTTGATCAACGTTGCAAAAACCGCCCTGCGGCTGACAACAAACGCCCTTGACGACGAGCTCGCCGACGAGATCGACGCCTGCCTCCTGCGCCTGCATCTTGCGGGCGCGGAGGGGGCGGACGAAGACCCGCTGGTCAAAGACGCCGTCCGAGCCTTCGTCCGCTGGCAGCATGACTTCTGCGGCCGCGGCAACGAATGGAAGACGTGCTTTGAGGAGCTGCGCGACGCGATGGGCCTGTCCGACGACTATTCGCCGGGCGCCGAGGGAGGGGGCGCGTGCTGTGATCTTTGACACGCAGATCACGCTGCGCCTGCTGTCCTATCCCATCGTGAGCGGGCAGACCACCGAAAAGCTCGAACGCGAGACAACCGTCTGGGCCGCCCGCAAGTCCGTAAACCGCGCCGAGTATTATCAGGCCGCGCAAGCCGGCAAGCGCACGGACGCAATTTTCCGCATGCACAGCGCGGAATACGGCGGCGAGCAGCAGATCACCTGCGGCTCGGACGTCTTTGACGTCGTCCGCAGCTACGGCGCGGAGACGGAAGAGGTAGAGCTGACCTGCAAACGGAGGGACGGCGCATGATGATCTATGAGGCGCTGGCAGACCTGGGCGTCCCGGTCTGCCACCCGCCATACAAGGGCGGAGAAGAAACCTACATCACCTATCAGTTGCTCGGACAGTCCGGCCAGATCTACGCCGAGGGTGGCGAGGCCGAGACCGGCGTGCAGTACGCCGTTTCCATCTTTGCAGAGGGCTTTGCCGCCGGGCTTTTAAAGCGCGTAAAAGCCGCGCTGGAGACAGCAGGCTACATCGCGACCGTCGACATGGAAACCTACGACAAGGAAACAGGCCGCACGCAGATAGCGCTCATCGCCGAAACGGAGGGCGCAGCCTATGGCTAACATCTCCATCACCGGTGTCGACGAGCTCATGGCCACGCTCCAGAAAGCGAATGTTTTTGATGAGGACATGCAGCAGGAGCTCCTGTACGCCGCCGGGGATATCATCGTCGAGGAGCTGCAAAATGCCGTCCGGGCGAGCGGGTTCCGCACGGAAGCCTACGCCTCCAGCGTGAAATACCGCAAAACCATCAAGCAGGACAAAAACGGAGATCCGTATATCACCATCACCGCAGTCGGCAAAAACGAGCACGGAACGCGCAGGGCGACCGTGCTTTTTGTTTTGAATTACGGCCGCGCGAAGGAGTACGGACAGATTACAGGAACTTATTTTTGGACAAAGGGCGTCAGGAACGCGCAGAAGCGCGTAAACGCGGAGCTCGAAAAGATCCTTACACAAAAGCTGAAAGAAAGGGGCCTATTGTAAATGCCTAGTTTTGACTTACGCGGCATCCGGGCGGGAAAGTATAAAAACACGTCCGGCACCGTGACCTACACAGAGCCGACAGACGTCGGCGACGCCATGAGCGCGCAGCTGGAACTCAAGTTCGCCGAGGGCCGCCTGTACGCAGAATCCAAGCTTGCCGAGTATATCAAGCTTGCCACCGGCGGCACGATCTCGCTGGCTGTCAAGTACATCAAAAAGGCCGCACAGGCCATGCTCTACGGCTGCACGTCCGACACGAGCAAGGAAAATCTGAAATTCTCGGCAAAAGACATCGCAAACTATGTCGGCGTCGGCTTTTACGCGCCGGATAAGATCGACGGCGTGACCAAATACACCTGCGTCTGGGTGCCGAAAGCGCTGTTCGGCCCGCCCTCGCTGTCCTACCAGACCAAGGGCGAGAACATCCAGTTCAACACGCCGACCACGACCGGCGAATTCCTCGCCGACGACTCCGCCGACGAGTTGCTGCTCGAGACCGAGACCGTCGACACCGCGGCGGAGGCCGTTGCCTGGATCAAGGGAAAGTTGGGTGAGACCTGATGGAGACGACCAAGCTCAACACCGTCGACTATGAACTTGAGGGCCGGGTCTACCGGCTATCCTGCAACATGAACGTCCTTGCCGACGTGCAGGACGAATACGACGGCAATCTGCTGCGCGCGCTGAATACGGTGCACGGTCTCAAAAGCACGCTGGCCTTCCTGGCCGCCATGCTGACCGACGCCGCAGACACGCAGGGCATCACCGACAAAAACGGCCTTCCGCTGCGCTTTACCAGCAAGCAGCTGGGCCGGAAGCTCACCATGCACCAGACGCTCGAGGCCGGGACGCGGATCTATCCGCTGATCCAGGCCGCAGTCACGCCGCCGGAGGAAGAACTCGGTGAAAAAACGTCGGAAGACGAAAAAAACTGACACCGCCGGGGAAACCGAAGCAGCTGGGCTTTGATTTCCCCGGCTTCCTCGCAATCTGGCTCTTCCGGCTGCATCTGCCGGAGCGGGATTTCTGGAAAACCATGTCCCCGCGCCGCATAACGCTCCTGCTTGACGCGCTTGCGCCGCAAAAGCAGCCGGAGCAGCAGGAACAGCCGCAGAGCCTGTCGGCCTATCTGAACGGAGGCACCTAACATGCCGAACATCAATACAAAATTTACGCTTTCGGGCGAAAAAGAATACAAGCAGGCCATTTCCGAGATCGGCAGAGGCATGAAGGTACTGGATTCGGAAATGCGAAAAGTCACCTCGGCATACGCGCAGAACGCGGACAGCGTCGAGGCGCTGGGCGCGAAAAACGACGTGCTCGAGCGAAAGATCTTAACACAGACGGAGAAAATCGAGTATCTCAAGGCTGCGCTCCAGCAGTCCGCCGAGAAATACGGCGAGGCAGACAAGCGCACCATGCAGTGGCAGACCAGCCTCAACAACGCCGAGGCGGATCTGAACAGCCTCAACAATCAAGTCGACGAAAACAAGCAGAAGATCGCGGACTCCGGCAAGGAGATGGGCAACCTCGGCGACGTGGTGAATGGCCTGACGTCCAAGCTCGGCATCCAGCTGCCGGACAGCATGAAGTCCTCCATGAACGCCATGGGGAGCCTTGACGCGTCGTCTCTGGCGCTGGCGGGCGGCTTCGCTGCCGTCGCGGCGGCGATCGTCAAGGCAGAAAAAGCCATGATCTCCATGACAAAGGAGTCCGCCGCCTTTGCCGACAACATCATCACTCTTTCCATGCAGACCGGGCAATCGACACAGCAGCTGCAGGAGTTTGCCTATGCGTCAGAGCTGATCGACGTATCCGTCGACACCATGCAGGGAAGCCTGACAAAGCTGACCAACAACATGCAGGACACGATGAACGGCACGGGCAATGCGAAGGCATCCTTTGATGAGCTGGGCGTTTCCGTCACCAACGCCGACGGCAGTATGCGCAGTGCGAACGACGTTTTTTATGAGACGATCGACGCGCTCGGAAAGGTGAAAAACGAAACCGAGCGGGACGCAATGTCCATGGACATTTTCGGCCGCTCCGCGCAGGATCTGAATCCGCTGATCATCCAGGGATCGAAAACCCTCAAGGCCTACGCTGACGAAGCCCATAACATGGGCTACGTGCTCGACGACGAGGCGCTTTCCGCACTCGGAGCGGTCGACGACGCCTATCAGCGCCTGCAGAAGACACAGGAGGGCGTCAAAAACCAGCTGGCCGTCGAGTTCGCGCCGTACCTAGAGGAATTCTACGGCGACGCGACACAGGGCGTAAAGGATCTCGGGAAGGCGATCAAGGACTCCGGCATCGTCGACGCCTTCGGAATGCTGCTTGAGACCGTCGGTGATATCCTCAATCCCATGTCCGACCTATCCAACAACCGCGTCCCGGCGCTGACCAAGGCGCTGCAGCCGCTGGCAAAGGTCATGGCGCTCATGGCCGACGCGGCGGAGCTGCTCAAAGGCGTCATCAACTTCGGCACCGGCCACATCAGCGAGGGCTGGGGCCAGATGAAGCATGCGCTGGGCTTCGGCTACAGCAGCGGCAACGGAAACAACTACCAGAACCTGCTCGACAGCTACAACGAGCAGCAGTGGGGCCAGAGCGCGTCCGACCTCTCCAAGGCCTACGAAGAGGCCGTCGCCCGCGGCGACTCGTCGACCCTCGGTATCACCGAGGACGAATGGCGCAGGCGGTATCTGGGCGGCAACGCCGCCGGCACGGACAACTGGTCCGGCGGCTGGACGCGGGTCAACGAGAACGGCCTTGAGCGGATATATCTCCCCTCCGGCTCCCGCATCCAGACGGCTAGCGAGACCCGCTACACCTCCGGCGATACCTACAACACCACCGTCTACGTCGACCACGTCGAAGACCTCGACACCATCCTCCGCATCGCCAAAAACGCACGCATCACAACCAGAATGGGGGCGAAGTAAATGCCGACGTTTACAGTGCAGGCAAGCGGCTCGACAGCAGTCGCGAAGAACCACCCGAACACAAACTATTCGGATCTTACACAGTACAAGTTGTATGTGGAGCCGTTTACAAACCATTCCGGATCGTACGACGGGTGGGATAATATTCTACTGAAATTTGGAGAACCAGCAGCTGCGTACAAATACAAGCGCGTTACAATGGTAAGGCTTGTAATATATGCAATGCCAACGGCTGGAATTTTAGGGAGTTGGGGCTCCGCGTATATAGCGGCTTACGGGCAAGGATTGGCAGAGCCGCTCGATACAAGCACGGTAACATACGCGACGCAGCCGAAACTATATGGCAATGGAGACGGCGTCGGGTCTGCAAGATGGAGTGAGCTTAACCAGGTCGTACAGGCGGAAGTCGTCTTCTCAATGTCACTCTACGAAGCGGCCCGGAAGAAAAACCTTGAGAGCGGAATGCGAAACGGATTTGCATTTGCGTTCTCGAGCGGAGGAGACGGGCGCGCATCCGAAGCGATTTTTTATGGCGTAAAGTCGTCCTACAAACCGTTTTTGGAATGTGAGTATTCGGACGATGACGTCGGAATACAGGCAAGCGACTTTGCGCCATCTTCTGGGGCATTCGTAAATCGAAAGCAAAAGAATACATTTACGTGGGCCTGCAAAGACGACACAGACCTCACACAGGTCTGCTTCGCAGAGATAAAACAAACCTCCGCTGTTTTTGAGTGGCGCGTAAAAAACGCAAGCACATCAAAAACGATAAACGTCTCCGGCGCGACGACCGCTTGCACGGTCCCGGCAAACACATTCCCGTCCGGGACGATCGAGTGGCGCGTAAAGGTGACGGCGAACAGCGGCACGACAACAACGTCTGCATGGCAGGAGATCACAACGACGGACGTCACACCGTCCTGCAAGCCGGTCTCCCCATCCGGCATCGTCATCGACGCCACCATCGTCAACCGCTTTAGCTGGCAGCACATCATTTCCACCGGCACGCCGCAGAGCAAGGCGGACCTGCAGTGGTCCGCCGACGGCACAACCTGGAACACGCTCGCGACCGTCACCGGAGAAAATCAGTACTACGACGTGCCCGCGAACACCTTTACGAGCGGGACGAAATACTGGCGCGTGCGCACCTACAACACCGACGGCACGGCCTCGGCGTGGAGCGACAAGGCAGAGTTTATCGCCATCAACGCCCCATCCGCGCCGTCCATCGTCATTCAGTCCACCGGCCCGCGCCCGCGCATCACCTGGCAGACCTCCGAGCAGGAGGCCTATCAGCTGACGCTGTCCAGCGGCTATGCCTCCGGCACGGTCTACGGCACGGAAAAGGCATGGCGCTCGCCGGTCTACCTCGCCGACGGCAGCTACACCGTCCGCGTCCGCGTGCAGAACAAGTACGGCATGTGGTCCGAGTGGTCTGCGGCCGCGCTGCCCATCTCGCACACCGAGGGCGAGGCCATCAACCTGACCGTCACCGCCGGCCATGAGGCCGCGCTCACCTGGCAGACCGCCGGGAGCTACGATTTTTACCTCGTCGAGCGGGACGGCGTGGCCATCGCCCGCACCGTCCAAAAGCAGTACATCGACCACACCAGCATCGGCAGCGTCACCTACCGCGTCCGCGGCTGCTACGACGAAAGCGACAACTACGGCGTGTCCAATTCGGATACCGTCGAGATCCTGCCCGAGACCAACATGATCTGCGACCTCGAGACCGGCGTCTGGCTCGAGATGCGCCTGTCCGAAACGCAGCTGCGCACCAACCGCACCAGCTTCTCGGCCGGGGTCTCGACCGTCCATCTGGCGGGCCTTGCCTACCCAGTCGAGGAACGCAGCGAGCAACGTGACCGCGCCCTGTCCGTCGCCTGCGCCTGGCCGCACGCGCAGCGGGCCGCCGCCCTCGCGCTTGAGGCCCTTGTCGGCCGCCTCGTCTGCCTCAAGGACCGCTACGGCAACATGGCCATCGGCTCGCTCCCGTCGCTCGAGAGCAACTGCGACGAGTTCATGCGCCGCTATTCCTTTACCATCTCGCACACGAACCGAGAGGAGATGATCACCCTTGACCCGTGACGTCCGCTTCCGCGTCGACGTACTCAGAAACGGCGCACCCATCACCCACCTCCAATGGGACACCGGCAGCGCCCCGCAGATCATGTGCGACCGGACAGCCACCCTGCACGGCTCCTTCAAGGGCAGCTTCCTGCCAAACGATCTCGCGGAGCTGGAGTCCGACGAGCTGCGCCCGTGGATCAGCATCAACGGCGTCGAAACATCGCTCGGCATCTATCAGGCTGCGACCGTCAGCAACAAGGGCAGCAGCTCCGGCACGCGCGTCGAGATCGAAGCTTACGACCGCTGCTGGCGGGTGTACACGCAAAAAACAGAGGCGCTCCTGCATCTTGCGGCCGGAGCGTCCTACCTCACGGAGATCCGAAAGCTCCTGACCGCCTGCGGCATCACGCTGGTGATAGCCGCGCCGTCAGACGCGACGCTTGCCACAGCCCGCGAAGACTGGCCGATCGGCACGAGCTACCTGACGATCGTCAACGCCCTGCTCTCCGAGATCAACTACGAGAACCTCTGGTTCGACGCCGACGGCGTCTGCCGTCTTGAGCCGTACCAGGAGCCGTCCGCCGCCATCATCGACTGGCGCTACGGCACGACGGACCTTTTCCTCCCGGAAAAGCACCCCGGGCAGGACTGGTCCGACGAGACGGACATCTTTGACGCCCCGAACGTTTTTGTCGTGACCTGCAACAACCCGGATATGGACGCCGCCATGGTGGCGACCGCCGTCAACGACAATCCGGCGTCCAAAAAATCCACCTTCAAGCGCGGCATGCGCATCACCTCCGTCGAGCGGGTGGACAACATCGCCTCGCAGGAGGAGCTGCAGGCCTACGCCAACAAGCGCCGCAACGAATCGCTGCTGGCCACGCGCACGATCACATTTTATACGCTGGCCGAGCCGGGCCACGGCGTCGGCGACATCCTCGCCCTGACGCACGACGAGATCGGCGGCATCTATCTCGAGACCGGCTGGTCTGTCACCATGCAGCCCGGCAGTCTCATGACCCACTCTGCGAAAAGGACGGTGATCGCATAATGGAAGGCATCAACAGCCTGTTTGTGACGAATATCGAGATCCCGGACGAAAACCTGCCGGAAAACTTTCTGGCGACCGTCGGCGCGGTCTATGACGATGGCCTGTCCCTTATCCTCGAGGGGCAGACCGAAGCCACAACAAAGCACTATAAATGCAACACGTCCGCCACCTTTGCCGCGGGAGACCGCGTCAAGGTGGCCCGTATCTCCGGCAGCTACGTCGTCGAGTACGTCGTCGGCCCGCCGAGCAGCGGGGGAAGTGGCGAGTATCAAGACAGGATTGTAAAAGACGGATACGGCATCTGGATGGGAGGGAGATTTGTATCACCATTATCCGGAAACGAATCAGTCGGAGCGACAAACAACTGGTTTAGAGGAATGTCGGCGGCGGGGTTCTATGTTTGTTACAACGCAAATATTCGGGCAGTGCTGGAGTGCAATAGCAGAGGAAAACTGCTGGTCAATGGAACCGTGATCGGATAGACCACAATAGGAAAGAAAAAGCCGCCCTTTCGGGCGGCAAAGAAGGAGCTGATAACGCATGATCACCATCCACTGCTCCCGCGCGTGCGCGCATCTGGCGTCGCCGCCGGAGCTTTTGACGGCGGGGATGAGCAAGGCCGTGACGGTGCAGTTCGTCTTCTCGTCCGAGTGGGACGGGCTGACGAAGACCGCCGTCTTCTCGAACGGCAAGACCACCGTCGACGTTCTGGCGGCGAACTGGGACGGGGATACCGTTCCCGTCCCGCACGAAGTTCTCGCCGTCCCGGGCCGCCACGCCCGCGTGGGCGTCTATGGCGCGGACGAAAGCGGCGTCGTCCTGCCGACCGTCTGGGTGAGCCTCGGCAAGGTCCAGCCCGGCGCGGATCCGTCCGGCGACGCCTCGGCCGACCCGACGCTGCCGATCTGGGCGCAGCTGCAGAAGCAGATCGGCGATCTGGACGACCTCAAGACCTACAACAAGGGCAACCTCGTCGACGCCATCAACGAGGCCCGCAGCTCCGGCGGCGGATCTGGCGGCGGAGGCATCCAGTCGGCACAGATCGACGCGATCCTCGTGATGACAAAATCCGAATATGACGCGCTGGACAAAAAGGACGCGCGGACACTGTATCTGTTGGAGGGGTAACATGCTGGCAGTTGGACTCAAACGCATTCTGGAGCTGTTCATCGGCTCCATGGGCATCAAATCCGCCCACCTGGGCACGAAAACCATCTACGAAAGACCGGGCGGATTTTTGTACATTGAACTCACAAGCGAAGAAAGGGGATAAATCCAGATGGCAAGTTTTTTTAATCTGACACTTGATACGCTGGCACCTGCCGGCCTATCGCTGATCCTGAACGACGGTGCACAGTACGCGACCAGCGCGACCGTCACGGCGAAGATCTCTGTCTCCGACGAGACAACAACGGGCTACCAGATGAAGATCTGGGGCACGAAGACGGCGGGGACCGAGGCGGAAGCGTCGTGGGAGACATTCACCGCGAAAAAATCCATCACGCTGCCCGACGGCGACGGCCTCAAGACGATCTATGTCAAGATGCGCGACGACGTCGGCAACGAAACGGCCGCAGTCAGCGACACGATCACGCTCAACACGTCGATTCCTGCCGTGACCATCACCGGCCCCGACAAGAGCAGGATCTCGAAGGTCACGGGCTACGACGCAGCGGCGTTCTCCTTCGTCTGCGACGTGGACTTTGAGGAATACACCATTCGCGTCGTCCCGGCGACGAGCAGCCTGCACACGGCGGGCACCCAGATCCCGACGACGGGCGGCTCCACCAACGTCAGCGGCACGGCGGGAGGCTACAAGAAGAACACCGCCATCAACGTCACTGTCAAGGGCGCGGACCTCGAGGCAGCGTCTTCCGGCGACGGCACGAAGATCGTCAAGGTCTTCGTCAAGAACGCCGCCGGGACCTGGAGTGCCGCCTGATGGCCGCGCCGCAGCTGACATTCTCCATCACGGGCAACAAGATCTCGGCGGTCTCGGGGTTCGACTCGATCACCGTTTCCTTCTCGTCGGACATCGCCTACACGGCCTTCGAGTGCCGCGCGACGAAGTCCGGCGAGGATTGGGGCCGCGGGAAGGGCGCTTTGATCGCGTCCTTCTCCCAGACCCCGGCGGGCACGCAGCGCACCTTTGAGGTTTACGACGATTTTCTGCTTTCCGGTGATGGGGAATACCGCATTTCGTTGTTCGCGCAGGGCGCGGACGGCAGCTGGAACGACAACTACGGCTTTATCCCGCTGGGAGAGTCGCAGGCGCTGAAGACCGCGGACGGCGAGGATTTTCTGTGTATGAAGGAGTGATCGTATGGCTTACAACAGCCAGTTTACCGGCGCGCAGATCGACGAGGCTATCGCCGACGTGCGCAGCAACAAAGACGCGTGGGACGGAAAGCAAGATGTGATCCTCGCCTCCGGCGCGGCCGTCGGGGACCTGATCAAGGTCAAGGCGGTGGACGCCAGCGGGAAGCCGACGGCGTGGGCGGTGGCCGTGGCGGGCACGGACTATATGAAGACCGGCAACATCACCAAGCAGACGCTGGTCTCCGCGGAGACTACGCCGACCGAGAACATGGCCATCAACTGGCAGTATGAGTGAGGAGGCCCCATGGCGCACAAGACATTGATCTCCGGCACGGCCTATTCCGTGACGGGTGGCCGGGATCTGATCGGCGGCACAGGCTACGGATGCAAAGCCGGGAAGAACCTCATCGGCGGGACGGCGTTCACCGTACCGTTTTCGAAGGGCATTCCCCTGAACACCATCACCCCCGGCGCGATCCTGTACCTGAATGAATCCGGCAGCCCCGTGCCGTTTTATATTGCGAAGCACGACTACGAGAGCGGACTTAACGGCGCAGGGCGCACGCTGATTGTGCGCAAGGAATGCTACGAACGAATTGCGTTCTCCCAGTGGAGCACCTCCAACCTATTCCCAACATCCACTGTATCCGATTTCCTCGCGGATACATGGTTCGGGCTGTTGGACTCTGCCATTCAAGGCGCGGCAGGGCAAACAAAAATTTACTGCTACATCGATGAATATCAAACGAGGAGAGAATTAACGAAAAATGCGTTTATACTGTCCATAGGTGAGCTGAAGAGCGGAGGCGGAGATGGGACTCCATTGGACCAGACGGTGCGTAGCCTGCTTGCTGTCGCAAAACTAAATGGATCTAATATTAATCAATGGACCAGAACCCCAAAAGAATATTCAAGTACAGACGTGTACGTGTTGGATACCGCCGGGAATGTCACCGAACAGTACTGTGGAAACGGGAACGGCGTCCGCCCCGCCTTCACCCTTCCCGCCACCACCGCCGTCATTGCCAACCCCGACGGCACCTACACCCTTGCAGCATAAAGGAGGACCCACATGGGCACACACCACATTTTGAAAGACGGCACATCCTACGCCATCAAACACTTACAACAGCAAAACGGAAGGAACGTGGTATGCGGGTTTCAACGGAAACTGGACGCAAGAAGCGTTCCGGACAGTGACCGTTGACGAGCCACCAGCAGGAGCACTATTAGCATGGCTGCAGGCCAATGCCGTGCAGCAATAGACAGGAGGAACTTATGGACACCTGGTACATCACCATCGGAGGGCAGGAGATCGAGACGCGGCCGGCCGCCGGCCGCATGCGCGACGCCGACTGGGGCGGGCGCGAGAGCCGCGCCGTCACCATCGAAAAGAGCGCGGTTGCAGACCCGCTGGCGCTGTTCTGCGACGGCGCCGTCTGGGGCATGATCCACCGCTACACCACGGCCGTCCCTGTGCTGGACGCAGAGGGCAACGTCCAGATGAACGAGGACGGAACCGTCAAGTCGACGACCGAGACCGCCGAGGACCGCTACATGGACGACTACGCGGATTTCATCCTCGCCGGTCCCGTCACCGACAACCGCGACGGCACCATCACCGTCAAAATGGGCAAGCCCATGCCCCTAGAGCGGGCAGAGGCCGAAAAAGCCGCCGCCCAGCACACTGCCGCCACCCTCATGGGCATGCCCGTCTATACCGCCATCGGCGAGGAAAGGGCGAAGGACCTGCGCTACGCCATCGAGACGGCTGCTGCCTCTCTCGACGATAAGACCGCGTCCGAGGCCCCGGAGCTGTTCCCGCAGCTGACGGGGGACGGCAGTCTCGTCAAGTCCGGTACGCGCATATGCTGGCAGGGCGGCATCAAGCGCGCCGCCGTCGACCTCTGGGACACGGCAGAAAATACGCCGGACGCCGCCAAGAACCTCTGGGAGGATATCCAGTACAAGCAGGGCTACCGCCTCATCCCCGAGACCATCACCGCCGGCCTTGCCTTCTCCAAAGGCGAAAAAGGCTGGTGGAAGGACGAGCTCTACGAATCCCTGCTCGCCGCCAACGTCTGGAACCCATCAGTTAACCCGGACGGGTGGAAGAAGATCACGGAAGAAGGTACATAGCCATGGACACCAAGACAATCATCGTTACCATCGTCTGCGCCGTGCTCGGTTCGTCTGCGCTGACGACCGTCGTTCAGGCAATCGTCGGCGCGATACAGAAAAAGCGCGGCAAGGCCACAACGCAGGAGGCGCACCTTGCAGAGATCGACAAAAAGCTCGGGAAAATGCAGGAGCATCAGGACGAGCAGTATCTGGCGATCCTCCGGCTGACCATCATGTCGGAAGAAATGCCAATGGCCGAGCGCCTGATCGCCGGAGAGAAGTATAAAAAGATGGGCGGGAACGGCGACGTGAAAAAGTTCCTGCACCAGCTGGAGGCGCAGTGCGAACGCAATGGAGTTTAGCAAGAAGTGGCTGATCTGCAGCGCGCTCGTCAGCCTCGCACTCATTATCGCCTGCGCGGCAGGCGCAGACCTGACGGAGATCACGCTTGCGGTGCTGGCTGAAACGACGGCTTCCAGCGGCTTTTACCTCTGGAAAGCCAAAAATGAAAATCGCGCGAAGTACGCGCAGAAGTACATGGATAAATGGGCCGAGAAATACGGCCCGGAAGCGGCAGCACGCATCGCAGAGATCGTGCTGAAAGATTGAAAGGAGCATACATATGGACTACACACAAATTATCTCGGCAGTGATCGCGCTCATCAGCGCGCTCGTTTCGGCATTTTTGATCCCGTGGCTCAAAACCAAGATCGACGCGGATAAGCTGCAAACGCTCCGCACTTACGTTGAGATCGGCGTAAAGGCGGCGGAGCAGCTGTACACCGCGACGGACGGCGCGGCGAAAAAGGCGTATGTCGTGAACTTCCTCGCCGAGAAGGGCATTCAATTTGATGTGGAAACGATCGACAAGCTGATCGAGGCCGCCGTGCTGCAGCTGCACCACGAGCTGTACGGGAGTGAGCGGGTATGAGCATCATGAAAGCCTCCGAGCTCGTCAGGCGGCATATTGACGTCGCGAAGAATTACAAGACCGTGTATATGTGGGGCTGCTTCGGCTCTCCGGTCACGGATGGGATCATCACTGAGAAGGCAAAGCAATACCCGGACTGGTACGACGCCGCAAAGCAGGCCAGATTCCGCGGGCTGATCGGAAAGGGCTACTTTGGCTTTGACTGCGTGAATCTCACGAAGGGGATCCTGTGGGGCTGGAACGGCAACAAAAACGCCTACCACGGCGGCGCCCGCTACGCCGGAAACGCGGTACCGGACGTCTCCGCAGACGGCATGATCGCCAAGTGCAGGGACGTGTCTACGACCGGCTGGGACAAGCTCGTCCCAGGCGAAGGCCTGTGGATGCCCGGACACTGGGGCCTGTACATCGGAGACGGCTTGGCCGTCGAGTGTACGCCAATCTGGTATAATGGCGTGCAGATCACCGGCGTCGGCAACATCGGCGTCAAGGGAGGCTACAACAGCCGTGTATGGAAGAAGCACGGCAAGCTCCCGTGGGTGGACTACGACACGGAAACCGTCGATAAGGCCGTCGAGGACGCCAAGAAGACCATCAAGGCAAAGGCAGGACTTGCGGACAACACGATCAAATATCTCGCCGACTACAAGTACGGCGATGATCTCCTGAAAAAACTGGCTGCTGCCATGAGATAAAACCTGCCAGGACGGCGGGCCGAAGGGAGTGACGAAAGCATAACTGCGCGGCTGGCTCTGCCGAAGGAGCTGGAACACCTCACGCGCAGCGACTGGGAGCGCGTCACTGACGAGGGACTTTTGGACGTGATCGATCAGCAGATCGTGAGACTTTATATTGTGCGCAGGCTCCCGCAGATGGACGCCGCCGCCGAGATCGGCGTCGACCGCAAAACCATCTCCCGCCGCCTGCCGCACATCTACAATATCGCCCGCCGTCTGGTAGGGAAAACGGACAAAGAGAAAGCGCCATGAGCAACGGCTCATGGCGCTTTTTCTATGTTCCGGGATTGGCTTTCGGACGATAGTTCGGGTTATACGATCTGCATGCGCGCTCCAGCGCGCGGAAGTCGCAGGAGATCTTACAGATGAAGCTGCTCTTTCCATTGACGACATCGTAGTATGTACGATTGGCATGATCCAGAATGGCAAGCTTCTGACGGTTGCAATGCTCGATCTGGTTCAGGAGCAGGTTGCGATACTTCACATCCGGCTCTGCGGAAATGTCGTATTCAAGGATCGCAGAATCAGGGACAGGGACCATGTTGTTGAAGCCGAGAAGACCGAGGCGGCCACCGTCAAGCTTCAGAATGTGCTTGCCGGGCTTTAGATTGGCATGGTTTGGCTTCGGGGATTCCATGGGGACGAAGTAACGGAAACTCCCGACAGTGAGAACAACGCCGACATAGGGGCGACGCTGGCCCTTGTTGAACGGGACACGGAAGTCACGGGAATGGAGGAAGGAAATATAGCGCTCACTGATGTGGCAGATAAAAAGATTCTACAAGATTCGACCTTTCCGGGAAAGAAAAAGCGAGACTGCAGAAGTCTCGCTTTTAGTTGCCCATGATTTTTTAAGCCCCTACTTAACGGCAAGGGATTTCCGCTTTTTTGGCTCCCTACTTAACGGCAAGGGATTTCCGCTTTTTTAGCTCCCTATTTAACGGCAAGGGATCTCCGCTTTCATGGGCAGATGATGAACGGCGACGTTCAATCTCTGTAGATTCCTGAAATGGTTGTGCCGCGGATCGTGCGGTGCCAGATTTCAGGATTCTTTCGCGGATCTCTCCGCACCACTAGTATAAACTCAAAAAAGTGTAGAAGTCAAGAGGGGTACTGGGAAAATTTTTAAGAGGAAAGCATGTCCCACAAATGGTACACAGATGTCCCGGGAATGTCCCCCATAAAAACCGGAGAAGCGGCAGAATGAGAGTAGGAGCTGGCCAGCTTACTACTTTTACCGGAGGATTTTTTATGGAATACGCAAGCAAGGGACTCGCGGGGACTGCGCTGGGCTTCGGCATCGGCGGCGCCGCGCTGGGTCTGGCAAACGGCGGGCTCGGCAATCTGCTGGGCGGCCTCAACCAGAACAAGAGATCGGAAGCCGCTGACATCGCTGCGGCGGTCACGCCTGCCATGACGGTCGCCGCCATGCTCGCCGCACGGCAGCAGGAGCCGACGTGCAGCGAGAACATGCCGGTCACGCGCTACGATCTTGACCGGGAGCAGAAGCTGGCCGCGAAGGACAGCGAGATCGCGCTGCTCAAGGCCAACACGTACAACGACGGCAAGATGCTGGAGATGTACGGTTATATCGACGGGCAGCTCAAGGACGTCCGTGAGGCGCTGTGCAAGCAGGCCGTCCACAACCAGCGCACCGAGGACAGCTTCGCGCTGGTCAAGCAGGACGTCGAGTCTGTCCGCAAGGAAGCCCTTGGCGCGGTCAAGATGGAGGCCGAACGCCGCTGCTGCGGCGACAACGCCATCGTCACCTACGTCAACGCGACCTTTTATCCCAAGCAGGTCGCCGACGTCACCACGGGCACCGCGACCACAGCGCAGTCGCTCTACAACCCGATCCCGAAGTGCGGGTGCTGCAACGGCTAAACGCAAGGGGCGGCAATAGCCGCCCCATCCTTAAAGGAGGAAATCTGCAATGACAGTGACGATAGATCAGGCCATGCGCGGCGCGATGCGCTACGCGGACAATGAGGTCATCCCGCACCTGCCGGGTGGCAAGGGCATCGGGGCCGGGATCATGCTGGCGCTCATCATGGAGGGCAGCCGCGAGAAGATCCTTGCGCTGCGCGAGAATCCGGCGGTCAAGATGATGCAGATCTTTGACGACACCGGAAACATCGACCTCGACAAGCTATACAACGCGGCCAGGCCGCGCTTTGAAAACAAGCTGACCGTATCCGTCCCGCTGCTGGGCGATATGCGATTTGACCAGAACGACGTCGATAAACTCTACCGGTATATCCAGGAGGCATGACGAGATGAAAGAATATATCGAAAAGCTTTACACAAAGCTGCACGAGGCCATGGAGAAACCCGTGACGCTGGGCAGCGCGGAAGAAGTCGGACTGTATGCAAAGACGATCTGCAGGCTCGAAAAGCTGCACGGGCACCACGACGAGCCGGAGGCGGCCACATTTGATCGCGAAACGGCGATGCAGTGGGCAGCCAACATGCAAAACGCCGACGGCACGGCAGGCCCGCATTGGACGATGGAACAGACAACGGCTGTGGCCGAGAGCATGGGCATTCAGGCACCAGTGGTCCCGCGCTGGGCGTGGGGCGTAACCATGAACATGATGTACTCGGACTACTACCCAGTCGCCGTAGAGTTCGGCCTCAACCGCCCGGAGTTCTACGCTGCTCTGGCAAAGGCGTTCCTGCTCGATAAGGACGGCCCGGGGCCGGAGCAGAAGCTCATGGCGTATTATGAGCATATCGCAAAATAAAGAAATCCCTCCTGTCACCAGGAGGGATTTCCGCTTGCTATAGAATCTATATTTAGATGGGATTCATTCATGTGTACCGAATAAATGTATAACCATCAATCCGCGAGGGGGTAGAGGGTGACGTGCATGTCGCTGCCGGATTTGGTGTAGGATTTGGTCTGTTTATGGTAGAGGACCTTCTGCAGGACAGTTTTCAGGAGGGCGTTTCTCTCCTGCGGGGATGCGGCGAGCGGGTAGGTCTCGAGGACGCGGCGGACGGCGGGGGCCAGACGGGCGCGGGCCTGTCTAGCACGGGCCAGCTCGGTGATCGTGGTCTGGCTTGCCTCGATGCGGTCGACGATGACCTGCTTGTCGGCGGCGAGCGCCTGCGAGCGCTGCAGGAAGATCTCCGGTGTATAGACACCGGTCTCGACCAGCTCATACGCGCGGGCCTCCTGCGCCTCCAGCTTGGCAAGCTGCTTGCGGTCGGCGGCGATCGAGGACTCGAGCGCGGTGCGCATGGGCGTGTCATCTGGCGCAGCGGCCTCACCGAGCTCCAGCTCGCGCAGCCAGCCACGCAGAGCATCCAGCACGGCGTCCTCCACATCATCATACCACGCGCTGACGGTCGTGCAGCCGTAGGAGGGACAAAGGAGCGTATCGCGGCGGTTGCCGGACGACGGACGGCGAACCATCACGCGGCCGCACTGGTCGCAGCGGACGAGCCCGGCGAGGCTCGTCACGGTCCCCCATGCGCCCTTGCCGCGCGGGCTGGCGCTGGAATAGCTCAGAGCGACGGCCTTGTCGTACTGCTCCTGCGAGATCAGGCCGTTGTGCAGCCCTTTATAAAGCTTCAGATCCTCCTGCCGGGTGCGGGGACGGCTGACGACGACGGAGCCGTCAACGATGCGCTTTGTCTCTGGCCTGCCGCCGGATTTGATCCATCCGGCGTTTGCCGGATTGCGCAGGATATCCAGCACAGAGTCCGCGCGCCAGAGGCTGCCAGAGTTGGTAGGGACGCCGAGGCTGTTCAGCCGCGTGGAGATCGCCTTCGCGCCGATGCGCGCGCAGCCATCGCCGGTGTACCAGTTGTAGATCTGCTGCAGGACGGGTGCCTGCTCCGGGTGCGGGACGAGTTTGTAGCCCTTGTCATTCGGCAGCTTCTCGCGCAGCCAGCCGAAGGGTGTCTTGCCGGAGATCCATTTGCCCTCACGCAGAGACGCCTCCTTGCCGCGCGACAGGCGGCGCTTGATGGTGTTGTACTCGCGCCGGGACATAAAGAGGCCGAACTCAAAGTATTCCTCGTCCATCTCGTTGTTCGGGTCGTAGGTCTTGTTCGGCGTGATGATGCGGGTGTCGGAGTATTTAAAGGTCTGGGCAATAATGCCCTGGTCGATGGTGTCGCCGCGCGCCAGACGCTCAACCTCCATGACGATGACGCCCGCGTAGTTCCCGGTCTCGACGAGCTGCAGGACCTTCTGCACCTCCGGCCGGACGGCGATGGAGTCGCCGGTCACGACTTCCTCGCAGATCTCCACGACGTTCAGCTCGCGGCTTTCGGACAGCGACAAAAGCGCGGCCCGGTGCCGTTTGAGCGTGTCGGTCTGGCCGAGAGCTTCGGCCTCCATGTCCTTCCGGGACTTACGCAGGTAAATGATGTACTGCGCGAGCGGGTCGGAGATTTTCCAGGTAGATGTAAATTTCATAGGCAGATTCTCACCACAAGGGAAAAAGGTTATACGGATACCGCTCCGGCGCCGGCCGGGGCGGTTTTATTTATGTGCGGATCCAGCCGATTGATGGGATGAGCACGTCGGCCACAAGCGCAAGGGCACACAGCAAAAGAATACCCAAGAGGATGAGCGTCACAAGTCGGTGCATGCGCAGGGACTTCTGCTGCTGGGCAAGCTGCGCACGAAGCGCCGCGGTCTCGGCACGGAGTTTTTCAGCATCGGGAGGCTCGGAAGACTCGGCAGGCTCGTCATGCGGGATGCCGAAATACTCATCCATAGAGACACCCATCTCCCGGCAGATCGGGCCGACCGTGTAAACAGACGGATTTTTGATGTCGCCGCGAAAGAACTGGGAGACGGTGCCGACGGAAAGGTCGGTATTTTCGGCGACGTCCTGGTTTGTTTTGCGCGGAGTGATCGTCTGCTTCTGCTCACGGCATAAATCAGATAATTTTTCCTTCAAAACATGTCATTCCCCCCAAAAAAGCAAGACGTCTGACTGCAAAAAGCAACTGTTATATCTTTACAAGACTACCGTGGACAGGCTACCCTAAAGTTACAGACGGCTCCCGGTCGCCTGCGCAAGCAAAAGCCCGCGCCGTTGTTCGGCCAGCGGCGCGGGCGACATCTCAAAGACCAAGCGCGTACATGAGGCCGGGGATGACGCGGACGAACAGGAAGCAGCCAGCACAAAGCGCAAGGGCAATGACGATGATAACTTTCCGGACTCTGCGGGGACCAGCGACGGCGGACTCGTATTCCTCAGGCGTCATGCCATCCGTGTACTCATCGTAGAGCGGGCGCCCGGCGTCGTCTGTGAACTTGTTATCATAGATCCGGCAAAAGTCGACCAGCGTGCCAATGCCGCAGAACCCAAGCGTGATGAGCCAAAGCAGACCGGTCCAGATCTTGCCGACATAAAACCGATGTGCACCGAAGCCGCCGAGGAAGATACAGAGCAGCAGCGCAGTCGAGCGCTTCTTCTGCACGGGCTGGCGGGGCTCCCGCGCGCGGGACTCAGCCTTCGCCTGGTCGCGGATGTAATTCACGGTCCCGCAGCCGCAGTACGGGCAGATCAGAGCCTCATCGTCGATCTCCTTGCCGCATTTGTTACAGTACATAAAACCTCCATTCAGGCATCAAGCATTTCATAAAAAACATTTTCGCTGATAATTTCAATGTCGTTTCCTTTAAGGCGAAGCTTCTCAGCAGCCTTTTGCTTGTTGCTTTTCCAGTCTTTGATTTTACTATAATCGCTGGAACCGAGAACAAGGTAATTAACATCTTTCCGGACACCGTCAAGACATACGCCGCCACGGTCTACGACCAACTGCATGGCAGCTTTTCGCGGCATCTTATCCAGCGTGCCGGTGAACACGAAGACCTTGCCGAAAAACGGAGACGATTCGTCAAAATGATCAGTTTCCGGAACAATATCCCCGGCCCTCCACGGCTTGTGGTGCTGTTCCAAAGAAATACTGTGTTTGGAAACATAGTCGCGCAGGTAACGATAGCACTTGTCGGTTTGCTCAACATCAGAAAAGGCGCGATGCGCGACAGATTCGTCAATCCCAAATCTGCAGATAAGATCTTTAAGACGGTGATGACGATCCTCTGGGAAAAGCTTACGACTTATGCGCATGGTGTCGACGAAATCATTTGAAAACGGTTCGAGTGAGAGAGCAGAACAAGAATCATAGATAAAGTTGATGTCAAAATTAACGTTATGACCAACGACAACATCAGAGCCAATGAACGAGAGGAATGCCGGAAGCACAGAATCAAGAGAAGGTGCAGGAGCAAGCATATCATCGGTAATGCCGGTGAGCTCAGCAATAAATTCGTCGATAGAGTATCCGGGATTGACCAAGGATGAAAAAGAGTCCTCTATTGCGCCGTCGACAATGCGGATTGCAGCGACTTCGATGATATCGTCATACTGAGGGTCAAGGCCGGTCGTTTCGAGGTCAAGAACGACATAGCGGCTGGGAAAAGCGAGTAGGCTATGACCCTTACGGTCGCGCACCATGCTATTAAGATGGGCACTCTCAAGAGCAGCACTCATGACAAAACCTCCAGTTTGATATGTAAATTTTTGTAGACTCTCATAATTGTAATTAACGAACGTATGTTCTAATATAATCATGCGAGTCAGGAAAAGGAACCTACAAATATTGTAAGCCACCGCCGAGGAAAGCACAACCGGGAAAGTGAACAAAAAATGAACGGTATTTTTGTGGAAGAATGGGGGAACGGATAGAATGACGCGAAGTTTTTACCTGCAGGACATCCGCCGCATGCTGCGGCTTGCGACGACGGAACAACTCGATCTGGTCTGGCGCTTCATGCGCGGACTGGTCGCATAGAGAAAAAAGAGCCGAGGGCGGTCACCCGTCCTCGGCCATTTTTTTTGCGATCTCGGCGAGCAGCTGCCATTCGTCGACGCTGAGCTTGCTGATGATCGATACAAACCGCTTGCGCGGCGAGTCGTCCGGGTCGTGCATGACGACGCCCATGAACTCGGCGATCTCCTGATTCCTCGTCAGCTTCTGCTTCATCTCGCCCTCGCCGGTGCGAAGCCAGGCCTCGCTCACATTATATTTTCGGCAAATATCCGCTATCGTGCGGTCACTTGGCAGAGACTTGCCGGAGCAGAGCATGGAGACAAATGCGGACGAAACATGCAGATCTTCGGCAAATTTTGTTTTTGTAATGCCGAGTGCGTCAATCAGGGAGCGAAGACGATCCTGAAAAGTTTGCATTGAATCCCTCCTTTATGTAACCAGCTTAACACACGGGCCGACAAAAGTCAAGAAAAATATTAAGCTAATTAAAAAACAGGGCTTGACAAGTTAATTGACTTAGTGTATGATGTAAGCAGCTTAAGAAAATGCTAACGTACTTACAAGAATACGAGGTGAGAACAATGTCCGAGAAGGAAAAGCAGGTCATGGACTACCTGAAAGAACAGTCCGGGAATCTGACCGACGAACAGCTCCAGCGCCTGAGCGATATCGCCTACGGCATGATGCTGGCGCAGGAGAGCAAGAAAGACGAGCGGAAGGAGGCGTGAGCCGTGGAAACGCAGGAAGAAAAGCTCACCAGATGGGCGCAAGAAGAAGCGCGCGATCGGGAACGGACGCGCAAGCGTCGGGCAACCGTCCAGCTGGTGATTGGGATCGCTTCGATGATCGTATCGCTGCTGACGCTGGCCGTCGCCATCGTTGCTTTCACGCGGGCGTAAACGGCCAGCCGAAAAGAGAGCTGGCCGAAAAGAGCAGCGCGGCGAAGGAAATCAAGAGGGCCAACGCCGAGAGGATAATGGAGAGCCGATACCGAGAAGTGTCCCGCACGTGCTTGTCGTATTCCTCCTGCGCGAAGTCGGCCAGCGTCACAATGGTATCGTCGTTCTGCGCATCATCGCTGAAAATGAGCGCCCCGACGGGCATAGCATCCTGGAGCACCAGATAGTTGCCACAGCCGGTTTCGTCGAGAATGTCGCCGAGCCTGTGCTTGCGAACGACAGCGGCGCAAATCTTAAGTTGTTTATCAGTCATAAAAACACCACCCGCCAACATCTTACCACGTGGGCGGGGACCGAACAAGGGTAAAAAGCGTAAGACTGTAAAATCTGGAAAAACTAACGCCGGAAGGAGGCTGAACCATGAGAAAGCCGTATGACCCGATCGCGGACGAAGAGCCGCACATCGTGGCCGAGTATCATTTTCCAAACTGCACGGCGTATATCGCCGACAACTACCTGCGCCGCCTGACGCCGGAGCAGAAAGAGGCCAACCGGCAGGCCGCCCGCCGCGTGGCGTGGCAGATCCTCGAGCGGGCCGCAGCCGAAGGGCGTCTGCCCGCGGCCAGCAATTAAACGCGCCGCAAGGCGCGTACATAGGAGGGAGCCCCGTGGATGATTTTTTGAAGTTTTTTGCGAAGAAGGTGCTGACCTACCCCATGCACCTTGAAGTCAGCTATAGCAAGGTGACGGACTGGGGCGTCAGGGTGTGGCGGATGGGAACCGCCTACGACGGGGACGACGAAGAACTCGTCAACGTCCAGGACTGCGACGCGGAACTGTGTTTTGCAATCGCGCAGATGCAGTTGAAAAACTGGCTGCTGGAACACGAAGGGGGATACTGAGCCATGGCGAAGGTAAAGACCTACACCCTGACGCTGGATGCGCAGGAGCTGCACGATCTGATCGAAGCGGCGATGGTGTGTGAGTGCCAGGCGGCGCAGATCATTAACGGACTCAAGCGCAAGGGGCTGGACCTGGACGCGCAGAAGCTCGTGACGAAAAACGCCCGTCTGGCGCGGCTCGTCAGGCGGATGCAGGAAGCGAAGAAGGAGACAGCATGACAAATTTCGGGAAGACCGTGCGCAAGCGGCTGATCGATCTGGACAAGACGCAGGACTGGCTGGCCGCGCAGGTCAGGGGGATGGGGATCCCCTGCGACAAGACGTATCTCAGCAAGATCCTGAATGGAGCCCGGAAGGGCAAGCAGGTCAAGGCTGCGATCGAGAAGATTCTGGATCTGGAAGGGGGTGCGCTGGGTGGATGAGCTCAAGAAAAAAACGATCGCCGCACTGGAACAGCAGTTGCAGCTGCTGGCCCAGAACGGCGGATCGCCTGCCGGAAAGGCAGAAACGTGCAACGCAATCACGGTCCTGACTGCGCTGCTGCATGAGCTGCGGCGGTTTTAAACGAGAGAAAAGGAGAAGCACTATGAGAACCAATCTTGCAGAGCGGCTCGGGTATGAGCCGGAGGAAGAGACCAGGGAGCGGCAGGAGCGGCTGCTGGAGGAGCTGCGGTACCGGGAGGCCATGCGGCGCGTGGCGAAGACCTGCTGCGTGTGGTTGGGCGGCGCGGCCTTTGTGCTGGCGGTGATCGCCGGGTACGCAGAGATGACCGACGCATGCGTCGCGACCGGCGCGATCGCGCTGGGCCTGACGACCTACGGGATCCTGTGATGGACGAACCGAAGATCACGGTCGAGCTCCGGCCGGATCAGCTGGCCGACATCATCGACGCCGTCCTGGCTTTTGCCGATGACTGCGCCAATGACCGGGAGATCCTGCAGAGCATGCCGCGCGTCGACCGGGACACGGTCGAAGACCTGCTGCAGCGCGAGACGGCGCTGCAAACGCTCGCAGCATGGCTGCAGCACGTACAGGAGGAAGCGGAGTGAATTATTTTGCGCCGCGCATGCGGCCCATCCCGCCGCCCTGCGGCCGGAACTGCCCGGACCGAAGCGGCACATGCCGCGCCGGGTGCTGCACATGGACGCTCTACGAGAGCATCCGGAACCACATCTACGATGTAAACCACCGCGACAGGGACAGCCTGCAGCCCGATCTTGCAGCGGGAAAGCAGATGGTCCATGCCGACAACCAGATAAGGAGGCGCAAACACATTGCAAAATAGCATCGATTACCCCGGCGAGCGGGCGCCGCGGCGCCCCGCCGTGATCGCACAGGCTGGATACACCGGTCAGAACCACTTTTCCGTTACATATGGAGACCAGAAAGTAACCGTCCGCGCCGAGGACGGCTATGCGGCCCTTTTCACCGCCGCCAAACACTGGGGCTATAAATTCACCCGCCCGGAGTACCATCAGAACGCCCGCGCGACCAAGCTCCACTACACGCCGGACACCCGGCCGGGAGAGCTGATATGAGGTTTGTGTGTGACGCCTGCCAGGATATCACGAACATCGAGGCCGACCGGATGGAGATCCAGGGCGACAAGCTGATGGTCTATAGCCGCGGGCGGCTGGTCTACGTTGCGGATCTGGGGCAGATCATGCTGGCCAAGCTGACGCCGGGGAGGGAGGACGGCAATGGACTTAGAGCGAACCGCGATTGAGCGGCTGCGGATGGCTTCGGATATGAGCCTGCGCCTGTACAAGCAGCCGCTGGTGGTCACGTACTCGGGCGGCAAGGACTCTGACGTGCTGCTGCATCTGGCGGAGGCAAGCGGGATCCCGTTTGAGGTCCTACATAGTCTCACAACGGCGGACGCACCGGAAACCGTATGGCACGTACGGGATACCTTCCGGCGCTTGGAGCTGGCTGGCGTAAAATGCGACATCGATACGCACCGGACGCCGGACGGCGGGAACGTGACGATGTGGAATCTGATTCCGCGCAAACTCATCCCGCCGACACGGCTGAAGCGCTACTGCTGCGCGGCGCTCAAAGAGACCAGCGGCCGCGGGAGGTGGATCGCGACCGGCGTCCGGTGGGCCGAATCGCAAAAGCGCAAGTCCCGCGGCGTCATGGAGGCCCTGCACAGAGACAAATCCAAGCGGCTGACGCTGATGAACGACAATGACGAAAGCCGCATGTTGATGGAAAACTGCCAGCTAAAGGGGACCCGGACAGTCAACCCGATCATTGACTGGCATGATACTGACATCTGGGATTACTGCACGGCAGAAAAGATCTCGATGAATCCGCTTTACGCCTGCGGGTTCGAACGCGTGGGCTGTATCGGATGCCCAATGGCGGGCAAGCACCGGAAGGCGCAGTTTGCACGCTATCCAAAGATCAAGGCCGCGTATATCCGAGCGTTTGACAGGATGCTTGCGGAGCGGCAGACGCGGGGGCTGCCCTGCGACTGGCAGACGGGCGAAGACGTCCTGCACTGGAGCCTGGAGGACGGCGTGCTGCCCGGCCAGATGATTTTTGATGGAATGGAGGAGGACACGCTATGACAGACAAGGAAATCGTGCAGGCGCTGCGTATCTGCGCGACGCATATAGAGAAGGGTTGCGGGCTTTGTCCACAAATGAAGTATGTGCGTTGCACGGAGCGGCTGGCGGATGAAGCTATCACCATGATCGAGCGCCTGACCGCCGAGAACGCGGCGCTGCGGGAGAAGGTGCCGCAGTGGGTCAGCGTGGAGGAACGGAGGCCGGAATCGGGTAAACGCGTCCTTGCTACGGACGGCGTGTTTGTCGGCGAGGCGTACCGCACAAGCGCGGATACATGGAGAAGATATGACGGAATAGCTATGCGGGACTGCATTGGCAGTATAGTCACCCACTGGATGCCACTGCCGGACGCGCCGGAGGAAGGAGGCAAGCATGAGTAAAGCTGTTTTGATCAGCATTCGCCCGGAGTGGGCTCGGAAGATCCTGAACGGGAGTAAAACGGTCGAAATCCGCAAGACCGCGCCGAAGTGCGGTGTGCCGTTTAAGTGCTATATCTACTGTACCGCAGGCGGAAAGGGGGCGCTCATGGTGAAAGCCAACGAAGGGGCGCCGGCTATTACGGCGGAATCGGCCTATGAGCGCGAACAGGCGGAGGCGTTTGGATATGAGGCCGCCAACGGGAAAGTCGTTGCGGAATTTACTTGCAATAAGATCGGCACGGTCTACCCGCTTTGCATGATCCCCAAATGGGCGACGGTGGATGCCTGCCTCACCCGCGAGGACATATACAAGTATCTGGGCACGGAGCACGGATACGGCATGCAGATCGATGATCTTAAAATTTACGATGCCCCGCGCAAACTGCGGGAATTTTACGCTGTGCCAAATGAGGTAGAGGTAGCGCTCAAGGTAAAACCAAAGCCAATCACCCGCCCGCCGCAGAGCTGGCGGTATGTGGAGGAAGAGATATGGAACGACTGACAATCCCTGATGTGCGGGTAGATGAGCACACGACGCGCAGGAGCGTCATTGACGTACTCGCGGTGCAAGAGCACGCGATGGAGATCTACCACCAATTAAAAATCTACGAGGACATTGCCGAGTTGTGCGGCGGGTTTGACCGCCTCCGCGAGCTTGCCGAGGCCGACAAGGACGGGCGCGTGGTAGTGCTGCCGTGCAAAGTGGGCGATACGGTTTACATGATCGAGCGCATTTTTGACATTGATAATGGCGTGTGCGATGAGATATGCGCCAGAAAGGTAATAGGACACGGCGGGAACAATCTGAATAAATTGTGGCTCGTAGGGAGCGGAGGCATATGCAACGCCTATATTTTCGTTTCGGAGTTTGGCAAAACCGTATTTTTAACCCGCGAAGAGGCCGAGCGGGCGATTCAGGAAATGGAGGGCAAGGGATGAGCTTCAGTAAGAAAAAACGGGAAGCGGTCTATGCGAAGTATGACGGCCACTGTGCCTACTGCGGACGGTCTATCGATATCCGAGACATGCAGGTAGACCACTTCCGGCCGCTGCGAGCGTGGGATATTGAAGAAGCCGGAACAGATGATATTTCAAACCTCATGCCTGCCTGCCGGATGTGCAACCACTACAAGCGGGCAAACATGCTGGAGACATTCCGGCGCTATATCGAGGAAATCCCGCGCAAACTCAGGGAGAACTACATCTACAAGGTGGGAGTTGCCTACGGCAACGTTATCGAGCACGAGAAACCGATCAAGTTTTACTTTGAACAGATTGGAGGGCAAGAAGGATGGCAACGAAACGAATATGTGACCGCTGCGGGGCGGAGATAAACCCCACAAGCTCTGCGACGTATGTAAACGTAAGAAGCGCGTTCCATGAGAAATCACCTGATATTGAGCTTTGCTGCTCCTGCGCGATGCAAATCAAAGAATGGCTTAAGTCGCGTGTAGAGGAGGGCAAGAAGGATGGCTGAACTGAAACCGTGCCCGTTCTGCGGCGGTGAAATTAGCCTTGTTCTGTACGATGACGAAGGGAATCTACATGATGAGGCATATAGAGAACATCCCTATAGTGGACTTGGCTTTATGCTTCACCACGCTCATGAGGAAAATCCGGAATGCCCGATTGCAAGCTATGAGTGCGATGGCGGGATTTTGGGTGGTGTGTATATTTACGACACGGAAGAACAAGCCGTTGAGGCATGGAACAGGAGGGTAAATGATGACTGATTACATCAAGCGCGCGGAGGCGCTGGCAGACTTTGAATCCTGCAACGCGGAAAATCCGAACTGGACACCGCAGCGGGTAAAAACGCTCCTGTTGCGTCAGCCCGCCGCCGACGTTGCGGAGGTGGTGCGGTGCAAGGACTGCAGGCACAGTAAGTATGCAGCGTGGTGCGAGGGATATGCGTGCTGCAGAACAGTTGGAGAGTATCATCACGCAGATTTTGGATGCACAGCCGGAAAACTGCGAACAAACGGAGTTACAGAATGAGCGGACTGCGGTTTGAATCCATGGCGGATATGCCGCCGAGGATGCGGGAGCTTTATGCAAGGCAGCAGATCGACCTCTCAGGCGCTGCGGCGCCAGCTCCCCATCACAAGGGGAGCAACGGGAAGACGAAGTACGGCAGCCGGAAGGATACGCGCGGGCAGCTGCGCTTCGACAGCCAGAAGGAAGCCCGGCGCTATGACGAGCTGATGGTGATGCTTCGGGCCGGGATCATCTCCGATCTGCGCCTGCAGCCGCAGTTCACCTTGCAGGAGAGCTACATCACCGAGGCCGGTGAGCGCATTCGCGCGATCCGGTACACGGCGGACTTTTCCTACCGATTCGGCGGAAAGCTGGTCGTCGAGGACGTGAAGTCGACCGCAACGCGGACCAAGGAATATCTGCGGAACCGCAAATTCATGCGGTCAAAATTTGGGATCGACATACAGGAGATTTAAACATGCCGGAAGAAAAAAACGAGAGCAGCCCGCGCGAGGCATGCGGGCTGCCGAAGCAGGGAAATGCCTGCCCGTATGCAAAGCTCGCGCCGTATCTTTGCGCGCGGTGCGGCTGGAACCCGGATGAGCACGCGCGGCGGCAGGCGCTGCCGCTGACCGAGAACGCCGACGGGCTGCGGCACAAGGACATCAGCCAGCCCGAGGACTAAGACCAGCAATCAGCCGGGGAACCATATTTTTTCGGACTTATGCCGCGGCCGCTCCGCCATGAGACGGCTGCGGGAGGATCACCCCGGCTCTGCACCCGGCCCGCGAAACCTCAAGCCCGCGGGCCGGGGATAAAAAGCGCGTGTGGAACGTGCGCGCGGATGGGAACCGTCAACGTTACCCCACGCCGGGTGTCGGGATCGCCCGGCGCATCGTGTTACCTCCTTATGGAAAGCTGCCTGAGCAGACAAGGGCAGCTCGTCTGCGGCGACAGGGGGACGCGCAGGCGCAGGCGGTGCAAGTCCGCCCTGCATAGGGGCCGGGAGACCGGCCCCTGACGAAAGGAGAATGGAAATGTCACACGTAGTCGATCTGACGGGAACGGATTTTGGATATTTGCACGTCATCGGGCGGGATATCAGCAAAAAAGGAGATACGGCACACTGGATCTGCCGGTGTAAATGCGGGACCGTCTGCAGCAAGGACGGAAAATACCTCCGGAACGGGCATGCAAAAAGCTGCGGCTGCTTCCGGAAAGAACGCGCGGCCACGCTCGCCACCAAGAGGGATCCAGACAAAAAGCCAAAATCCGAACCGAGGAAGAAAAAAATCGGCCGCGGCCCGCAGTGGGCAGGCTCCGGGATCTGTTACAACCCACTCTGCCCGACGCGCAACAACTACCGCGGCGCCTGGAGCTGCACCGAATGCCGCTTCTGCCCGGAACGCAAATTTGCCCGCCAGTCGAGGCGGGAGATCATCACAATTTGAAGGGAGTATCAAAATGGCAGAAATCATGGGCGCGTTTGCGCGCGACCTAGACAATTTTGTCGCATACTACGAAAAACAGCAATGGGATACCAGCTTCCGCGGCGAGCAATACCCGCCGCGCATCGTCATGGAGCAGTCCACGCCGCCGCTCTTCGAAGTGGGGGCGGACGGTGCAAAGACGCTGGTGCCTAATCCGACAATTCAGATTATTGGTCGACCGGAAACTGAGGTTGTTACGACCGGCAAACTGCAGATCAGCAAAAAGGATTTCACAAATCTGACCAACCGCGCCGCCGCTCTGCTGGAGCTGTTCCTGCACGGGTTCATGCAGGAGCGCAAGGAAATGGAGGCGGAACAGGGATGATTTTGCTGGAATGCACAGTCGGACTGCGTGACGGCGATCGGAAAAAGCTTCAGGAGCAGCTTGCGGCGGAGATCGGGCAGCCAGTCGTTCTTCTGCCGAGAAGCGTATCGCGGGCGAAGGAGCGGAATATCCTGTTCCTCTGCGACAGAAAGGCTTGCGAGAAATGCATCTATCCAACGTGCAGGCATACGCCGGAGCTGGAACACGCCAGAAATTTTGCACCAGCAGGATTTACGAAGCGCACGGACGGCGTGTGGGTAGAGCAGGAAGGCATCGCGATGAAAGTACAGATCGATCAGGACAAACTCGAAAAGAGGCTGGTTGAAGCAATGGGGGAGGCGATGGGGCTTGAAGGAGAAAAACGCAGTCCGCATGGTCTGGCGCTGGGATGATATCTTCCGTGTCTACCGATGCCCATACTGCGGCAGACCGGAGAAACCGTGCTTCGAGCTCTGGAAAAAAGGCGGTTTGAAAAAGAGCCTGCCGAGCCGCTGCACATACTGCAAAGGAGAATTGGAAGGAGTGGAAGGAGAAGAAAATGATCATTGAGATTTTGGAGCTTGCTGCTGCGCTGGAGTGGATCGCGCTGGGTGTGCTGGTGTTTTTCAAACTGCGGAGCCTGAAACGTCAGGCAGAAGTAGTGCTCGAGACACTGGACGCCGCAGCCTGGAAAAGCATCAAACAAGAAGAGGAGGTCTGGCGCAAGAACACCCCGAACGAGATTAGGGCAGCGTTCGGCTTTCCGCCGATAACGCCAACAGAATACACAGAAATGAAAATACGCGAGGAAACTGACCGCTGAACGCATGGCCGGAATTTCCGGCCACGCTTTGAGCGGGCAGAGATGGGAGGAGCTGAGACTATGGTGAAGAGACACAAGCGCCGGAAGTTTTCCGGGAGGGTCTGCGAGCAGATCGTGTACACGGTGGCGGGCGGCACAAATCCAAAGACCAGCCGGCCGAAGAAACCGCGGTTCCAGTCGCAGGAAGAACGCGAGGAATTCAACACCAGGATCTCGGCTGCAAAGTTCGTGGCGCTGGTCAACGCCAACTTCGGCCCGTCGAGCTATTACTCAACACTCACGCTCGACCCAGAGCATGAGGTACATACCGCGCAGGAGATGCGCAGGATCCGGGATAATTTCTACCGCCGCATGGGCTACCGGTATCCGGAGGCCAAGATCGTCATCGTCTACGGCCGGGGCAAATCGACCAACCGCTTCCACCTGCACCTGATCACGGACGGCATTCCTGCCGATGAGCTCGGCAGGCTCTGGGGCCTCGGCAGCGTCATCGACTGCAAACCGCTGCGGAAGCACAACTATTACTTAGATGAAAACGGAAACAAGGTCGACCACGGGCAGGACTACACGGCACTGGCCAACTACCTGCACGGTCACTGGCGCAAGGAGTTCGGCGGCCACAGGTACAAGGCCAGTCGCAGCTGCGTCCGGCCGGAGCCGGAGCCCGCGACCGAGGCGGTCCGGGACTACAGCCCGACGCGCCCGCCAGTCGCCCCGCGCGGCTACATCCTCGTCGAGTCCAGAGCCACGCAGTATGGATTCCTATATTTCAAATATGTATGGGATCCCAGAAACGAAACACACAAGCGGACCGGGAGCCGCCTTCTTTAAACCTTGTAAATGTGTTGAGTTTTGCGACGAAGAAGGAAGGAGCTGAACAGATGTCGAAACCGAGATACTGGTGGTACGGGAATGTCTGCCGCACCATCGGCGAATACCCGAAACTGAGCCGACAGGTTCGGGATATGAGCCGGCAGAAGATCACGCCGGGCTATTCCTCACAGCCAGGCGGGCAATCCTCCGGCCGCGCCGTCGAGGACATTGCGGTGCGCGTCCTGTCCTCACGGGAGTACGAGGACTACACGGCGATCAAGTCCGCCATCAATACCGTGCAGACCTGGCGGGACGGCGGCGATGTGCTGGAGATCGTGCGCCTGCATACATGGATCTGGCCGCGCGAGAGCCTGGAGTCTGCTGCCAGACAGGTACACGTGAGCACATCCACGGCCAAGCGGATGTACAGCCGCTTTGTCTACGAGGCAGCGCGGGCAATGGGCTACCGCAAAAGTTGAGCTAACAGAGCCTAAAATCTGTGCTACAGTGATAGCGTGAAGAATTGGAGGGAACAGGATGCAGCCATGGGCCGCGAGCTTTTACGCGTCCGGGCGCTGGAAGAAATGCCGCGCCGGGTATATCAAGTTCCGCCGGACCATCGATGGCGGGCTGTGCGAAGAGTGCAGGGAAAAGCCAGGATACATCGTCCATCACAAGCGGGCGCTCACGCCGGACAACATCACAGACCCGGACGTCAGCCTGTCCTACTCCAACC
>OLNE01000491.1_pt1 | contig 37388 bp, 27 predicted proteins | sample 1672431 | NCBI WGS metagenome assembly OLNE01 (sample SAMEA3136685, study PRJEB25190) | human gut metagenome | reverse complement strand
CCTGTTTTTCCATAATGACCTGCAGAACATATTCCAGGCATTCTCTCTGTTTGAAAACATTTCTCATAAATATGTCACTCATGAGTGTAAAATTCTTAATAATACCTTTATATCTTTCGTAACGTACTTCCAATCCGTTCTCTGGCATAATTTTTTCATCTGCCACGTTCGCTGTCACCTCCCACTTTATTCTTTTTATGTTATGAAGAAATTTTCGAAAAAGCTTTTGTTTATTTTATCTTAGCATCAATGAATGACCTTTACAAGACACTTTTTCCCCGAATTACATCGGGCGTTCTTTAACCTACCCGTTCCACATAGCGTACACTGTTTCCCTTACACTCAAATTCCGGACAAAGGGACAGCCATAGTCTTTCCAGATCATTGATATTCATAGCATCCAATTCTGTTTCATCTTCCTCACCATAAATATTTACAAAACCGATCCGATATATGCCATACTCTTTATGTTGATTTTTTACTACTTTTCTTCCTGCTCTTCGTATATTCATAAGCTCTCTTCTCTCCTCTCTTCTGCTTCCAGCAAAAATGTATTGCAGGTATAGCTTCCGGAAGCACTGACACCAGCGGCCCCTCCAAGGCTGTCCAGATACTGGCTTCCATTTTTAGATGCAGAAATGTACATATAAAAGTTTGTCAAAACATAGTTTTTATTTTCCAGAACATTCTTATAACTGCTGCTAAGTACAAGCCTTGCTCCAAGTTTTTCTGCTTTTTCTTTTACCAGCATAGCAGTTAAATTTACTGCTTTTCGTATTTCCTGTTCGCTAAGTCCGCTTTGATAATAACGTTCCAAAAACAAAACCAGTTCTTCTGCTTTATTTTCATGTGGTTCGCTTTTGGCAGTCACATCAACAAACTCAATCGTCTTCCTTTCATCCGCTGCTACAAAAGAACCTTTTGTCAGACGGAGGATTGCACGAAATACAATTTTACCATTGTGTTTGATAAATATAATTTTTTTATTTGCATCAAAACAGGATAACAGACAATCACAATTTGGACCATTCCGATAGGAAATGCAGCTGCGCAGCGGTACTTCTCCTATCTGCATGACCGGAAGCAGGCTGTCCTCTTCCCAGATTTCCCATCCACAATCCACGCGCAGCAGCTTTTCTTTCCAGATTTCTTCTGTATCTCTTTTTATTGGAAAAGCAATTTCCCGTCCCAGATCTCCTTCATGGTATTTCAGCTCCATGAATTTTCCTAATAACTCAGCATTTACGATTCTTCGGATTTCTTCCTTCTTTTTCGGCTGCCTGTTCAGAAAGGAAGTCATGATCTCAGCGCCGCCTTCATAAATGAACTTCTGGATATTGGATTTATTTTCCGCGACAAAAGCATCCGAAATATTCAATTCTGTCTTTAAATTCTTCCAGGAAGGATCCTGGGCCAGCAGTTTGTCCATCAATGCAGGTAATCCGGAACAGCCATTTAAAAGATTCTGATTATGTAAAAGGAAGTAAACCTGATTATCCTTTGTAAGATCCTTTAAAAGTTCAGTAAAATCCATTAAAAATATCAGAATCCATATGGCTGTTTCATGCCGAAGATCCAGAATGTTTTTAAAATCCTCCTGCATCCATCTGGAAAGCGGCTTTTTTGACAAAGCTTCTGCCAATCGCTCAATCTGATTTTCCTCTAATGCATCTGTCAGGCAGTCTCTTTTTATCAACTCACGGATCACCCGAAGACGATCATCACTTTTGGAGTATGCTAAACGATCATACAGGTCTATATAGACTGCTTTTACATTGTACAGGATTTTCAATTCTTCAAATACACGAGGCTTCGAAAACAGTGATTCTTCACTCTTTCTCCAGGGAACTACCATATATTCACAATCCCTTAAATTTTGCTCGTTTAAAGTATTTAGATTCAGGCATCTTTTATAAACCTCTTCATCCAGAATCAACGAATTCCTGTCAAGGTTTATAAGCCAGTCTCCATTCTTTCGCAAAAGTTCCAGGAAATGTTTCTTCCGTTTCGTAATGGCATACAGGATAAGCTCTGTCTTTTCCAAAGTCAGCTCATAAAGATCCATATCTGGAAGCGGATTTCCATACAGAGTGTTCACATAGGCTGCCTTTCCGTTTGAAACCTTTTCAAAATCTGCATCTGGACCTGTCAAAAATCTTATCAGCTTCGGGATATCTGCATATAATGATTCGTTCCAAAGCCATAAGTGAAGAAAAGAGGCCTGCCATTCTTTTGGGATCTGAGCAAGAACCACTTCTAATCCATTCCGGATTTCTTTTGGATGCCGGCTCAGTTCTTCCAGCTGTTTCTTATTTAAGCTTTCCGTTTCTTTACAAAACTCGGATAAATAATTTACAAGTTCCATCAGATCCTGCTTCAAAAGTAATGTCAATGATTTCTCATCCTTGAGTAGTTCATAAAGAAGCTCCGTTGAAAAAGCCGGATTTATCAAAAGCATGCGTATCTTTATTCCCGCACGGGCAACATCAAACTCACCAATGCAGGTCTCAAGACTTGCTACAAGCTGTTTCTTTAACTCTTCTTCCGGTTCCAGAAAAGCATAATATTTCAGATAAACATATACGATCCGGTCCGGGATTTCTTTATCTGCCAGTACTTTCTCAATCTTTTCATAGGGAAATTCGGATAGCTTTTCATTTCCCGCACATTCTATGACCATTCTGATGCGGTCTGGTTCTAAAATAGAAAAATCCTTTTTGTTCATTTTCCCCAAATAGCTGAGTATTTCCGGATCGTCCATCAAAGAAGAAATCGTCTCCTCATTTAACCCCTCCATCAGACTGGAAAGTTCCTGCTGATTTACCAGTCTGGCCGCATTCATACAGGAATCTTCCCCTTTCTTTCCTATCAGTTTCAGGGGAATTGCTGCATTTTTCATTTCCCTGTAAATATTCATGTGCTTTAAGATTCTTTCGATCATCACGCTACCTCTGCTCTTTCTATTAATTCAGTAATCTCCGGTAACTCCATGCATTCGTCCTGGTACATATTTTCTGCCAGCTTAAGAAGATACAGAGCTTCCTTTTTTGCCATAGGCTTTTTCGCTGTTCCTGCAAAATTATCTTTTAAATACGAGGAAACGATCTTACAGTAGAGCTTTTTATGGCCATATGAATAACGACCATTCTTGTAAAACTCATAAATAGACTGAATCTCCTTATCCGTTTTTCTGTTTTCCCGTAATATCTGATTAAACTGCTGTTTGATGTTTTTTTCAGTTTTCCAGTGATCTATCCGTTTTTTCTGTTCCTTTAGCCATTCTTTCCGTTCCTGATATCTTTTCCGATCCTCTTCTGTCATATATTTCTGATACAGGGTTTCTCTTCGATAAGAATCACTTATAAATGGAAGAAGCAATTTGGAAAGCTCATATGCTTCTGACTGTTCCAGCCAAAGTGCTGTACTTTCCTTTAAAAGTAAGGCCGTCAGGTATTCTGGATAAATATCCGGATATTCATAAAAAAACTTCTTTTCTACCATTGAAAACAGTTCCCGGTGTTCCTCTTTTCCCAGAACTGGCGAAAAAAATTCGCACTCTCTATGTTGGATAGCATAGTATCCCAAGGAGAAAGTTTCCTTTAAAATCCTCCAGGGGCTTAAGAATTCGCATCCATCCATTCCAATCTCATTGATCAGAAATTTCAGCATAGGATAGGAATGCTCATTACAAAGACCCTTTATTTCACTTTTTAAATATCCTGCCATAAATTCCCACTTCTTCTTCAGATTCGGTTCTTCATTTTTATAATCCTTTACAAACTCTTCCAGATACTTTTTTCCATCCAAAATCCCATGCAGGATCAGCCGGTTGAAAACCGCGTAAAGTTCCGGCTCACTCTTTTTCCAGAAAACATCCTGGTATCTACTTCCTGTAAGGTTTTCATAACGTTCCAGATACTTCAGCAAACTTTTCGTACTGTATGTTTTGCCTTTCAGAGTATCTGTAACACACGCTTCAAATTCTTCCGAAGAGAGCTCTTTTACCAGAGGATCCCATTTTTCTTCTGTCAGATCAATGTAGTGCCACTCTTCCGGTTCATTACTTCTAAATGGAAACAACGTAAGAAACGTTTTTACATTTTCCACCCTGAACGTTTCATTCATACATTTTTCCAGCCGTTCTTTACCGTCTATACGGACAGAAAGTTTCCCATATGTTCTTAAAATCCGTGAACAAAGTACATAAGCTTCTTCTGGATATGTCTCTTTTCCGGGCAAAAATGCCTCTAATACATTCAGACCAATTTTTTCTGCTGTCAACCCGGAAAGGCTTATCCGATCGGGTCTCTCTACAAAATACATCAGTACAAAATTTAAAAAAGCGGTCTCTTTGTCGGAATATCCAAACATACGCATACGTTTTTCCAAAACGGCATCCGCATTTTTAGCATTTGTGCCTGTTAACTTTACCAGCAGTTTCAGGATATCCAGATCCTTTTTGCGATACCCTTTAAGCTTTGTCATTACTTTGCCTACCATCCACACGAAAAGATTCCATTCAGTAAATACGGATATCTTCCGGTTCTTTGAAAAGCTGTCAGCAAGTCTCTGTTTTATGCCTTCCCACAGTGTTTCATCATCCGGAAGGATGGACATGGCAAACAGCATTTCTTCTGCTCGCTCAAATGGATACGCATGCATGGCCTGTTTCCACCGATTCTTTTCCTTTTCCTCACAGATATAATTGATACTGATCAAAAACAGGTCTTTCTCTCCAAGAATCTGTTTCATCTTTTTCCAAAACAGATCCTTTTGAGTTCCATTGAACATACAGGTCTCCTGTAAAGGCATCATCCTTGCCAGGGCAAGTCCGAGGGCACGGTATGTCTGCTTTGTCAAGGTCAGATGTTCTCCAATGCGCTCCAGGACTTCTCCCGGATAGTGCAGTCCATAAGCGGTTTCCATGTCTACTTTCGGCTTTTCCAGAAACATGTCATTTTCTTTTAATTGCATATAAATTTTATATTTTTCCTCATTAGATGACAGCTTATAGATCAGGTTCGTCATCTGCCGGTACAGGGTAATATCAAGCCATTCTTCATAAATCTTCCATTCCATCCAATTTCCTCCTGTTTTCCCATATAAAAAGGGGACTGTTCGCCAGTCCCCCAAAATTGTTCTTATGCTGCCAGGATAATCTTCTTTTTCCGGCTTGCATAAGTGATCGCCATTGTAGAATGTTCCATGCCTCGCTGTTTCTGGTATTGCTTTACATCTGCATAATTTGCAAACGAAAGGATCTTACCATTTTCCTCTAACAAGTTCTCTTCGTTATCTTCCATATTTTCACTCCCGCAGGAAGCCAGCGTCCAGTTTACATGGCAGATATAACAGGTCATGCCTGCAAATCCCAGATACTTATGTACATACTCTTCCGCTGCCTCGGCACTTGGAAAATAACGTGCATACTCCAGGGAACGGCAAACGATCCGGTCTTTGTACCATCCGGCAAAATACCGGTTCTTTTTCAGTTCAAGTACATACCCTGTCAGATAAATCTTCTGTAAAGCATTTTCTTCCTCGTCCATCATATCAAGAAACTGTTCCGCATAGATTTTTTTCCATTTCAATGTGTTCTTCTTTATTCTTTTACGCAGCATTATCTTTTTCCTCCTCAGTTTCCACAATGAGTTTTTCTATCATTCTGTACAAATTCCGGAAATTTCCAGCCTGTCTGCGGCGTGTCATGCAATCCTGTTCAAATGACTGGATCACAGCAGAAGTTCTTGCAAACAGTGTGAAGATTTCCTCATCTTTCAGCTGTATGGTAACCTCTTTTTCTTTCCGGTAGCTGTCTTTTTTACAATACTGCCCGCCATTGGCATTATGCATCGCTACACCGGTGCCATTCTGTATCCTGACAACCCACGGATAATTTAAAACTTCTCCTTTGTTGTTGCGAACCTTCCTCTGTATGGAAAATACTGTAACTCTTCCCATGTTGGAATTTTTATCCTCGCAAAAGATCTTTTGCTGGAAGAATTTAAATTCCTGCACATTATTCCATATACGGGAATACACGTATTTTATGATTTCCGGGCTCAGATTTGCATAAACGCTGATGCTGTCTTCTTTGCTGTAGTCAACCATGACAGCGCGGATCCTGGAATAATCGCTGGCAAAGTCTTCGTGAAAATGCCAGAAATCCTTTGGCTCTGCCATCCGCAAAAAGCTATTAAATTCCAGTAACGTATTCTGTGTCTTATGAACACAGATCTGTTTTGATACATCCGTATTCTGTTCTTTTTCTTTCCTGTTTTTCCTGTTCATCCTTACCTCCTGATAAAACGCAGCAATTTCTTTGTCAGAAGAGCTGGAAGCTGTTCAAGATCCGTAATATCCAGAAAAGATTCCTCATAAATTTCCTGAATTGCTTCCTTGTCGCTTCCGATCGCAGCCGCCTGAAAGAATACTCCCTGCTGCAGCAGCTTTTTCCGAATCTTCTGAAGATCCCTTTTTGCCCCTATGCCTCCATACTGGTTTGCATTAGGTGCACCATCACTGATCACAAACAGCAGTTTCTGCTTTTCCGGTCGTTCTAAAAGACGGCTGCCAGCATACCACAATGCAGTTCCATCCCGGTTGCTTCCATAAGGCTGCATACCAGCGATCCGGAACCGATCCTTTTCATCCGTTTCAAAATCTGCGCAGCAATGCAGATACACTGTTTCGTCTTTCAGGTTCTCATGCCGGTATCCATCTGTATGATGTCCGCACACCAAAACCGGTATTTCTGATTCCATACAAAAATCATACAGGCAAAGTGCTGCAAGAATGGCATGATCCATCCGTTCCCCACACATGGAAAAAGAATTGTCGACCAGCACAGCCACACAGATATCCAGCTTTTTTCCTGGCTGTTGTTTCTTAAATACTGCCCCAGACGGTGCAGCTATGTTTCGAAGATCTACCCGACGTCCAAGAAAAAGCTTATGTTCCGTGCGTTCTTTCTGATTTTTCAATATAGGAAGCAGTTTCAGGCGAAGTCTCTTTTTTACCTGTTTAAGCTGCCCCTCATACTTTTCTGTCTGTAATTTTAAAAAATCTGATATCTCGGTCTTACGGCAAAGTTTTTTCTGTACCAGGTCATGGCCTTCTTCAAACGGTATCTCCATCAATTCCTTTTGAAGATGTTCGAAAATTTCTTTCTGTATCTTTTCATCAAGCGTCTCTTTCGCCATTTCATAAAGGATTTTTTGTAAGGCATTATCACTGGATGCTTCCGTTTCTGAGGCAGGGATGCCACATTCATTCTGTTTGTCTTCGAAGCCACCAGACTCCCTGACACATTTCGGAAGATTTTCACACAGCTGCTGTAGAAACTTCTGAAGCTCTGCCGTGCGCCCGTTTTCATGGTCTTCCGTTTCCTGATCCTTTCCGTTTCTTTCTGCTTTGTTTTCTGTTTCCGACTCCTGTTCCGTATCCTCTTTTCTGATCTTATCTTCATTTTGCTCAGTCTGTGACCCTGTGTTACCCTGCTTTTCTTCCTCCGGTTCTTCTTCGGATTCATTCGGGTTTTCCTTTTGCCCTTCACGCTCTTCCTGTTCTGGCTTTTGCTCTTCATTTTCTGTACTGTTCTTCTCTATTTCATCTATGATTTCCGCAAAATATTTCCAGATCATCAGAAGGATATGGTTGGTGGCAAGATATCTCTCCATGTCATCTGCTGCCTTTCCCGCTTCATCAATGACCGGCATAAGCAGTTTTAGTGTATCAATAAGCTCGTAATCCGCACCATCCCAGGCATTGACCCTTGAAGACAAGGCATACTGTGCACACAGGTTCATAAGAATAGATAACCTGTCTTTCTCCGTTTCCAGCATTTCCCTAAGTGTTGGAAGCCATTCCACATTTCGGTCACGATTCATAAGGATTCCCCTGCGGATGCTTCCCGGAAAAAGGGCGCACATCTTCTCTTCTATGTACATATCATTCAAAAGATTGCTGAGATAGGATGCTGTCTGCAGAAAGATAGAAAGGATTGCTTTATCTTTTCTTTCAAAGTAGACATTCATCGCATCCAATGCCTCTTTTTCCTGTGCATTTTCCGGTACTGGCTCCTTTGGATACCAGCTGCCATTTAACATATGCTCGGCATACCTTTTTCTAAGTGCAGAATCCGTATACCGGTAATGTCCGCATTCATGTCCCAGAATCCCGATCAGGCTGTCACTTTTTAATTCCAGTGTCAGAAAACTTGACGTAATCTGGTTTCCAAGATTTACGGCAACAGTTTCTCCCTGATTCCATCCTGCAATCCCTGAATTTTTATCATCGTATAACCGTAATGTAGTCAACTTTCCACCCGTGATTTCATGCCCGATCGAGGTCAAAAGATCACGATACTGCGGCGTATGAAATACTTTTTCCGGTGTCAGTTTTTCTTTCTCTGCACATATCCGTTTCCGGTATAAAGCCTTTTTCATTCGTTTCCTCCATCCGTTTTTAATCCACATCACAATGAGGAAGAAGAAAGACGCGTTCCATAGTTCCCTGTTCTTCCCTGTCCATGGATGCTTTGCTGAGCAGTGCTGTCCATGCTGACCTCCTGAGATCATTGGAAACCATGTAACTTAACACCCAGTTTTCCAATTCCCGGTATCCGCATACGCCATCCGTAATGTCCTGTTCGATCAAATATTCATGGATCTTGCAGACCGTGGCAGCCATAAAGGACAGAAGTTCTTTGTTTTTAAACCCGGTTCTTTTCATTGCCCTTTTTGCCATTTCCTCTTCTGTCAGGGCTTCCTTTGGCTGAATCAGATTCATTCGGGAAAGAACTGACTGGTTGAAGTTCTGACAGCCAACATAATCCAGATTAGTGGTCATGATCACAATCGTATCCGGATTTCTCCGTATCTGTTCTCCATTTACCAGATCGGTTACAGCTCCATCGTCAAACAGGGAGTTTAATCTCGTAAGTGTCCCAGGTTTTTCAATCATGGCCGGCTCCTGAATTTCAATCACAGATGGTTCCCTGCATGCCTTTACGATTTCTGACTCTTTTAATAGGAAGTCTTTTTCATTTTTCGACTTTTCATAGCCTTTTTCATAAACTGCTTTCAGGATCTCCTGAAAAGCTTTTTCCCGGCTGATCCCCTCTTCATAAATGCCATTTACCGTTGCAAGAGCTGAAGCCGGATCCATTTCAATGTCTTCCAGACATGGCAATTCCATTTCCAGATGTGCTGTTCTGCCCATATTTGGCACGGTGGTCGCTAAAAGTTCCAGTTCATCCGTTCCAGGTCCACAGGTGAACACATAATATGGAAGCCCTAAGATCTGGGCGATCATTCTGGCATCCGTTGTCTTTCCAGTACCGGCATCGCCTGTCATCATAAACAGCCTTGCCGGTGTCTTATCCACCATCTGCAGGATTTCTTCAGCTTCCTTACTTACCAGATAGTCTTCCGGAAGCGAAGGGATCCTTTCTTTTGTCCTTTCATTTACATCCCATCTGCCAGAGTAGATCTGTTTTAATTCAAAAAGTGTTCTTTTTGTCTTCTCATTTACAGGCAAAAGCACATGAAACTTTCCATAGATTTCATCGTTTGGTGCATATACCCCGGCCGCAATTTTATATTCCGGAAGCACATCCTCCAGTTCCTCTGCACGGAACTGGCTCTTTTCCAGCGGGACCGCCTGCTGCGGATTTGCTATTACTTCGCAGTACATGGCATCGCAACAGATAAATGCCGCCCTCAGTGCAGCTTCCGTGTCTTCCCATTCCTTTTTTTCCTGTTCTTCCAGTATGTAGAAATTTTTTTGGAACTCTTCGTTAAATAAAGGATTATCCGGGACCAGATTGGCATAAGCCAAAAGGGCCAGGTACTGCTCGCCTGTGTTTTTGCCCTCCCGGATTCCCGGAAGCTTCTCGTTTTTTTCTTCTGTCTTTAAAATCCCACTGAAACGTCCGTTTTTCGAATTATAAGTCATTACATACTTTCCCTGATTTCCAGGATATTCCATGCAGAAATAATTTATGGTATCCCTGCCCCTTTGTATACCGGCAGCCCCAGAGTCTTTTTCTTTCCGGATCTGAATCAGTGTCAGAAGTGCCTGTAACGTAGGCCCATGAAGGCGGGAGACTTTTCCCTGCTTCCTGATATTTCGCATGGAACAATCTGCTTCATCATAGCTGACCCGTTTTTTCCCTGCTTTTTCCAACATCACCCGAAATGGGTCCGGAATGGGTTCTTTCATAATCCATGGTGCATAAAAACAAAGATCTGGCATTTTGTTCCCTCCTCTTTCATTATGTGATTTTCTGCATACGAAGGAAAGAAACAGGCAGAGCATTGGGTTTTTCCAACGTCTGCCTGTCATTCATTCTTTATGCGCTCTTTTCCTGTTCCAGGATTGCTTCATATATTTTTCGGATACGGTACCCAAACATGGTGTTTCGCCGGCTGATGTAATCCGTCCGGATAGCCTGTGCGATTGCACGTTTGCTTCCCACAATTATAAACCTTTCTCTGGCTCTTGTTACTGCCGTATAGAAAATGTTTCTGCGAAGCATCCACCGGAAACATGGAAGCATTGGAAGGATTGCCATCGGATATTCACTGCCCTGAGCCTTATGTACCGTAATCGCATATGCCAGTGTCAGCGGCCAATAGTCTTCCTCCTGATATTCCATGACCCGGCCATCCCCAAAATCTACACGCATGACCATTTTTTGATCTTTCCGAAAAATCCCTATGACTTCTCCAATGTCGCCATTTGCTACTTCATCGTTGTTTTTTGTCTGCATGACCCGGTCACCTTCCCGGTAAGTATTCCTGCCATTTGTGATTTCCGGATAACCGAAACGCTTTGGATTCGCAATGTCACGCAATACCAGATTCAATGCATCCGTACCTGCTTCCGTATCTTTTCGAAGCGGTGACATCACCTGCACTTCTTCCAGAGAACCGTTTCTCTGCAGTACTTCTTTTCGATAGATTTTCTGTATCTTTCGCGAAGCCTCCTCCGGTGTGGAAGCCGGAATAAACTGAAAGGTATCATCAAACACCAGATCCAGCTGATTCTTATTGATCTTAATGGCATTCTGGCTGATGGTGGAATTCCCTTCCTGTCGGAAACATTCATCTAAGACAGTTACCGGAAATACGCCGGAATCAATGATCTCCTGAAATACTTTTCCAGGCCCTACGGATTCGATCTGATCTTTATCACCCACCAGGACCAGTCTGGCACCGGATTTAATACTGGCAAACAGTTTGTCCGCCAGATACATATCGACCATGCTGAACTCATCTGCTATGATCAGGTCATCTGGAATTGGCTGCTCGTTCTTCCATTCTTCCTCTCCAGCTTCTCCGGTAAGCCCTATGGATTTATGGATTGTCAGTGCTGGATACTCTGTACATTCCCGCATTCGCCTTCTGGCGATGCCTGTAGGTGCACATAAAAGGATCACCGCATTTTTATCCAATGCTTCCTGTACAGCAATGATGAAACGGATCACCGTAGTCTTTCCTCTGCCGGGTCCTCCTGTAATGATGGATACCGGGTTTTCAAAGACATTTTTTACTGCCACCTGTTGTTTCGCATTCAAAATAATATCCTGTTCTTTCTGGATCTTTCTTAAAATACGGTCAACATTTACAGCCATTCCCGTCTGCATATGGAGCCTGACTAATGCGGCAGCAGCTCCCAGTTCGGCCTGGAAGCTTTTGCGTGTATAAAACCCTCCATCGTGGCAGACCAGGCTTCCATCTGTATGGATCATATCATTGCCTGTATCCCGGATTGCTCTTTCAGAGACCGGTGAAACATCTTTGTTGTGATTTAAAAGTTTTTCGACACGTTCAATAATGTCCTCTCTTTTTAAATACAAATGTCCTTCGCCTTCTGCTTCTGACATAATATGCAAAATAGCAGCCTTAATGCGAAGGGGATCATCTGCACGGAAATGTTTTGCCTTTACTGCAATCTGGTCAACAGTCAGAAATCCAAATCCATGAACCTCACAGAGCCGGAAAGGCTCCTCTTTCACGATCATAACTGCAGCAGGACCAAATTTCTCCTGTATTTTTGAAGCTTTTGCAGGAGTCACCCCAAAAGGGGACAAATACATCATCAGTTCCCGGATGGAACTGCTTTTTTGATATCCTTCCAGAATATCATCTAAGCGTTTCTGCGTAATTCCTTTTACCTGAAGGAGTTTCTCCGGGCTGTCATTAAAAACATTCAGTGTGTCTTCCCCAAACGTTTCTACGATGCGGGCTGCCATTGCCGGTCCGATCCCTTTGATCAGGGATGACGACAAATAAGTCCGAATACCTTCTTTTGTGGTTGGCATGGTTACTGAAAAATTGCTCACACTATACTGCATTCCATATTTTGTGGGTTTCCAGTCTCCAGTCAGTTCCACATCCAGGCCTTCGTTTGTCGGAAGTTCGGTTCCAAATGCCTGAAATATTCCATAATTTCCATTCTTTTGTTTTTTTACTTCCTCCGGTAAATCTTCATTGGTCATGTAGGAAGCTACCGTATATCCACTTCCTGCATTATAATAGATCTGCCGGATGGCTTTACAGCAAATGCTCATGTTCCAGCTCCTCTCTACCATGAGATCCAGAGATAATTATTGCATCCCATACTGGTGATGAAACCATCCTTCTTTAGTTTTTCCCGGATCACCTCTGTCTGTCCAAAAGGATATCCTTTTAAAATTCCAACCCTTCGATATTTCCTTTTTCCAATGGAAATACTGCAGATTCCTTCCCTGTTTACTGAAAAACGGTTTCGATTTTCAGATTCCAGAGTTTTCCGAATCGCCTGGATCCGCTCAAAGCCTTCATCTTCGTACCATATGGCAGCCTGTGCCCTGCATCTTGCCTGCTTCTCCTGATTATCGAAATTTACCGTTTCCGATCCCTTCTCATGATTTTTCGGTAAATCCTCGGTCTTTTCAGCATCTGCATGTACTTTACGGGCATCTGCATTCTTTTGCTGTTTGTTGTCATCATCATTCTCATTCGTTTCCTCCTTGTCCTTTTTCATAATAAATTTTTCATAGAAAAACAATCCTGCTGCAACCGGAATGACCAGTGAAAGGGACTGTATGATCACTGCCAGAAATATCGGCCATAAAAATGGTGATACTAACAGACCAAAAATTCCAGTTATCACGCACAGCTTTTTATGTGCAGACAACCATTTGTTCATTTCCTCCATCATAAGCATTTCCTCCTATGATTGCTCAGTCAAAATCCAGCTTTTCATCATCTGTTTCCATGTACCGGTCATCAATATCCTGACTACGCTCCCGGCTTCTTGCCGAAGTTCCTCTGGATCTTGTCCCTCCAGAATTTGATCTCCGTCTGTCATCCGATGCACCTGCCCTGGTATTGCTTCTGTACCTTCCAGCTTCACGTTCCCTGTCATAGTCACGGTCATCCACTTCTGCTTCTCTTCCACTTCTGGTGCTTCTGGAAGCTGAACGCTGGTTTTCTGCACGGTCAGAACGGTTTCGATTAGAAGATGCCCTCGTTTCTCTTTCCGGTTCTTCCCGCTCGTCATTTCCAGATTCTAAAGCTTTCTTACTTTCTGCAAAAGAAATCTCTTCAATCATAAGCCGCATGCCGTAGACATTTTCACCAGCCCGATTCTTGTAGTTGTCATTCTGCATACGACCTTCTACCAGAATCTTGATCCCCTTAAACAGATATTTTTCCGCGAACTCTGCTTTTCGGCCAAAAGCCGTACAGCTGAAGAAATCTGCTTCCGGATCTCCTCTTCGTACAAATTTCCGGTCTACCGCCAAGCGAAAGTTTGCGATGGCAAGTTCTCCATTCTCTGTCTGTGTGTAGCGTAAATCAGGATCTTTTACTACTCGTCCCATCATGATTGATTTATTCATAGTTGTCCTCCCATAGCTTTATAAGGTTTTCCAGTTTCATTCCAGATGCTCCCGCATACATTTGACTAATGCTCCCATACCATTTTTTCGAATCTCGCGGGCAGCAGAGTCAGCCGTACATAAATTTTTCGCCATCTCCAGTGATTCTTCTCCCGGATGTGTTGCAAACAATACCGGTATCAGATAAAACAGAGATTTTTTGACCAGCATATCATATGCCATCTTAAAAGATTCAGGCGAAGTTTCTTTTCCATCTGGATTACATACAATCTGCCATACTCCTGGATATTCGATAATCCATTCAAGAAGGTGCACGACCTCCTTTTCCATCTTTTTTCGTTTCATAACGCCCTCCTTGCATTTTGAGTTTCCTTGTGTTTTTTTGTGATCCTCCTTTCCGTATTTGCTGATCTGTACTTGTTGTCTGCCATATTTTTGCAACAAAAAAAGGCCATTTAGAAATTTTCATTCTAAATGACCTTATTTATTACAAAGGCAGGAGGCCTTTGGCTCCTTAATGTTTTACTCCCGGTCAGATCCGGAACCAGCGTTTCTTATCTGTGTCTACAGATACAAATACAAATCTCACAATCATATTAACACAAGATATTGTTGGCGTCAATCGTGCTTTTGCTGTATTTTGTGTTTTCAAAAGTTTAACGATTATTTTCGTTGCTAATCTTCCATGTGAAGAACATTTCTCATCCATAAGAAAAAATCAATGTTTCTTCTTATACAGCATTAATAGTATAAAACAAACCAATGTCACTGAATTTCCTAATACCGGGAATACAATCTCTAATAATGAATGATTGAAATATTCCATTATTATTCCAATAAACACCAGCACTTCCCCTATTATTAAGGCAACTAATATTTTTTTCATACTTATTTAATCACCTATGTTCCCTGCATACCATACGACTTTCCGGCTTCTTATTTACTTTTCTACCTCAATAAAACTTACAACTACTTGTCCCGGCTCACTTTCCATAATCTCTCCAGAATAATAGGCTTTTATATTATCACCGATATTTACACCATTTAATAAATTATGTGCATCTTCATCTGGAATTAAAATATATTCCCCCTCATCCAAAGTATTTATTGTGAGTGAAGAACTATCTATCGCTACAATTGTTCCATCAATTTCTTTTTCCTTATGGAGAGTTTTACTGAAACTAACAAATATAAATGTCACCATCGAAAGGAATACTACACCAAGTATGATTTTAGTCATTCTTTTTATCATCGCTTTATATTCTCCTTTGCATTTGTAACATATCATATAAAATTTTTTACACCTTTATGATCAGTGTTTTTCCTTTTCTAAAAACAACTTGTCCTAACGAATCTAATAGATCAGTGTTTATTTTCCCATACTTTTCATACTCACATGTTCCGATAAATAAATATACTACATGATATTTTTTTATTAATTCCTGTATTTTATTTTTATCAGTTGATGTATATATCGTTTCCACATCTGCTTTTCGTTGATTCTCTTCCTCCAGATTATTTCTCCATAGCCATTCATGCACATACCACCCAAGAACTGTCGGAAGTCCTGTCATTGCCGAAACACGATTGTCATAATTTTGGTAGCTGTCACCACATGCCTCGAGAACTACCGGTTGACCCTTGACATTTTTGTTTAGCCAGCGGATTGCCTCCGCATCATCCGGAATCGAGTTTTCCAGATATCCCGTTGCATTCAGAGTCTGATAAGCACTTTTTCGAGGAAACCCATTAAACCAATGATTAATTGCATTACATAAATATCCACAGGTTGATACAAAAAGCAGAATAGCAATGATTCCAGCCAAAGCCTGACGCTTTGGGCATCTTAAAAGCCCTCTGCATTTAATGATACCCTTACCTGTTTTTATTCTGCTTATGGTAAAAGAAACCAATATATAAGCCATCATAAGTTCAAATATAATGTAAGCCTGATAAGTCAGTTTAAACATGGTATTGGCTCTTGGAGCTGTTTTTTCATAAATATCCCGTACATAAAAAAATTCAGGAATAAAGATCAACCCCACAGCACAAAGTATAAGAACCACTCCATACAAATCAGGATACTCTACATTGATAAAAAAATTTTTAATTCTTTTATCAGAAAACGTTTTTATATTTTTCAAGATTCCGATTACAAATGGTGCACTAACCAAAAGTGGAAACGCCCATAATACACAAAATTGATAAAATGCAGTATGTATTTGGACTAATCCGACTCCCTGTACCATAACATTATGAAATGCTAAATGAAATGGCAAGGATACTGCTACTGCAATCACCAGCACCTCACTCCATTGTATAACACTCCATTTTATTGCTGCAGGTATAGCCGAATCGAAACTATATCTTTTTAAATTTCCAAAAAACAATGTACCACAGATCACAACATAATAGATCATGAAATCCCAGGTATTGGAGAATAAAAACATTCCCAACAACAGACCAAGAACTCCAATCTCCTTCTGTTTCCAGCTTTTTTCCTTATTAGTTTTTATCCAGGCATAAAGAATTCCCAATACAAGCAGCACAAGGAATACATTGATCACATGTGCATGGAGATCTCCAAGCACAAAAGAATATGAGGGAAATTCGTGAATCGTCTCATCCCCTTCTACAGCAGGATCAAAGCCTATATAACGTGTAGAATCAGGAAACCAGTAATCCTCCCGTATTTTCAACAGGCGAAGGATCACTCCATAAATGATATAATGAAGGTTTCCACTCATAGATACACCTATTCCTGCCAGAATGCCTCCTGCTTCTGCAATCCATTCTCTGTGGTTTTTTAATTTCATTCTGTCCTTCAGCATCTGCCGTATCAGAGAAAACGGAAGCACGAAAGCAAATGCAGCGATCATCGTACGCATCAGGTTATAGGTAATTTCCACATTCGTCCCTGTCAGTTTTGTAAGAAACACAGCAAAGTATTGACCACCATAGTAATAATTGAATGTCTTCCCAGCATACCACATGTCCTGAGCCGGCAGAGTTGTGCTTCTCATCATGGATTTCATAAAACCAAAATCCATATACTTTTCGGTTCCATGTGCAGCCGGATGAAACCCGGCAAGATATGTCCAGAAAAGAAATATTACAAAAAATAAAATTTCTTCACGATAAACAAGTGCTATATGTTTCCAGGGAAAAATTTCACAACTTTTGTTTTTACTTTTAACCCGGTATGAACAGATAATTATGCAGCTCAAACCAGTGACTATAATACAACTTTGTGTGGTAAATGGGATAATCTTTAAAGAAGTCAGCATCCATTGTATATAACTGCATAAAGCTACTGCCAAAACTTTTGAATACTGCCATCCTTTATCATCAAATTTACTGAAGATTCTGGAAGTTATTGGCATAAACACAACTCCTAATAGCCAGAGCAGTTCCCACCAAGTCATAAAAGTAAAAAAAGCTGAATCTAATAACCAATATGAAAAAGCTAGTAATAACACGGGCAATAATATCTGGATCCCATACTGAAATTTTCTATTTTTCATAACTTAACTTATACAAATATCCAAATTTGAATTTATTTCTTTTTAGCTGCACATCTACTACACTGGTAATATCCTTTCTTTTTTACCCAATTATGCCCTAATGGTGCTGTAGGTGTCGGTGCATTTCTTACTTTTCCACAAGCACATACATTGCACTTTTCTCCAGATGCTGTACAAGTTGCTTTTTTAGTTACAACCCAATGAAATCCTGTATGTTTTTTTGCCGTACAACTAGCTGCGTATACATTAGTTGTATTCCCTCCGATGGATAAACACGTACAACACATTAAAATCATCATCGCATATAATATTTTTTTCATGATAAAGCCCTCCTTTTATTCTTTACAATGTTGTCATGCTTTTAGAATATGACAATTATACACTTTTGTCAATAATATTTCTTTACATTCTTGTAAATATCGACATTATCTATTTTTTCGTCTTGACCACAGTGATTATTATATTATATAATAATAAAAACTAATATAAGGAGATGCCATTATGCAGGAACATTATAATCTTTCGGATACTGAATACCAAATCATGCAGCTTTTTTGGCGAAGCACCGATCCGCTTCCTTTTAATGAAATTTTAAAATATTGTAACGAAGAACTACAACTTAATTGGGCTGTAGGCACTGCGCAGACTTATCTTAATCGCTTAGTTTTAAAAGGAGTCTTAAAAACCAACAATAAACGTTATCGTAAATTATATTCCGCACAACTTAGTGAAGAAGAACTTGCCCAAAAATATGCCCATCAGTTTGTAGATGACTCTTTTGGCGGATCTCTTAAAAATTTTCTGGTCTCTTTTACCCAGGGAACTCAACTATCCCAAAACGATGTAAATGAGTTAATAGATATTCTGCATTCCAATATATCTGATGATAATACTTAACGGAATTCCAGGGAGGTATGCTTCCATTGAAAATGTTAATCTATTTGCTTTTATGTATGAGTACATCAGGCAGCATTTTTTTTCTTATTTATTTACTGCTTAATTTTCTCACGCATGAATCATTTACAGCTTCATTTCGATATACTCTGTTAAAATTGAATATTTTATTTTTCTTATTTCCCTTACCTCTGGTTAAACATATGATACAAACATGGTTTTTTCACCATAATTCAGATTTTATCAAGACAAAAGGTAATTATTTTTTTGACAACAATCATTTTTTATATGTAACCAATACAGGGTTTATCTTTCCCAATTTATTTACTTACCAAAAAGTTTTAACCGGATTATGGCTAAGTTTTATATTATTAATCATAATTTCTCAGATTTATCGCTTTTGTACTTTTAAACGCAAAATCAGACAATGTTTATTACCAATCCACAACTACGATAACGAATTACATTTTATTAAAACAGCTTTGGATATAAAAAAGGATGTAACTTTATATTATTGTGATATGGAGATTTCACCTTTTACATATGGAATAAAATCACCTAATATTGTACTTACTTCACTGGTCACGAATGAATCCAGGAATATGATTTTACAACATGAGTTACAACATATAAAATCGAATGATCTTATATTTCGAATATTTTCATTATTTGTAGTCTTGTTACATTGTTATAATCCAATATCATATTTACTTTTAAAGGACTTAAAGGAGGTTCAGGAAATGAATTGTGATGAAAAACTAACTACCAAATTCACGCACGAAGAACGCATAAAGTATGGACATATTTTAATTTCAATTTCTTCTAAAGCCAAAGCCTTAACCGCACCTGCAATTTATCTTTCCCAAAATAATAAAACTTTTTTAACTAAACGTATCAAAAAAATAGTTTCTACAAAATTCAACAGGACCTCACATATAATCATGGCAACGTTGGTTCTTTGTATTTTTAGTTCCATTCCGGTGTTCGCTTATTCTCCCGAAACTATTGACTGGAGAGACAGTTCAGTGCAAATTCAGGATAGTATAAAAAATTCAACATGGATAGAATTGGAAGTTGACTCTTCCATAGACTCGGAAAAGCCATTAACTTTTCCAAACGATGAAAAGCTTTTTTCAAGCTATAAACAATATGTCCTTTTTAATGACGGATCCATACTTCCATTATCAGATACCTTAGTTCAACCATTTGCCAAATGTAAGCATGCTTTTAAAAATGGTACTCTTAAGAGCCATATTCCCAAAGGAAAAGGATGTATTGTGGAAACTTATAGTGTAAAAGTATGCACAAAGTGCAGTTCAATTCAGAATAAGGCAATGATAAGTTCTATGCATTATGTAAAGTGCCCACATAAATAATATATAATAAGCCTCAAAATCGTATAGCTGATATCAGTCTGTTGCGATTTTGAGGCTTATTGATTATTAAAATTATTTTATACTAGCTTATTATCATTGCTAATTTCAAACATTCTCTCTTTTTCATCACATCTTCAAATGAATCGTTCTTATTTAACAACCACTTTTACTTTTTTGCGGATCTTTCCAGATTTCACTGTGATATAGGCTGTTCCCTTTTTCTTTCCGGTGATCACACCCTTGGAATTTACCGTCACGATCTTCTTATTCGAAGAACTGTAGGTAACTTTCTCCTGGGAAGTGATCGGGCTGATGACCGGTTTCAGCGCAAGTTTTTTATTCCTTGCAACGGTCACTCTTGATTTCAGTCCGGTGATCTTTGTTGTTCTTACCGTTGTTTTCTGCACAGTAATGGAAATGACCTGTTTCTTGCCGCTGGCCAGTGTAATTGTCACTTTGGCTTTTCCGGCTTTCAAGCCTTTCATCGTTCCCTTGCTGTTTACAGAAACGATTTTCTTATTGCTGGAAGTCCAGCTTTTAACGGAATCACCCTTTGCAAGTCTAGAAACCTTTATTTTGGAAGTAGACTGTTTTACTTTCAGCTTAATGCTGGTAGCCGTTACCTTGATCGTGGGTGTCAGTTTTTTGCCGACGGTCCTCTTTTCCTTGCGGCCCTTGTTGCTGGTACGCATCTGTACAGCCGGTGAAAATACCGTGGCTGCAGAGATCGTTTTCCATGGTCCGAACACCTCCGGTACTTCTGTAGGTGTTGGTGTCGGAACGTTTTCTTTCCGCTGTATGGTAAGAAGATAGTCTGTTTTTCCGCTTCCAGCAGCTGTTACCGTGATCTTCACCTGTGCTTCGCTTGCATCTGTTTCCCAGTATACATTTACACGTTTCGTTTTTCCGTTTGCCACAACCGGCATGGATACTTTCCCAACACCTTTTACTTTCCGTACCGTTACCGTGGCATCCCCATCTGAAGGTTCCACATAAAGGCGGAGGAACTTTTCCTTATTTTCCTCTTTGTCTGCAAGATACGAAACGGTATAGCTGGTTTTGGTGCTGTCAAATACCGGTGATAATGTAAGATATTTTGAAGTATCTGTAAAAGTATTGCTGGTACTTACCACCAGGTTTGCCAGGGAGGAATTTCCAAGCCCGCTGGTAAGGTGGAAGATATAATCCCTGCTCTTTCCGTTCAGTGTTGTTTTAACCGTAACATCTGCCTGTCCGGATCTTACATCTGCCACATAAGTTCCATTGGAAGCTTTTCCGTTGACAGTCAGGGTACATCCGGCAGGTGCTTTAAATGTCAGGGTCACTTTTGTAGCATTTTCAGCAACCCTTAAGGTATGCTCTTTTTCCGAACGCTGGAATGCTTTTTCCCAGCTGACCCGGCCAGTATCTGCTTCTGCTGATACACTGTCAAGGTAAGCTCCATTTGTTTCCAGTGCCATCAGATAACAGGAGTCATTCTTATAATAAAGTGTCCCATCCCTGTCTACGCAGATCGGACTGATGCAGTACTCCTGCTGTGCGAGTACCGGACGGAAGAGTTCTTTCGGTTTTCCGGAAGTCTGGCCCGGCTCATCTGTCAGCATATAGATACCGCCAGGTTTTGCATTGTAGGTAAAATACAGATAAACACGTCCATCCGCTTTGCCATCTCCATTAAAGTCCTGGTTTTCATAAGCGGTCGAAAGAAGCGGTGCTGCCTGCGGATATCCCGGGATAGAAACTTTATATGCAAGGGAAAGACCGGAAGCAGATTCTGTCAGGACATCAAAATGGTGTCCCCCATCCGCATTGTACTGTCCGCCGTTTCCGCAGACACCTACATAGATTCTTCCTTTATAGACGACCGGTGTGGATGTTGCCGCACCGCCCAGGTTATAGCTTGCCACTGCACCGAAAGTACCATCTGCATTCATGGCAACCCGGTAGAGATAGCCGCCTTTGGTCGTAAAATAAACATATCCGTTGTTATAAACAATGGTGGATCGGATATCGCCGATCATGTCTGTGCGCTTGTCGATCAGCTGTCCGGTGTGCGTATTAACTGAATACAGGATAGAAGTATAGGCATCACCGGCCCCGTCATCAGAACCAAACACCAGATAATTTTCGGACGCATAAGCACCTGTCCAGTAAAAACCGCCCTTATGGTTATATTTCCAGGTACAGTATTTTATCTCATCACCTTTTGACGGGTCTTCATCTGTAACAGAAAGGCAGAAGTAAGAACCAGGGGTTGTATCCGAAGTCCAGGTTCCGGTATAAATATATCCATCCTTATAGGTGATCGGGGAAAGTGTCTGGCCTCCCAGGCTCTCACTGATCCAGAGGGATTTTAAAGAAGTGGCACTCAGTGCCTGGATCTGTCCGCCGCCGATCTGTGCAAAAAGCATTCCTTCCGCATAAGCAAGCGGGATCATGGCATACTGCATATTTCCGTGCATCTGTTCACTGGTCTGCACGATATCCCCGGTATTTTTATCTATTTTATAGATGAACTGTCCGGATGCCACGTAAAGATAGCCGCCCAGGATCAGTGGAGGGGTAAGTGCTGCATCCCATCCCTTTGCATCCAGATGCAGGGACCATTTCTGCACCGTTGTATCCTTGCTGGTCGGCGTGGAGGTATTGGTGATCCCGTTGTTTGTTTCACTGTTCCGGTAACTGCTCCAGTCATTATCCGTGATCTCTGGCTGCGTTGCCGTCTGCTGTTCCAGTTTTACCTGGATCTCTGTTTCCTCACCTACCGTAAACTTCTCTCTTCTGGAGATATATCCATGTCGTGACACATTCCAGGTATACTCATCCCCGTAATAAAGAGAGTCATACACAGAAGCATCTTTGGAAGGTTCCACACGCTCCCCTTTAGAATCATATACACTGACCACTGCATCCGATGGATCTGTTACAAAAGTGATCGAGGACTTTGCTTTTTTATGTACGGTGATCGTATAGGTTCCTGTGGAAGTATAAGTGATATCCTGATAAGCCGGATCCTGATAAGTCCCGTCTTCGTTCATCTGGAAAGTGATCCTGGTCTCAGAACCGTCAAGTGGGATCTCAATGGCATTGCTGCCGGATACTGCCTGTCCGTTTACGGTAAGTCCATACCACTTGTCATTAAAGGCTTTTGCAGAAACTTTTACAGATTCTGTATTCTCACCCACTGTCACATCATAATCCCTGGTGATACCGGCACTGTCAAATTCTGAGATCAGGTTTTTGGCCATGTCCGTGTCCGAGGGAAGGTAACAGCCGATCATGGAAAGATCCAGCCTCCGGAGCACTACGATCTTGTAAGTCTGGCTGTCTGTGGCTGTACCGGCTGTTACTGTGTAAACAGCCCTTTTTCCATTATCCTTTGTAAAAACATTTGAAAAATTATAACGTTTTCCATCGGTATATCCGGTTGCAATGATCTCACTCTCAACCGTCTTTCCATCAAGATCGCAGGCAGATAACCGGATCGTTGATCCCTCCGGCGCATCGGCCCCCAGATCTGCCGTTACATAAAATCCGGTAGAATTATAACTGGATCCGATCTCAACGGTATAGGTTTTCCCGCCATAAGTTTCATCCAAATCTTCCCTGCGGCTGATCTCCAGAGGATCCTTAACGCCATAGCCGGAATACACACTGAGATCCTTGAGATATTCTTTCGTACTGTTCTCCCCGGCAAATGGAGCATCCTCAAAGGTAAGTTCTGCAGAATCTTCATCGTCAGAGCCGTCCATGACCAGTTCCTCCTGATCCTCGCCGTTAAATTCCCCCTTTGAGAATTCCGCATCTTCTGGTTGCTCTGTTTCCGGTTCTTCTGTGATCTCCACGTCACTGTCTCCCGGCTCTTCTGTGATCTCGGTCTCTTCCTGGACATCCGGCTGTGCTTCCGTCTCTGCTGCCCCGGAAGAAAAATCACTTTCCATGGATATGTCGGCTCCATAGACCGGAGCTGTCCCTGCCAGCATGCTCACCGACAGAAGGACTGCCAGCCATTTTCCTAGTCTTCCTTTCATCTGATGTTTACCTCCCTTTTGGATTTTTTACTGCTGAAGCAGTGGATTCCTGCTTTTTAATTTTCTGAAACTGCGTCTCGCTCCTGTCCATAAGAGCAGGTACAAAACTCCTGCCAGTGCAAATAAGGATAGAATCCTGGTAAAGAGTTTCATGTGCGTCCAGGTGTCTGTTACTTTACTTCCTACCAGTTCCGGGATACTTTTTCCTTCGTTTTTGGAGGAAGCGGATGCTGTCCCGGATGTAGTCTCTTTTTCTTTGCTTTCAGTCAGTTCTTCTGTGGATGACTCTTCTGTTTTCTCTTTTGTTTTGTCTTTTACGGCATCCGCTTTTTTGCTGCTTTTCTTTTCACCTGATGTACCGGAACCGGAGCCTTTTTTCTTCGTACCTGCATAAGCCGTCAGTTTCTTTTCCTTGTTTTCGTCTGTGCTATCCAATCCGTTCTTTCCGGATGCCGTACCTTTTCCGCCAACCGTTTTCAGATTTGTAAGGGATCCTTCCCCATTATTGCCTTTGCCCGGGACTCCGGCTTCACTTTTATTTCCACCATATCCGGGTCTCTGGGCGATCGAACCGGAATTTCCATTGCCCCCATTTCCCGCTGTCCCGTTATTCTTCTTTCTGACATCAGGGATCCGGATCACCATCGGACTGCTTACATTGCCTGCAAGGTCTTTTACCACGATCACCACATCTTTTTCACCTTCTGACAGGCCTGTAATGGTCAGGGTATCGCTTCCTTTCAGTACTTCTCTTCCCTCTTTTGAGGTATCCGGGGTCTGTACTTTCGCACCGGCCTCTATAACACGGTAATAGCATTGTCCCCTTTCACTGGTCTTATATACTACTGAGGCCTGGTCCACGGATATCCTGCTGGCACTGATCTTTTTCAGTTCCGGCGGGGTCTGGTCCGTAATCCCAAGTGTCAGGTAATAATCCCTCCGGGTGCCGTCCTGTGCGGTTACCTGCACCCGGACCATAGCTTCCTTTTCCTGGTCTCCGAAATGGATCTTCCAGTAAACATGCCCCTTTCCATCGTTGCTTTCTTTGATGGTCTCATCTTTTTCCACGGTAGAATGCTTCACTCCGCTCAGCGCATAGATCTTGACCGTGGCATGTTCTTCTTCCGCTGTCAGCCAGATGTTCAGGCTCTGGCGTTCCCCATCATAAACCGCCTTGTATCTGTCACGGTCCTTGTTTAATGCGGGATCTAGTTTTAAGATCCCTTTTCCCCAGGTATCGGAGCTGGATATATATAATTCTTTCAGATCCGCATTGCTGCTTTTAACTTCCGGAGTGACGGTCGGTTCCGGTGTAACAGAAGGCTCCGGTGTAACGGATGGCTCTGGAGCAGCGGTTGGTTCCGGTGCAGCGGTTGGTTCCGGTGCAGCGGTTGGTTCCGGAGTGGCAGTTGGCTCCGATTCTGCAGTCGGCTCCGGAACGGCGGTAGGTTCTGCGGGTACCGATGGTTCTGCCAGCGTTTCCCCTTCCGAACTCTCTGTGCTGTCTGCTGCATAAACTTCCCTGACAAAGATTACATCTGTTTCTGGTGCAGCCCCTCCTGCCAGAAGTCCTGCAGAAAGGGTCCCGATAATAAATTTGTTAATGATCGGTCTCTTTAAATTGTTTTTTTTCATTACCAGTCCCCCCATACTTCGCCGTTATCCCCGACACCCAGATCTGCTCCGGAATACAGGGTAAAGCGAAGCCTTACTTCGTCACCGTCTGCCGGGAAATAGCCCGACATTCCAATGTTCATATATTCACCGTTTACAAAATACATCCAGCCGGAATTCATGGTAAAATCAAATTCTCCCAGCCAGTTGGCATCATGCCCGGACAGCTGGCAGTTTACTTCTGTCAGATGCGCCATCAGGTCATCCGGGATCGAAGCTCCGGAAGTGATGCCGCCGCGTCCGATAGCTTTCAGGTAAAAACCTCCTGTTGCACTTCCATCATTCCTCCAGTCAAACCCGCTGTTCTGCAGAAGCCTTAAGACCACGGAGGAAAGCTGTTCGCCCTGATAAAAGTCGATGGATGTCGCCGGCAGGATTGTCCCAAGTCCGACAGTCCCCGCCTCAATGCTGACCGTGATGGAGCCGGCAGGTTCTTCCTGGCTCTCATCCCCTTTATAGATGGTAAAAGTTGGAAGTGTGGTACTCCACCCCTCATCATCCGTTGCCTTGATATCCACAGTGTTGCTGCCCTCATTCAGATCCAGGCGGTAAGCCAGGATACCCGGCGAAGGCTCCCCTTTTGAAGAAAGTCTTTCACCGTTTCCATATACTTCCAGTGCCGTAGAGGATAAGCTGTTCCCGTACCAGTCTACCGCCTGTACATAAAATGTACGGTATGCGGCATTTACCGTTTCCCCGTCAGTCAGGTCTGTGGCGATCGTTGGATAATGGTCTTCCTCCGGTTCCTGTGTCGGTTCCGGCTCCGGAGATGGCGTCGGCGTTGCACTGAGCGGTACCTGCGCCCCATCCTGGTTCCGGTCATCGTCCTGGTCCGGTGTCTCTTTCCGGCTGTCATCATCCTGGTCACCATTTTTGTCATAATGGATGGTATTGTCTTTGGAGCTGTCATTATCCTCTCCTGTAGAGCCGTCTTCCGGATCGGTATCCCCTTTTTGGGTATCTTCCTTCTGGCTGTCCGGTTCCGGTGTCTGGGAAGCTTCCGGCTCTGATGTCGGCTCCGGGGTGACAGTCGCCTGTGCCTCTTCCTTTTTCTTTTCCGGTTCTTCCTCCGGTTCATCTTCCAGGATCTGTGCCTGTTCTTCAAAGGAAGATTCTTCACCCGTGGAAGCATCTTCCTGGCTTCCGGCATAAGCATATCCCTTTCCAAGATAGCCCTTTAAGGAGCTTTCACTGTTCACCCCCTGTACCGGATTTTCACTTTTCTCCGGTTCATAGTTTTTCATTCCCAGAAATAATACTCCAGCAAAAAGCAGGAGACAGACAATAGCTGTCAGAAAGGAAAGCCGGTTATTCTTTTTTCTCTTTTTCATGGTCATTTCCTCCTTAATACAGCCTTTCTATATATTTCATGATCCAGTTTCCATACCAGCTTCTGGCTTTTTTCAGTTCTTTTTTCATCTTCTGCACGCACAGAGCGGTATCCTTTCGTTCTTCTTTTGATACAGCATGAGGACTGAACGCAGCCTTTTCCCCGATAACGCTTGTTTTTCGGTAACACTTCATGGCATCTTCCGAATAAAGCTCAGGGCCATGATAATAAAGAAGCCGCGCATATCCGGCCATGGCGCGAACCGCCTGGCGGTCATCTTCACTTTCAAACAGTTTTCTCCGTCTTCTGTTTGCGTGGATGCGGAGCACACAGACCGTAAAGATAAATATCAGGCAGAAGAGGTCAAATACCGCAAGCAGGAGGATCAGAAGCTTTTCGATTCCGAACAGTGCCAGTTTTAAGCTCCAGTGTGTCTGGATGTTCTCCTGTGCAGGCGGTTCGTCCTGTGCTTCCGGGATGGCGGCTGCTTTGGCTCCTTTTGCCTCCAGGCCTGCCGTGAGGTCTGCTTCCTCCATGACATTATAGTATTCCGGTGTCATTTCTACCGGTACCCATCCAAGGCCGTCCATATAGATCTCGGTCCAGGCATGTCCATTCTTTCCCGGGATTTCTATCGTATCCCCCGGGTTTTTATCTTTGATATCTTCCGGTGTGATCAGATAGCCTTCCACATAACGGGACGGGATCCCGTAATAACGGAACATCAGTGCCGCTGCCGTGGCATAATGGACACTGTGGCCGATCCTGGTGTTTGTCAGGAAGTCCTCTGCAAAATCCCCCTGTCCGGTATACGGATCGGCTGCCGTGCTGTAAGTCAGGTTCTTTTCCAGATAGGAACGGATCCTGCTGATCGCTGTATAGTAATCGGTATGCCCCTGTTCCCGGTTTCCACCGTCCCCCAGTTCTTTGCGGAACAGGGTTTCCAGTGCACCGGACAGCTTCGTATCCTGGCTGTACACAAATGCGTTGTAATAACTCTCATCATCACGGTAGGAATCCCCTTCATCCCTGGCAAGTGCCTGATAGACCCTTGCCCCCAGCACCGTAAAATCTTTTACCAGGTTTCCATTTGCCTGATAGTGATAGTTTCTTGCTCCAAAGAGTCCTTTTGCTTTTAACATACTGTCAGCAAACGGTGTCTCTTTCCTGTATCCTGCAGGCAGTTCTGTGATCTCATAAGGGGTATAGAGATAACGGCTGTCTGCCTTTTCATTTTTTATGTCCACTTCGGATACTTTGTCAGAAAGGGCATCATCATCTGCAAGTGCCCTTGCACGGCTTAGCTGGGTCTCCCCATAAAATCCATCCTGGTGGAGCCAGTAAAAGAGCGTCCTCTGTTTATAGGCATCCTCCGTATCCAGGCTTTCCCAGGAAGAACCGTCATACACGCTTCCCACAAATCCTCTCAGGTAGAGAGAATCCGGATTTTCCATGGTAACGGAAAGTGCCGTATCGTCTGAGGCACTCCAGGCACCGCATTCTTTCAGCTTTCCATCCGGAAGGGTATTGATCTTTCCTTTTTTGTACCGCAGGCTGCTGATCCCGTCCAGGGCCTCTTTTTTAGCTTCTGTGACAAGTGTCGAGGAACCATAGTCTTCGGACGGCATAAACTGTTCCAGAAGGATCCCGGCTGCCAGCATTACCGCACATGCCAGGATGCTTCCTGTCAAAAATGCCCGGCTGCTCTCTGCCCGGTGGCGTTTCCTTCCAGAACGGGAAAGGATAAGATTCAGTTCCAAAAGGATCCCCATGTAAAAAATAACTCCTGTGCCTGCATCCGGTTCCATACCAAGGATTCCCGAAAGGACAGGAAGTACCAGAGCCCAGGCAAGCACCAGTAGATAAAACTTCAATTTCAGGATAAGGAATCCGCAGACTGCCGCTGCCATTCCAAGATAAATAAGGAATACCATGCGGGCGGCATCCCCTCCCTGTATCCCGGCAGTCTCAAACCTTTTGAGGTAAATTCCTGCCCGGCTTCCCAGGATGTCTGCCATATCATTCCAGTATAATGCCATGCCGTCTAAGAGCTGTCCATGGAACAGGAAGATCCCTGCGATGGAAACCATTCCCAGTCCCAGCCGTCCATAAAGCCCATATTTTCCCATTCTTTCTGTTGCAGTACAGAACACTGCCATAAGAAGCACGCTTCCCAAAATCGGTGCCATGCGTTCCTGCTCAGTAAGGACACTCATAAAAAGCAGGAGCCCTCCGCCTGCACTAAGCCAGATCAGTGCAGTTTCCAGCAGGATACCGGACAGTTGTTTTCCATATGCTGTTTTTGACTGTCTTTTGGATTCTGTGATCCGTATTTCCATAATACCTGTTCTCCTCCACTGTCTCTGCCGCCTGTGCCGCATCCTACGATAGTCACTTCTCCCTTTGCTGCCAGGAGTTCTGCTTCTTTGTCCTGCGGGTCGCCGGTTATATATACATAGTTTGCAAAATTCTGTATTCCCGGGTCTTTCAGATATTCCCGTACTGTGACCGGCGTTTTTGCATCACTTCCATAACGCAGGAAGCGGTACAGGATGTTTTCGCGGTCCTCTTCTGTACGGATCTTCTCCAGCCGGAACTTCCCAGTGCTGTGGTCATAGACTCCGGCCTGGCAGGAGATCTTCTTTTCCATAAAGCTCTGAAGGACTGCTGAAAAGACTTCTGCCACCGTTTCCGCACGCTGCGGATCCCGGTCTGCCTGAAATGCTTCTGCCAGGATCAGTACCGTATCATCCACCGGGAAGCTTTTTTCCCGGATCATAATGTCATCCAGCTTTCCGGACAACTTCCAGTGGATCTGCCGGATACTGTCACCGGAACGGTATTCCCGGATGTCATAAGTTTCTCCCGGATCATCCCCCGGGCGGCTTCCGGAATAGCGGAAACTTTCCATGTCGAATCCTTCCCTTGTAAAAAGGGAAAGCTCACCTTTTTGTCTTTCCGGCATTACAACGGTATAAGCGCATGTATCAGCCTTCCTTTTTAAAGAAAAGACACGAAAAAAATCCTGGCATTTCCAGTCAGAAAAACAAAATCTGATACAGCCGCACCAGCTGCTTCCGGTCTCAAACCCGATGACCTGTTTTTCCTTTCCTCCCAGGGAAAAGGAAAGAGGGATCTCTCCTTTTTCACCGGTAAAAAGATTTTCCCACCGGAGCACTCCTGCCCCGCCAAATACCGGCCATGCAGACTGGTTTTCCATCCGTATTTCCCCGTCAAAACGCCCCATTCTCTCTGATGCCTTTGGAAGATGCAGTTTTATAACGGCCTTTTTTCCGGATAAGGCCACACTCCCTGCGGAAAAGATCAGAAGAAGGGCGGAGAGTAAGAGAACCGCTGCAAAGAGCCATGTGCCTGTAATTACTGCTGCTCCTGCCATGCAGACCAGCCACAAAAGCCACAGGATCCTGTTCTTTATCATCCTTCCACCTTCGGTTCCGGCACTTCTGACAGGATCTCCGAGAGGATCTCACGGGCAGTTTTTTCCTGATACCTTGCCTTGGAATCCAGGATCATCCTGTGTGCCGCAACGTCCTTGAATACCTCCTGCACATCCTTTGGAATGACATAATCCCTTTCTTTCATGTAAGCAGCTGCTTTTGCCATCCTTACCAGTGCCAGGGTTCCACGCGGGCTTAATCCCAGCGTGATCAGCACATGTTTCCTTGTAGCTTCTGCAAGGTCTGCCACATAATCAAGCACCTGGTCTGCCACATAGATCTCCTGTACCTGTTTCTGGAGTTCCAGCACCTCCTCCCGGGTGACTACGGTCTTTGCATTTTCCAGGGGATTTTCCCTCTGTCTGTCCCGTAACAGTTCCACCAGGCTCTGGTGATCCGGGTACCCCATGCTGACACTGATCATAAAACGGTCAAGCTGTGATTCCGGAAGGAGCTGTGTACCGGAAGAGCCCACCGGGTTTTCTGTGGCAATGACTACAAACGGGGATGGCACACAATGGGTTTCCCCGTCTACCGTCACCTTTCCTTCTTCCATTACTTCCAGAAGGGCAGACTGGGTCTTACTGGAAGTACGGTTGATCTCATCTGCCAGTAAAAGGTTGCACATGACCGCTCCCTCATGATATGAGAACTGTCCGCTCTGTTTGTCATACATGGTAAATCCGGTCACATCGGAAGGGACAACATCCGGTGTAAACTGGATACGGTTGAATTCCATTCCCATAAGACGGCTCAGTGCCAGTGCGGTTGTGGTCTTACCAACACCAGGCACATCTTCCAGAAGTACATGCCCCTTTGCGAGCACTGCCATGAGAATCTTATCTGTGATATCTTTTTTTCCTTTAATGATCCGCTCCAGCTGATCCTGGAGTTCTTTTATCTTCTGCGGCATTTTCTTTCCTCCATCCTTATCTGTGGTCTGTCATATCAAAAAAGCTGTTTTCCTTATCCTGGTAGCGCTGGTAAGCCACCAGTGCACAGAATCCCTGGTCTGTTGCCATGGGGTTGCTTTCCCCGTCCAGGGTATGTTTAAAACTTCCATCCTTCTGATAAAAAGTCATCAGGGTATCATACAGGCCTTTTCCATCTTTCTGGAAACGTTCATCCTCATTGCAGTCTACGCCTACCGCACTGAGGGCGATCACGGTCTGGGAAATGGATTCCGAGCTCTTTGCGCCAAATGCGGTATAACCGCCATCATCGTCCTGTATATCTGCCAGAAATTCCACACCCTTGTCAATGACTTCCTTTACATCTTCTTCATCCTGGTATGGTTCCAGGCTCTGCAGTGTCATGGCGGTCAGATCCACATCCCCGTCTTTGGCGTTATCATCCAGGGAAAATCCGCCATCTGCTTTTTCCCGTTCCAATATGTAATCCAGGTATTTCTGTTCTAGTTCCCCGTCTTTATTGGCATCCGGGTCATCGGCATTTAAGGCGATCAGTGCATAAATGGCACCGTTTAATCCCTGGGAGACCACTGCATCAAAATCTTCCAGCGGCTTTTCAATATCGTAACCGCCAATATCCGTTGGATCCTTTCCTATGGATTTCAATGCCATGACTGCCCTGGAATACTCCGTATAACGGTTATCACTGAGCACGCCTTCCTGGTCTTTGACCCGTTTTTCAAGATTGGCACGATATTTTTCGAAATAGTTCTCATCCACCGTTTCTCCCGAACGGGCAAGTGCGATCACCGTCCATTCCCCGCCCAAGGTATCCGATGCCGGTGATGTTACGGTTTTCTGTTCATAAGCAGCTGTTTTTTTCAGTGCATCTTCCAGTTTTGGAGTCCCGCCCCCACAGCCTGTCAAAAGCCCCGCTGTGGTAACTAACACCAGAAACTGGCATGTCCTTTTTTTTAGTCTGTTCATAATTTCCCCCTCATTTTTTCGTTTATCTGTTTTATGCAAAGAATCACATCTTCTTTATTGGAACATTCTATCGTCCAGGTCCGTTCCTTTGTGCAGGGAAGAAGTTTTAAAACCTTTTCCCATGGAATTGTGCCCTTTCCTAAGCCCAAATGGGAATCCCTGTCCCCTGCATTGTCATGGATATGGACATGTCCGACATATGGAGCAAGTTCCTTCGCCCATTCGAGGACAGAAATTTCCGAATAGCAGTGTGCATGCCCCATATCCAGACACAGCTTAAAGTTTGGATGATCCACGAAGTTGTATACATCTAAAAGAAGCCGCCAGTCTTCATCCAGGACATTTTCCATGACGACCTGGGGACCTTCCCTGTCTTTCAAAAACTCCTGAAAAAACCGGCCTGTCTGTTCCGCCCATCCTTCCCGGAAATATACCGTAGGGATCATCCCTGAATGATATACGATCTTTTTGGCTCCAAGGCGGATCCCTGCCTGGTAACACTGGTCAAACCGCTCCATCGTCACTTTCCTTATCTGGCTGTCAAAAGATGCCGGGTTTAAATCCAGGAAAGGCCCATGCAGGGTAAGCGGCGGATTTCCCATCTGCTCCAGTCTTTTTTGATACTGTTCCATTTTTCTTTCCAGCCGGTCCAGATTGTCGGAAATGGAAAACTCAATGCTCTCCACCCCGGTCCCGTACTGACAGCAGAGCTCTTTCATATCTTCATCGCAAAGCAAATGGCTGACATAGATCAAAGCATTTCCTCTTTCCCGGACTCAATCAGCCCGTATTTTTTCTTAATGCGTTCCAGTTTTTCAAGAAGCGGCCTGCTCAAAAACCATAAAAAAATCACAGTTGACAGTGCATGCACCAGGTCCACCGGGATTCCTGAAATATAGAAAGCAACCAGGCTGGCCGGTGTGATGTATCCGTAAGACATTAAGATGCTTGCCGGATTCATGATCCCGCCATAGATGAGCACCACACTTAAAAATCCATAGATACAAAGATCCCGCTTCCTTGCTTTTAAGATTCCTTTCTGGTAAAGAATTCCTGCCAGGAACCCGATGATGCCAAAAGAGAACATCTGCCATGGTGTCCAGGGACCCTGTCCCATAAACATGTTGGATAACATCATGATAAGACAGCCAACGAGAAACCCCGCCTCTCCCCCAAAAGACACACCGGTAAGGATCACAATAGCAGCTACCGGTTTGAAACTGGGGACCATAAAGAAGGCTGCCCTCCCTGCGACACCGATCGCTGCAAGGACAGAGATCACCATGATTTCCCGTGCTTTTGGTTTGCGTCCTTCAAACATCATAAAAAACGGGAGCATTGCAGCCACGATCACAATCAGGCTGCATATCAGATATTTCCTTCCATGGAAAAACCGGACTGACAGATACAAAAGCAGTGGTACGACCAAAAGCATCAGAGCAAGAGCAAACCAGGTCCTCCGGTTCACTTTCCCCTTCTTTTCCATCTGCCGGATGATCATCCCATCGGAGGGAAGGGTATATTCTTCCAGATCTTCTGCCGTTTCCTCTTCCTGTGTTTCATTTGGGGTGTCTTCCCAGAATTCATCTATAAACTGGTCCAGTTGCTGCTCTGTAAGCACGTAACCACATCCTTTCCGGTCACAGCTTCCGGAAACAAATGCCTTGCCATCCGGTTTGCTGCAGTTGTGTAGAAATTATTTCCGGCAAAAAACTCCCGGGTATTCTGGCTGGTAACGATGTTTCCCTCAAAAAACAGGCCTACCCTGTCCGCATACTCTGCAACAAATTCCACGTCATGGGAGATCATAAAGATCGTCAGGCCATGCTGTTTCAGCCGGGTTAAGATCTTTCCAATCTCTTCTTTATATTCTGCATCCATTCCCTTCGTGGGTTCGTCCATCAGGAGGATCCGCGGTCGAAGCAAAAGGACTTTGGCAAGTGCCAGCCTCTGCTGTTCCCCGCCACTCAGGTCATAAGGATGTCTTTCCAGAAGCCCTTCCAGCCTGGTAAGGCTTACGATTCCTTCTATGGCCTTTTCTTTTTTCATATGAATCTGATATTCCGAAGACATTTTTTCTCTCCTGCCCCCGATCACAGAATACAGATCTTCCAGGACTGTTTTCTTTAAGAAAATGCTCTGTGGGTTCTGCGGCATGACTCCCAAAAGCCCGCAATACAGATCCCGGTCTTTATACGAACGGATATCCCGCCCTTCCAGAAGTATCTTCCCACGGTATGGACATCGCACCCGGCTTAAAAGAGACAGCGTAGTGCTCTTTCCCGTACCGTTTCCACCTACCAGTGCATAGAACTCTCCTTTTTTTACCTCCAGGGAAAGATCCCGGACAACATCCGGGCTGTCCTTTTCATACCGGAACCAGACATCTTTCGCCTGAATGGACAATTCTTTCTTCGAACTATCTGTTTTTGTGTATCTGACTTTTTCAGTGCTTTCGCTCTTTCGCTGACTATCCGAAGCAATTCCTTTTTCGTTACAGTAACGGGAGAGCCACTGTCTTCCCTCACTGACTGTCAGCGGACAGGTTGCCTGACTGTCTGTCTCACCATAGATCTGCATAGGAATCGGCATGGAAAGAAACATGCCATGTTTTTGTTCCTTTAATTTTACTCCGATTTCCCTGGGAGTTCCTTCCAGATAAACATTCCCCTTATCCATGACAAATACCCTATCCGCATAAGGGATGATATCCTGAAGCCGGTGTTCCGTAAGGAGCACCGTTGTTCCAATATCACGATTAATCTTTTTTACGGTTTCCAGAAAATCAGAAGCAGCGATGGGGTCCAGCTGAGACGTAGGCTCATCCAGTATTAAAAGGGATGGATGCATTGCCATGATCGCAGCCAGGTTTAAGATCTGCTTCTGCCCTCCTGACAGCTCTGAGACATTTTTATAAAACCACTGATGGATACCAAAATAGCTGGCCATCTCCGCAACCCGCAGCCGGATAGTCGCATTGTCATATCCCAGGCTTTCCAGTCCAAAGGAAAGCTCATGCCAGACTTTATCCGTTACGATCTGATTATCCGGGTTCTGCATGACAAAACCGATCTCCTGGCTCTGTGTCCGGTGGTCAATCCCCGAAAGCGGCATCCCCCGGTAAAAGATTTCTCCCTCTGACTTTCCAACCGGGGCCAGCACGGTTTTTAACTGGCGCAGCAGCGTGCTTTTGCCGCATCCGCTCCGTCCGCAGATCACATTTAACGTTCCTTCTTCTATTTTCAGATTCGCATGGTCCAGAACCTTCCTGGAACATTCCGGGTATGCGAAGCTAAACTCCTTTACTTCTACAAGATTCATAATCATTATCCTTCCTGTTCCAGAGTTTCGTAGATTTTTTTGTAAGTCATATCCAGATCTGTTTCACAATGCTTCCGGCTTCTGGCAAAACGGATAGTCTCCGTCACATCCAGGATCACCGGAAGGAAACAAAAACATGCGAAACAGATGTATGTAAGCATTGCTTCAACTACTGGAACAGATACCGGAGCCTGATGCCCCTGAATGGTAAAACCAGCAAGTAAAATACGGGGATCATAACTTGCATAAGAAGCCCCATTCATACAGCCAGTGGCAAATACAAGGAATAAAGCTGCCATCACTGCCAGAAGCCCCTTATCTTTTTTTGTAAACTTGTAAATGGAAAAAGCAGTCCTTCCTTTTAATCCATATCCCCTGCTCCGCATGGAATCCGAAGTCTCTATGGCATTTTCCAAAGCCCATGTGACCAGTATCGACAGCATATTAAATCCCGCACGGATGCGGTTAAAAAGACTGCCCTCTGAAACATCCCTTCCCATGGATTTCTGACCGTTCCGGATCACTTTCAGCTGCCCCGTAAATCTGGGGACAAAGCGAAGTGCCATGGAAAGGATCAGAGAAAGGGCCGGTATCAGCCTTCCAAACAGGTAAATAAATTTATCACTTGTCATAACTTTATTATAACAGGAAAACCACTGGATCACTACGAACATGACCGCTCCAAGGACTACTCCATAGACTAAGGCCTCCAAAGTGATCCAGTTTCCACTGCTTTCTACATAATATAGCATCGTGACCCCATAATGATTGAAAAGTGGATTCAGAAGAGCCACGATCAAAAGACTGGGAAGGGTAAAGAGAAAGCTTTGCCTAAGTGTCCTTTTTCCTCCAAGCAGAAAGATGGAATAAGACAAAGCACCCGCATAAGAAATGCAGATAAAGACGGGATGCTGATTAAACATAGTAAATAACAGTACTACAGCAAAATAAAAAAAATTCAAAAATGGATGGCATGTGGAAAAAGCATCAATGATGGATTGATCCGCAGACTGTCTGTTTCTTTTCTCGGTCTTATTTGTTGATAACACGTTTAAATGTACTCCCTCTTTAATCCCTGCTCTTCACAGTACAAATCCACTTTGCTTCCCTTTTTGCAACGTATCGTGCAGTTTTTGTTCACGATCTTTGAGCCAATATGCTCAGGATCATGATGTATCTCCAGATATTCCAGCCGGTTGCATCCATGAAAGACTTCCTCTCCAAGATACATGATATTTTCCGGAATATATACCTCTTTCAATTTCTTACATCCGAAAAAGGCCCTCTGATCTAATTTTTTAATTTCTTTTGGTAAGACTATGGTTTCAAAGCCACAGAAGTAAAAGGCTTCCAGACCAATTTCTTCCAGTGTATCCGGCAGCGTGATCTCCTTTAATTCCTTACAGCGGTAAAAAGCTCTTCTTCCTATACTCTTTAAATGCTCCGGGAATGCCACTTTACTTAACTGCGTGCAGGAATGGAAACAGCACTCCGGAATCCTGCGGCATTCTGAACTGGTTTCAAATGCTATCTTTTTAAGGGCTGTGCATCCTTTATAACTATAATCTCCCAAAATTTCCAAAGATGCCGGAAATGTTACTTCTCTGAGAGAATGATTTTCCGAAAAAGCACTCTCTTTGATTTCTTTAACGGTCTGTGGGAATACAACGGGCTTACGGAGCTGGCAGCTTGCAAAAGCTTCCTTTCCTATGATTCTGCAGCCGGATGGCAGGATTATCTCTTTTATTTTCCCGTTGCCCTTATAACAGCAATCATCAATATAAATATATTTTTCAGGAATTGCTGCTACCTGTTTGTTTCTTTGCATACTGGCAAGCTGTGCCGTAAATGTACGATGATTAAATCGCAGTATATTCCATATTGCTTTATCATTTTGTGAGCGCATATGATCTCCTTTCCAACGTTCGGATCATACAAACTGTATATCTTTTACATGTTTGTATTCTTTGCCTGACGTGTTGGATATACTG
>OLNE01000486.1_pt1 | contig 37637 bp, 29 predicted proteins | sample 1672431 | NCBI WGS metagenome assembly OLNE01 (sample SAMEA3136685, study PRJEB25190) | human gut metagenome | reverse complement strand
ATGCCGACCAGATCAGCTGGCTCGACATGTTTATCGTGGCGCTCGCCGGCACCATCTTGGGCCTTCTAGCGACAGCGCTCATCCACCGTCACTTTATCGTGGACGCCGCGCTGGAGTTCCCCACCGGCAACGCCGCAGCTCAGACCCTACGTGCTACCGAGGCCGGCGGCAAGACCGGTAAGCAGCTCTTTGGCTCCATGGCCATCGCAGGCATCTACAGCGTGCTGCGCGACGCCCTGGGCGTGGTGCCCAGCATGCTGTGCACGCTCAATATCCCCGGCGTGACCTTTGCCATCTATAACTCGCCCATGTTGCTGTCCATCGGCTTTTTGGTGGGCTTCGCCCCCGTCGCGTTCTGGTTTGCCGGCGCGCTGCTGGGCAACTTTGGCATCATCGTTGGCGGCACCGCTGCCGGCCTGTTCGATGTTGTGACCGCGCAGGGTATCGTCAAGTCCCTCGGTATGGGCCTTATGATGGGCTTTGGCGTCGCCGTCGTCCTCAAGGACATCCTGCCGCAGGTCGCCGGTATCGTCCGTGGCCTCGCCGCCGACAGCTCCACCGACACCGACGAGCAGTCGCTCATCTCGGGCTCCCTTAAGCTCGACGCCGGCATCATCGGCCTGGGCACCGCAGCCATCGCCGTGATCGTTGCCATCGCACTCGACCTCGGCCCTGTTCCGGCCGTCATCGTCACGCTATTCACCTTTGTCACCACCATTATGAGCGCGCAGAGCTGCGGCCAGACGGGTATCGACCCCATGGAGATCTTTGGCCTCATCGTCATGCTCATCGTGGCAGCCTTCGCGCAGCTCGCACAGGTCAAGCTGTTCTTTATCGCCGGCATCGTAGCCGTGGCGTGCGGCCTTGCGGGCGACGTCATGAACGACTTTAAGGCCGGCGCCGTACTGGGCACCAACCCGCGCGCACAGTGGATCGGCCAGGCCATCGGCGGCATCGTGGGCGCCTTGGTCGCCGCCGCTGTCATGGTCGCGCTCGTCACCGCCTATGGTCCGGACGCCTTCGGTCCCGACAAGAGCTTTGTTGCCGCGCAGGCAAGCGTCGTCGCCACCATGGTCTCGGGCATCCCGAGCGTGCCGTGGTTTGCGGGCGGCTTTATCGCCGGCATCGTCATGTACTGGCTCGGCATTCCGGCCATGATGATCGGTCTGGGCGTGTACCTGCCGTTCTATATGTCGCTCACGGCTTTCCTGGGCTCCTGCGTTAAGCTCGCCTACGACAAGTGGGCCGCTCACCGCGACGCCACCGCCGGTCTTTCGGACGAGGAAAAGGCCGCCAAGGACGCCGCCTTCCAGGAGCAAGGCCTGGTCGTCGCCAGCGGCCTGCTCGGCGGCGAGTCCATCGTCGGCGTTATCCTGGCGTTTGTCTCCGTGGGCTTAAGCCTGCTGGGCTAAGTCGAGCAGTTGCTCGACAGCGACCATATTGCCTACGATTTGCCCGGTCGGTAGCTTTCGCGGCTACCGACCGGGCTTTTTGATATCGAGACAAAGAAAGGCCAGCGCGCTGCGTTTAACAGCGCACCGGCCTTATCGGTTAAGCTATCGAAGCGTTCCCGCTATGAACCGAAGTTCGTTGCAGAAACTACGCTCGAAACGCTACATCTGCTTGCGACGACGATCGCTCAACGTCACACCAGCGGCCACGAGGGTGATACCGCCGATGACGAACACCTCGCCCGCAAGAGCGGAATTGTCGCCAGTCTGGGCGAGCGCGGCCGACGTTGCCTTCTTCTTGGCGACAGGAGCCTTTGCAGCAGCCTGCGCAACCTGAGGCTTGGCCTGCGGCTCAGCCTTGGGATGATACTTGTCGTACTCGGCCTGTGCGGCAGCCAGGGCATCCTTGGCATCGCCAAGCTCGGCAAGCGCGGCGGCATAAGCGTCGTTGGCATCGGACAGTTTGGCATCGGCATCGCTCAGAGCAGCCTTGAGACCAGCAGCGGCATCGACGGCGGCCTTATAGCGAGCGTAGGCAGCGTTCAGCTTGACCAGCTTCTCGTTACCCGTCGTGCCCGCGGCAAGAGAGGCCTTGTGGTCGACAGCCTCAAGATCGGCCTTGAGTGCCTCATCGCTGGCAAGCTCGGCCTTGGCCTTGACGATCTCGAAGTTCGCATCGACGACGGCTTCGTTGGCGGCCTCGAGCTGCTTCTGGGCATCGGCGACACCGGCGACGGCAGCGTCATAGGCGGCCTTGGCGTCGTCGACCGCCTTCTGGGCGCCGGCGAAGCGCTCGAAGGCCTTGTTCGCGGTAGCCAGCTCGCCCTCGGCGGCCTTGGCCTTCGCCTGTGCGTCGGACAGGGCCTGCGCCTTGGCGGCAACCGCCTGCTTGGCGTCCAAAAGAGCAGTCGCGGCCTGGACATCTGCGGCCTGGGCCTTGTCTACACCAGCCTGGGCGGCATCGTCGGCCTTCTTTGCCTCGTCAAGCGAGCCCTGCTTATTCGCAAGGTCCGCCTGGGCGGCATCGCGCTTGGCAGCAAGGTCCTTGACCGAAGCCGTGGCGTTGCCATACGCCTCATTGGCCTGTTCGGACTTTGCCTTGGCGGCATCGCGGGCGCTGCGAGCCTTCGCCTTTCGAGCAGCGGCCTCGGCTGCCTTCGTCTTGCTGTCAGCAAGCGTGGCGTTTGCCTTATCGAGAGCCGCCTGGGCAGTAGCGGCCTCGGACTTGGCGGCATCGAGATTCTGCTTGAGGGACTCGATGTCGATTCCGCCGAGTGCGTCCTTCGCTGCGTCGTATGCCGTCTTCGCGGCGGCGGTGCCGGACTTGGCCTTCTCGTACTCGCCCTTTGCGGTGTTCATGTTCACATCGGCTGCGGTGAAAGCGTCCTGGGCGGCATCCTGCCCGTTTACAGCTGCGAAGTAAGCTTCCCTAGTAGTTCCAAAGTTCTTCTGCGCCTCGGCGAGCTTGCCCTGAAGCTCCTTGAGCTGCGCCTTCTGCTCCTGCGTACCGCCTGCGTTGTAGGCGGAATCGATGTAGTCGTTGAGGAGCTTCTTGAACTCGGAGACAGTGAAATCAGCCTGAGTGCTATCAGCGCTGTAATCGAAGATGGTTACCTCGGAATCGGTGTTCTTACCGCTACCGGTCGCGATACCGATGGCTTCCGTGGCGGAATCGATGATGTTGAGATAATGCCCGCACTCGTGATAGATGCTGTTGTAGTTCTGGTAGATGTAATAGGAATCATATCGGTGGCTGCCGAGTTCGTCGCCATACTGCGCGACGTACTTATCGAATGCCTCCTTCTCCTGTGTGTAGAGGCCGGTGTAGGGCCAACCGAGTGTATCCTCGGTCTCGCCGCCGGTATATGCGCCGCCTCCGCCGGCAAGGTTTTCCCCGTTGTCGAAATAGCAGTTCGAGTGTCCCCAGATGTTCGATGAATATGATGTATTAAGAGCTGCCGCCACAGTCATGCGGAGGCTGACGCTGAGTGCCGACTGGCCGTTCGCCTTGCGGAGGTTGTTCTGGGTGTCAAGATATGTCAGGGCGTTGCGCATCTGCTCCAGGGAAAGCGGGTTGGTGTCGCGAGACATGTCCTGATCGACGTACTGGTCATACCATTCGGCCTTGTCATCGACACCGGTCAACGTCGATACGGCGTCCTGGGCGTTCTTTTTCTGCGTGGCTGTGAACTGGCTGCCAGTGCTGATGTAGTTCATGAAGCCGAGTATGCCTTGGCTGATGACGTTCTGGTCTACGGTCATGTTCGACTTGAGGTCGGCAATCTGCTGATTGAGCTTCTCGACCTCGGCGTTCGCGGTGTCGCGGGCTTTTCCCGCAGCAGTGACGTCGGCACTGGCGGCATCGTAGGCATCCTGCTTCTGCTGACGCTCCTCAACGAGCCTATCGTACTCTGCCTTCTTGTCGCCCTCGGCCTGCTGTGCTTGCTCGTATGCGGTCTTGGCGGTGGTGTACTTGCCCTTCGCATCGCTAAGCTTCGCGTTCGCCTCGTCGTATGCAGTCTGTGCGGAGGACACAGCAGTATTAGCGGAGTTGACACGCTCCTGAGCAGCAGGAACGGCAGCCTGGGCATTTTTGAGATTTGACTGTGCGGTAGCGTCGGCAGCAGTCGCGGCGTCAAGGGCACTCTGCGCGGTAGCAAGCTCGTTGGCAGCGGTATTCTTAGCAGCCTCGAGCGCATCCAGATCGACACCCGCGCCAGAAGTAGCGGCATCGAGCGCAGCCTGCGCCTGATCCAGCCTCTGCTGGGCGTTGTCACGTGCGGTGGTTGCAGTAGCGAGGGCAGCGGCGGTCTGCTGTTTCTTTGCCTGAGTGGACGTCAGAGCAGACTCGGCATCGCTCTTTGCCTGCTGGGCGTTGGAGACAGCCGTCTTAGCGGCATCGAGCTCACCCTCGGCAGTCTTCACATCGGCGTTCGCTGCATCGAATTTTGCCTGCGCGTCCTCGACGGCCTTCTTGGCGGCTTCGTACTTATCCATGCCCATGGTCTCGAGCTTGGCCTTGGCGTCATCGAGGGCTTTCTTGGCTTCGTCGCGCTTTGCCTTGGCATCCTTGAGCGCCTGGGTCTTGTCATCGACGCTCTTGTTGGCCTGATCGAGCTGGTCGTTCAGGTCACCCAGCTTCTTTTGCTGTTGCTCGGCCTTGTCGACGGCCGCCTTAAGCTCGTCGATCTTCTCCTGAAGCGCAGCGACTTCTGCCGCGTTCTGCTCGGCCGTGTTGTCGCTCAGGGCCTTTGCAGCATGGTCTCTTTGCTGCTGGGCCTGCTGCTGAGACTGAGCCGCAGCATCAGCCTTCTTCTGGGCAGCGTTGTAGGCCTCCTGGGCGGCCTTGAGTTGCTTTGCCGACTCCTCGGCAAGCTGAGCCGTCGTCTTCGCAACCGTCTGCGCAGCCGATGCGGCGGGATTGCTCGTGGAACTACCCCCCCCCAAGAGTGGAATCGCCGCCTTCGATTGACGGCGCGGCGATTGCTGCCAGCGGCGACAAGAGCGGCTGGGCAATAAGCCCCGCAGTCAAAACAGTCGCGACGGCGCGATTGGCAACGCCCTTCAGATTGATCATCTGAGGCCGAGGCGCAAGATGCTGCGGCTTGTAATTGGCCATATCCTTCTCCTTTCGATACGAAACGATATATGCGAGGAAATTGTAAACCTATTCAGCGAACTTGTTTCGCAATATGGCACTTTTTACGTATCCGAGGCCTATGCTGGAATCGCCTCTTACCCTCCATACATGCACTGTGTCAAATATTCGACAGGTTTATTGCGACACATTTTGGGCCGCCGCGAGAAATAGCCTTCCCCGCAGCAGCCCTTGTTGTGACACCAGCAAGACAGGTTTAATTTGTCACATTTTCGCCCTGTCTTCATATATGTAGGAAAATGCCCACTTGATGCCGCGGTCTAGTACTTAAAGAACCCCTCGCCCAGCGGCAGTGGGTCATCGGGAAACGGTTACATCTGTTAGCTATCTTTCGTCTGTAAAAAAGACCGCCGTGGGCAACCCCACGGCGGTCTGACAATGTGCCGAATGGCAGGTAACGACCGGTGAACGGCAAAATGTGACAAAATAAACCTGTCGACTTTTTGTCACATTTCGGATTAATGGTGCGGGCGGAACTTGGAGTCCACTGCGTCCATTTCGAGCGGGGCGATGTGCTCCATCACGAAGCCCTTGCCGGCGCGCATGTTCTCCTTGGCCACGCTAATCATCAGCTTGATGCGATTAAGCTGGTTGACCTCCGAGGCACCTGGGTCGTAATCCACCGCCACGATGTTGCTCTCGGGATGCTGACGGCGCAGCTCCTTGATCACCGCCTTGCCCACCACGTGGTTGGGCAGGCACGCAAACGGCTGTGTGCAGATGATATTGGGCGCGCCGTGGTCAATAAGGTCGAGCATCTCGGCCGTAAGCAACCAACCCTCGCCCATGTTGTTGCACAGCGACAGCACCTGCGAAGCCTTATCCGCCATAGCACTGATGGGCTCGGGAGCCTCAAAGCGATCGGACTTCTCCAGCAGGTCCTCCACCGGCTTGCGCATCCAGTCCACCATGCCAATGAGCGCATCCATGCCCGCACGCGTAACGGCAGAGCTTCCCAGCTCGTCCTTCTGCAGGTTGGAATTGCTCATGGAGTACAAGAAGAAGTCGAGCAGACCCGGCACCACGGCCTCGCAGCCCTCATTCTCGATAACCTCAACCACGTGGTTGTTTGCCGTGGGATGAAACTTGACGAGAATCTCGCCCACCACGCCCACGCGCGGCTTGGTCCCCTCGCCCTCAAGCGGCATGGTATCGAACGCCTCGATGGCCTCGCGCGCCAGGCGCGTGAAGTTGCGGCGATTGAACTTGGGCGCCAGTGCACGGGCGCGCGCCATGTACTCGTCAAAGAGCGCATTGGCAGCACCAGGCGTCACCTCGTACGGACGGCAGCGATAGAGCATCTGCATCATCACGTCGCCAAACAGGACGGAGTAGACAGCAGCCTTGAGCATGGGAACCGTCAGCTTGAAACCGGGGTTCTTCTCGTCGAGTTTCACGGCCGAAAGCGAGATGACCGGGATCTCGGGGTGGCCCGAATCGCGCAGCGCCTTGCGAATGAGCGCGATGTAGTTGGTGGCACGGCAGCCGCCGCCCGTCTGGCTGATAACCACGGCGGTCTTGGTGAGGTCGTACTTGCCGCTCTCGATGGCCTCCATAATCTGGCCCGTCACGAGGATCGAGGGGTAGCAGATGTCGTTGTTCACATAGCGCAGGCCCGCTTCGACGGCACCGCGGTCGGTCGAAGGCAGGAGCTCCAGGTTGTAGCCATAGGCGTGGAACACCTCTTTGACCAGGTCAAAGTGGATGGGCGCCATCTGCGGGCACAAGATGGTGTAGCCCTCGCGGCGCATCTCCTCGGTAAACGGAACCTTATCCCATGCCGTGGACTTGCTCTCGCGTTGCGGCTCGATGCGGTACTTGTGAGTGGCAAAGACAGGCTGCTCGTCCGAAGGCTCGACCGGGCTTGCCTCGCCCACCTTGTAGGCCTCGCCCGCGGCTTCGGCCTCGGCGCGGCGCTCGGCTTCTTGGTCCTTAAGGGCAGCCATGAGCGAGCGAACGCGAATGCGCGCGGCACCGAGGTTTGATACCTCGTCGATCTTGAGCACCGTGTAGATCTTGCCGGATGCCTCCATGATCTCTTGCACCTGGTCGGTGGTAAGGGCATCAAGGCCGCAACCAAACGAGTTGAGCTGAATGAGGTCGAGGTCGTTGCGCATGGTCACAAAGCGTGCCGCCGCGTAGAGGCGCGAGTGGAACATCCACTGGTCGACGACGCGGATGGGACGCTCGGGCTTGATGAGATGTGCCACCGAGTCCTCGGTGAGCACGGCAAAGCCAAAGGAGCTGATGAGCTCGGGCAGCGAATGGTTGATCTCGGGGTCGTTATGGTAGGGGCGGCCAGCGAGCACGATGCCATGGCCGCCGTGCTCCTCGATCCAATGGATGGTCTCCTCGCCCATGGTCTGGATGGCCTCGTGAAAGCGAGCGTCCTCCTCATAGGCGGCGTTCACGGCAGCGTCAATCTCGGAACGCGTGATCTTAGGCCCTGTCACGCGGCCGCGGCCGGCCTTAGCATCGGCCACGCGGTCGACAGCGATGAGCTGATACAGGCGACGCTTGAGCTCAACCTTATCGTGATACGGCACGAAGGGATACATGAATTCGACATGCTGCTCGGAAAGCTCATCGATATTGAGGCCGAGCGCGGTGGGATAGCTCATGACAATCGGGCAGTTGTAGCAGTTGCCCGCCGTCGGATCTTCTTTACGCTCCCAGCGCACGCAGGGCATCCAGATAAAATCGGGGTCCTTGTCCAGCAGGTTCATGATGTGGCCGTGGCTGAGTTTGGCCGGATAGCACACGCTCTCGGACGGCATGGACTCGATGCCCGCCTCGTAGGTCTTTTTGCTGGACTGGTCGGACAGCACGACCGAGAAGCCAAGCTCGGTAAAGAAGCGATGCCAGAACGGGTAGTTCTCGTACATATTGAGTGCGCGGGGGATGCCCACGGTGCCGCGCGGAGCGTCCTCGGGTGCCAGGCACTCGCGGTCGAACAGCAGCTCGTTTTTACGTTTGAAGAGGTTCGGGGCCTCGCTCTTCTTCTTTTTGTGGCCCGCACCGCGCTCGCAGCGATTGCCGGTGATAAAGCGACGACCGCCGCCAAAGTCGTTGATGGTGAGCTGGCAGTTGTTGGAGCAACGGCCGCAGCGCGCATGCTTTTGCGTGACGGTGAGGGCGGCCACTTCCTCGGCAGAGAGAATGGTGGAGACGCCGTCTTCGCCCGCGCGGTCACGCGCAAGCAGGGCCGCACCATAGGCGCCCATGCAGCCGGCGATATCGGGGCGCACCGCGTTGACGCCCGTGAGCTTCTCGAAGGCACGCAGGGTGGCGTCAGACATAAAGGTACCGCCCTGAACGATCACGCTCGTGCCGATCTCTTTGGAGTCGCGCAGCTTGATGACCTTAAACAGAGCGTTCTTGATCACGGAATACGAGAGGCCGGCGGCGATATCGCCCACGGTAGCGCCCTCTTTTTGCGCCTGCTTCACACGGGAGTTCATAAAGACGGTACAGCGGCTGCCCAGATCGACGGGGTTTTTGGCATTCACCGCCGCGGCCGCGAAGGCACGCACATCCATATTCATTGACACGGCAAAGCTCTCGATAAAGCTGCCGCAGCCCGAGGAGCATGCCTCGTTGAGCATGATGTGCTCGATCACGCCGTCGCGCACGCGCAGGCATTTCATGTCCTGGCCGCCGATGTCGAGGATGAACTGCACGCCGGGCAAAAACGCCTTGGAGCCGCGCAGGTGCGCCACGGTCTCGATCTCGCCGGAGTCGGCCTTGAGGGCCTCGATGAGCAACGCCTCGCCGTAACCGGTAGTGGTTACGTGGCCGATGGTGCAGCCCGCGGGAATGTGCTCGTAAAAGTCGGCCATGATGACCTTGGCCGTACCCAGGATGTCGCCGTTGTTGTTACCGTACCAGGTATGCAGCAGCTGGCCGTCCTCGCCCACAAGCGCGGCCTTCATGGTGGTAGAACCAGCGTCGATACCGATGAACACGCGGCCCTGGTAATTGTCGAGGTCGCCCTTGGGCACAACCTCCTTGTCGTGGCGGCTCTTGAACTCGTCGTACTCCGCAGGCGTGGCAAAAAGCGGCTCCAGGCGCGCGACCTCGGAACCCTGCGTGTCACCCAAGGCATCGATTGCATCGATAAGCTGCGGGAACGTTGAGAGCTTGTTAGACTCATGAGCCATCGCGGCACCCGAGGCCACAAACAGGTGGGCGTTATTGGGAACGATGCGATGCTCCTCGTCCAGTTCAAGCGTCACGTAGAAACGATGACGGAGCTCGGAGAGATATTGCAGCGGGCCGCCCAGGAAGGCCACGTTGCCGCGGATGGGACGGCCGCATGCGAGACCGGAGATAGTCTGGGTCACCACGGCCTGGAAGATGGAGGCAGCAACGTCTGCGGGAGCCGCACCCTCGTTGAGCAGGGGCTGCACATCGGTCTTGGCAAAAACGCCACAGCGGCTGGCGATGGGATAGATGGTCGTGGCCTGCTTGGCGAGCTCGTTTAGGCCCGCGGCATCCGTGTGCAGAAGCGTGGCCATCTGATCGATAAAGGCGCCCGTGCCGCCGGCGCAGGTGCCGTTCATGCGCTGCTCGATGCCGTTATCGAAGTAGATGATCTTGGCATCCTCGCCGCCCAGCTCGATGGCAACGTCGGTAGCGGGAATGAGCGTCTCGACGGCACGCTTGCTGGCGATGACTTCCTGCACGAACTCGAGGCCCAGCCACTGGGAAAGCAGCAGGCCGCCCGAGCCGGTGATGGCACAGGTCATCTGGGCCTCGGGCAGCAGGCCCGCAGCGCCCACGAACAGGTCGCGCGCGCAGGCACGCACATCGGTATGATGGCGCTGATACTTGGCGTAGACAATCTGGTTCTCGTCGTTCAGCACGGCGAGCTTGACGGTGGTAGAGCCCACGTCGATGCCCAGGTGCAGCTGGCCAGTCGCGGCCTCGGCATTGTAGATGGCGCCCTCGGGGACCACGCCGGGACGGATCTCGCTCGTCTCCTCGTTCACTTCGTTCATCGGTTACTCCCTCTCGTTGCGCTCGTCGGTGTCGTCGAGCTGAAGATTCAACAGTTTCATGCCATATGCCGGCACGTTGATATCGATAGGCTGGCCATACAGGTCGCCGGGACGCACAAAGGCGATTACCGTCATGATGCGCGCCATGGTTTTGGGCGATTCGGGCAGTCCGTTTTCGAACCAGCGCTGGACCACGCCCATCTCGGCGGTAACCACATAGCTCAGGTAATAATCGAAAAACGACCCCAAGACCGCAGGGAAAATGCCCGTCTGCATGCGGCCTGAAATCTCGTCGCGCGCAAGGTCGATTAGGCGCTTGATAAAGGCAGGGTCACCGCCAGGGCCCAGCAGCGATCCGATGAGGTCGCGATTCTTTGCCAGGTATTCGAGCAGTTCAACCGCACCGGGCGCCGGCTCCAGCTCGTCGATGCTGTGATAGAGCTCGGGCAACGTGGCCGCGCCGATATTGCGGACGAGCACGCGAATCTCATCCATAATGGCATCTTCGACCTGTTGGATGAAATCGGGAATGTCTTTATAGTGGCTGTAAAACGTGCGGCGCGTCAGGCCCGCGCAATCGGTAAGCGACGCCACCGTGATGCGTGACAGATCCTCGCCCGCCCCAAGCTGTTGCACAAGAGCGTCTCGGAGCGACGTCTGCGAACGCAGAGATCGGGGGTCGCACTTAAAATCTGTTTGCGGCATAGGCCTCCTCGGGTGCTATTTCACACTCCGAGTATTATTTCACACTGTGTGCATTTTATTCCACGCGCCACAAAGTCGACAGGTTTGGCGCGTCGTCGCCCAGTGCGCCCGCCGCTTCCCCGCTTTTCCGCCGCGCCGAGCGGCAGGCCAGCACGTTACCCCGTGCGCCCGTCGCTTCCCTGCCGCTGGGAAATCACGGTACGGTTGCGGTCGTTACGAAGCGTGGCAACCATATGGCGCGGCACGGCATGAGTCGCGCAGTTACCAATGACGTTGCCCGCCGCGCGCTTGGCAGCATCCGAACCATTGCTCGTAGCATAGGCGTGCTCAAAGCGATCGAGCATGACGATGTCGTTGCCGCCGTCTCCATAGACTGCCACCTCGTCTTCAGAGAAGCCCAGGTAGTTGGCAAGCCAAGCCACGCTCTCGCCCTTATTGCAGGCGCGGTCGGTTATCTCGAACATCGCCGGATTAAACGGGGCGTTGACCACGGTGTCGGCGTGCTCGGCCAAAAACGCGTGAAGTTCGCGCTCCATGCCAGGATCGGGCACGCGGCAGTTCACCTTGCACACATCGTGCTGCAAGATCTCGGCGAGTGGCACCTCGTAGCGGTGGTGCGCCAAAAAGGAAGCTTTTGCGCGCATGCCGCGCATGAGAATGCGGCGCCAGGGGCTGTCGGTCACAAAACCCGCTTCGCGCACCTCGCGCGTGTTGCTCGAAAGAATCGAATCGCTCGTCACGCAGTCAAAGCAGATGCCAGGAAAAGCTGGAATAAGCTCTTCCAAAAACGCCGGGTCCACGATGTAGGACTTAAGGACCTCGCCGTCGCGCCCGCGAATGATAGAACCGTTGGCGCAAATCGCCTCAATGGTTCCGGGCTCGAAACCACCGTCGGTGTACCACACGCTCGTGCGGCCTGTAGCTGCGGCAACATGCGCGCCTGCATCGGTGATCTCGCGAATCGCTGCGAGGATTTTATCGTCGGTAGTATGAAAGAGATTGAGCAGCGTACCGTCCAGGTCGCAAGCGAACAGTTTGATCATACCGGGCTCCATTCCGCGCGTTTTTCCCAGCATAGCGGAAAAGAAGGCGCGATAAGGCAGCGCAGCAGGTCAAGCGTCAAGTGCCCGGGGCGAATGGGCGAGCGGCGGTGTGCGTCGAAAGGCCGTGCGCCCCGTCGCGGGCGGTGCGCAAACGGCAAGCATGGCTTTTCCGGGTCCTATTTCACCGCCCACGTTGCCCTTTATGCCCCATCACGCAACGAACTTCCTGATTTCAGTAGCAGTATTGCAACTGCGCGAGTAGCTCCCCATTTTAGGCTTACGCCAACTGGGGTTTTGTTAAAGAAAGTCGGCGTCTACTCGGCAAAACGCAATACTGCTACTGAAATCTGGAAGTTCCTAATAAGCAGGCAACTCTATAGCAGGTATCTTCGCCCTCACTTCGTATGCTTTTTGAAGAGCAGGGCCATCAACCCGGCAAAAAGCTCTATGGTCGTTGCCATGAGCGCAAGCAAAACCGTCGCCCCGAGCATGTCAATCGCGACGCCACAAGCTGCCTGCCCCGCAGGAGAAGCGCAGGTGGCCATAGCAAAGAACAACGCCAACACGCGCCCGACCATACCACCATCGCAATGAAGCTGGATATCGCTCACCAACACTACCGTGATCGTGCTCCCCCAAAAAAGAATCCACGCCACCCCTGCAGTCAAGCAAACAAACTGGATCGCAGCGCTGAAGCCAAAGAACGACCCCATCGCTGAAATCAGAGGGCCGAAACCAAGCAATGCTACAAAAGCGGGGAATCGCTTCATTGTACAGAATCCGGGCGCAAGGCCTACAAACGCACTGCCCGCTAACGCCCCTACAGCCCCCATTGCTTCAGCCAATCCCGAAGCAGCCGCATTCCATGCAAGCTGTTCGGTAACCACATAGGGGAGTACCACATTGACTCCAGCAAGAACGGCATTGACAAGGCATGCAAAAACGATAGAAAGGAGCAGCAGCTTTTCACTTCGCAAGAAGAGAACGGCCGCGCGCACATCTTGAAAAAGGCTCCTCCTTTCCGCTATTGCAAAATCACCTGTGCCCACACCTGACGGAGCCGCAGGAGATCTTTTTAGGGAAGGACATGCGTATGCAAGCACCACCGCCGTAGCAAGGCAAACCGTTCCAAAACAAACAAGCAGTGCAATGCTCATCCATCCCATTAAAACGCCTGCCAACACAGGTCCGATGATATTGCTCGCCGTGCTCACCTGGTTCACAAGCGAGACTCCCTGCTTGACATGTGCCGCATCCAACATACGAGGAATCTGAGTTTGAAACATCGGGATATACAGTGCATGCACGGCATAGAGCGCGATGAGAAAAAGCACCGTTACCAACAGCAGGTGGGCTCGGAACAAGAAAAAGTAACAAACGCTACACGAGGCGAGAACCGAACCGGCAATCACAAGAATGCGCCGCATGTTCACCCGATCGGCAACAACCCCAGCGACCGGCATAAGCAAAACAGATGGCACAAAAGTCGCCGCCGTCACTGTGCCATAAAGGCTCGGAGAGCCGCTAACATTCAGCAGATAAAGCGGCAGAGCAAAGCGCAACGTGCTCTCGGAAACAAGCGCGAATGCCTGCACCGCCAGCAATACCCCAAAATGCGAGTACTCTTTGATCTTCCAGCGGTACACCTGGCTCGCCTCCTTTCAAGTATACATACCGTTGGTATGTAATATATCAAAGTAAGATACCGTCGGTATGTATACTTGAAAGAAATTTCCTTCCGTGCTCTTGCAAAAAGCAAAAATGAAAATAGAAAGGCGCTGGCCAACGCCTATTTTCGATGCAAAATATCAGCTACAGCCTCGATGGTTGCGCGCATGTTATTTCGGCCCAAGTCAATACCGAGCGCAGATGCCATATCAACCAGCACATTGCCGCGGGCAAGCATATCGTCACGCATCGCCTCCTGGTCGAACAGCGGAATCAACCAGAGATTGACAAGAAGACTCAGCGCCTCTGCCGTCTCGCGCGGATGGGGACAGACGATCGAGCCGTCGGCTATGCCCTCCTCGATAAGCGGCTGCAAAAACGAACGCGCCGAAACACTCAAGGAATCTCGATACTCGGTAGCTAGGATGCGCGCATTAGCGATCGGGTCGTTGAGGAGCCCCATGCGCTGCCAAAGCTCAACCTGCGGCACAACCGATTCGGGAGAAACGATGTCTCGGAGCTTTTGTGCCCCGTTGTATCCGCGGTCTTCACGAACGGTACGGCGGGCCTGGGCAATCGGAGCCATCGCTCGCTCAAAGGCGGCGTCGAGAATGGCCTCTTTGCTATCAAAATGATGATAAATGGCACCCTTGGTAAGCCCATCGAGCCCGGCCACGATATCAGAGATGCTCGTATTGTCGTAGCCTTTGGAGCAAAACAAGCCAAACGCTACATCAAGAATCTTTTCGACCGTCTGATCGGGATACTTATTACGCGCCATGACCCCTCCAAAACAGGCAACAAACCGTGCCTATTGTCGCACGGGCAGCCACTGAGTCAATGTGGGGCGTGCCCACGGTGCGTCGCGCGGCTTGGTGCACCGCTCTTTTACTAACGAACTTCCTGATTTCAGTAGCAGTATTGCAAGTGTGCGAGTAGCCGCCTTTTTTAAGCCCAGGCCAACTGGGCTTTTGTTAAAGAAAACCGGTGTATACTCAGCAAAACGTAATACTGGTACTGAAATCAGGAAGTTCGTTGTCGAAGCGAGGATTGCGCCGCCCATCAGAGGCAGCACGCATCATGGAAACGGTGTGTTTTTGTCCTCGCAGACTGCGCCGGCGCGCGTCCATCAAACGCGACGAACGCGCAGACGCCGGTCCCTATCGCGACATCCTTTTGGTAACGAGCTTCTCAATCCCTTTGAGAACGACGTCGGCGACGAGCGCCACCGCCGCGCACAAGATGGTCCCGTCCACGATCTTGTAGACGTTCATGGTGCGCAGACCGCTGAAGAGGATAGTCCCCAGGCCACCCGCGTTGATGGTCGCCGCGATAGTGGCGATGCCGATGGTGCTGATCACGGCAAGGCGGATACCCGCCATGATCACCGGGAAGGCCAGGGGCAGTTCCACGCGCAGCAGCACCTGCATCGGACTCATGCCCATCCCCGTCGCCGCCTCGACCACGCCCGGGTCCACGCCGTTCAGCCCCTCGACGATATTTCGCACGAGCAGGAACTGGTTGTACGCCACCATGACGATCGTGGCAGATGTAAGCCCCAGGCCGGTGAACGGGATGAGCAGCGAGAACAGGGCCAGGCTCGGGACGGAATAGAGCGCGCCGAGGACCTGCAGGACCGCGCCCTCGACGCGGCGCGAGCGCCTGATCGCGAGCGTGATGAGCGCCGCCACCGCAAGGGACCACGCGAGCACAACCCCCACGATAACGAGGTGCTCGTCGAGCGCCGCCATGAACTTGTCCTGATGGCTCGCCCAGTATGCAACAAAATCACCCATCAGGCACCGTCCCTGTCGGCAACAGAGCAAAATGCCCCGCCGCCCGCACCAGAGCTCAACAGCGCCCGCACGAACTCCGTAGCAGGCTGTTCGCGAATGCGCTCTGGAGTGTCATATTGCTGGACACGGCCCCGGTCGATGATGAGCACCTTGGTGCCGAGCCTGAACGCCTCGGCGACATCGTGGGTCACGAAGACGAAGGTCTTGCCCGAACCGCGGTGGATGCGCAGCAGCTCGTCTTGAAGCTCGTTGCGCGTAATGGCATCGAGGGCGCCAAAGGGCTCGTCGAGCAGCATGAGCCTGGGCTCGGCGGCGAGGGCGCGCGCCAGGCCCACGCGCTGCTGCTGGCCGCCCGAGAGCTGAGAGGGCCAGCGGTCGCGGAACTCCCCCGGGTCGAGCCCCACGAGGTCGAGCAGCTCGTCCACGCGCACGGCGGTGCGGGCGCGGTCCCACTTGAGGATGCGCGGCACGGTGGCGATGTTCTCCCCCACGCGCATGTGCGGGAACAGGCCGATTTGTTGAATCACGTAGCCGATACCTCGACGAAGCTCCACCGGGTCGACCGTCGAGACGTCCCTGCCCTCCACGAGCACTTGGCCGGAATCGGCGTCGTGCAGGCGGTTGATGAGCTTGATCAGCGTGGTCTTGCCGCCGCCCGAGGTGCCGAGCACGCACACGAGCTCGCCCTCGTCGATCGTGAGGCTCACGTCGTCGAGCGCCGGGTGCGACATGCCCGCGAAGCATTTGGTCACGTTTTTAAATTCGACCGCTGCGGTCATCTCGGCACTCCTTAAGGGAATCGACCGAGCCCCGTTGGAGCCCGGCGCTCGCATCTTTCACTTCTATAGGCTGTCGAAAAACTCGGCAGCAACGTCCTCGTAATCCTGCTTGTCGATATCGACCTTGGCGTTGAGCTCGGTCAGGCCCTTCGTGGTGAGCTGCTTGCTCACGGCGTTGAGGACATCTTCGATATCGGGATTGGCGTCGAGGACTTCGCCGCGCACCACGGGCGCCACGTTGTAGGGCGGCCACACGTGCTTGTCGTCCTCGAGCAGGGTGAATGCGTCGTCCACGAGCTGGCCCTCGGTGGTATAGACGGGCGCGACATCGCCCTCGTCGTTCCTGAGGACCTCGTACTTGAGGCCGTTGTTGAAGCTCGTGTGCTCTTTCCAGTTAAAAGCCCCGTAGGCTGCCTCAAGGGCCGGCAGACCATCCGAGCGCTCGTCAAACTCGCCTTGCGAGGCGAAGCGCAGCTCGTTTGCATGGGCCTGAAGGTCGCTGATGGTCTTGATGCCGTACTGCTCGGCAGCCTTGGTGGTAATGACCAAGGCCTGGCTGTCGGCCGCCTCGGCCATATCGAGCCACACCAGGTCCCACTTCTTCTTGTACTGCTTCTTAACCGTTTCATAAACAGCCTGGGGGTCGGTTTCCATCTCCGCCTTGAGAACGGTGAGCAGCGCCGTACCCGTGTACTCGGGATAGAGGTCGATCTCTCCCTTCTCGAGTGCCGTGGCGATCACCGAGCCCGCAATGTCAAACGAGCGCTTGACAGTAAAGCCGGCGTCCTCGAGCGCCAGGGCATAGATCTCGGAGATGATCTCGCCCTCGGTAAAATCCTTAGAGCCCACGGTGATGGTGCCGGAAGCGCCCTTGGAGCCACAGGCGGTAAGCGCGGCAGGAACGGTTGTAGCGAGAGCCGCCGCCGCGACGGCGCGGACAAACTGGCGACGCGTAAGGCCGCCAGGCATCGGCGACGTAGAATCGATAGATTGAGACATGTGCATCTCCTTTTCTAGATGATCTATATCAAGACGATTTGACATGACACGTTGATGCCCCGTCATTGCTTGGCAAATTCATACGGACGCATCCGCCGGTCGATTGCCGAGAGAAGCATACCCACTAAAAGGGAAAGAGCCGCGACCGAGGCGCCACCGATAACGAGCAAGTCGGTGCGCATAAGGCCGAGGCCCGTGAAAATGATCTGGCCCAGGCCGCCCGCGCCAATATAGGCGGCAAGCGTCGCGGAGGCCACGACCTCGGAAGCCGCCGTGCGAACGCCCGCAAAGGACACGGAAAACGCCAACGGCACCTTGATTTTGAAGAAAACCAAACGTTCGTCCATTCCCATGCCACGCGCTGCCTCGAGGACATCGGCGGGCACCGAACGAAAGCCGAGAGCCGTATTGATGAGAATGGGCGGGATGGCAAGCACGGTAAGCGCCACGACCGCAGGCAGCACCCCCGTGCCCAAGATCGGCACGCAAACGACGAGCACGGCAAGACTCGGGATGATGCGCAGGATACCGGAGACCCCAACCGAGATCTTCTCGAGCAACGGGGACCGGCTGCAGGCGATACCAAGCGGCACGGCAACGAGGATGGCCACCGCAAGCGAAAGGATGCTGACATTCAGGTGCTCGAGCACCATCTGGATGTAGTCCGCACCATGCGTCGAAAAGTACGCGATAACGTCCTGCAATGCCTTTTACCTCCCCTTTCGCGCTCGGTATGCCCATCCATGCGTTGACGGGCCCTCGCATCATTCGGCAATGTTATGCGCTGCTCACGCGTCAACGTCAACAGCAAACTGCGCACACCGATGCAATCCATTATCTGACAAATGAGCCTGGCGGGCGGCCACACTTCTGTGAGGGGCAAGCGATGCGCAAGGTTCCGCAGTGCTGTAGGCCGACCAAAAAGAAGAGGACACCGCGCCGAGCATGCGGAGCCCGACGATTGAGGGCCGAGATGCACCGGCACCGTCAACGCCCGCAAGGGGCTGTAGCACCGCAGGTTGCCCCGAAAGACAAGGGCATGCGCCTCGGGGCGATGCCCGCAGGCTTGAGGAGCAAGATGCACCGGCACCGTCAACGCCCGCAAGGGGCTGTAGTGCCGCAGGTTGCCCCGAAAGACAAGGGTGCACGCCTTGCGTGCGGCGCCCGCAGGCTTGAGGGGCAAGATGCGGTGCTACAGCCCCTTGCGGCGGAAGAGAGCGTAGGCGTGGGCCTTAAGCCTCGTCGCCCTGATAACGCCTTCGTACTTCATCATGCGCAAATGCGGAAACGCATTGAAGAAGCGCAGGTCGCGTTTGGAAATGGCAATCGCGCGCACCGAGGTCCTGGACAGGCGCGGACGAGGCGCCGCATCTGCAAGGCGCTGTGCAGCCAGGCGCAAACCACGGGCACCGTCGGCAATAAACGACGGTATCTCGACCTTCTCGCGCAAAGAATCCATCACCGCATCGGAAATCTCGAGCAGCCAACCATTGATGGCACGGCCACGCACATGCGCCGTTTGCGCAGAATCGAGGGCTGTCTCCGGAATACGCTCGACCAGCGAATCGGAAGCGTCTTTGAGCGAATCGTTGATACGATCGGCGAGCTCGCCGCGCAGCTCCTCCAGCGAGTCGGAAAGGCGTCGGAAACTCGCCATCGATGCCGCCGCGTCAACCGCAAGCAGCGTCAGCGCGGCCAAGGCAAGCGCTCTCACCGCCCACACTGGCATCGATGCAAGCATCCCCAAGAGCGCCGGCTCGGCAACGCGACAAATAAGCACGCACCCTGCACCAAACATCAAAAAGCCGTACAGGCATATGCGTCCCTGAAAATTGAGCGGCATGTCCGAATAATCCCAAAAACGCGCATGGGTCGTGACCTCGAGAATCACGCCCACAAGGTACTCAATACAACAACACAACACGCCCGCTGCCAAAAACTGCACCGGCACGTTTTCGACGCCGCGCAGCGCAAACCAACAGACAAGCGCACCCACGCCGTAAATGGGACAGCACGGTCCAAGCAAAAAGCCGCTATTGGAAAACGAGCCGTGGTTGAGCATGGCGCAAACCGTCGACTCCCACAGCCATCCTGCAAAGCCATACGCCATAAAGGAAAGCACGAGTGCCGAAAGCGGAGCGCCCGGAATGGAAATCGCAACTTGAATAGCCAGAACAGCGGAAGTGATTGCCGTCATCGTATGCCTCAACGCACCGTTCATGCGCGCTTCCCTCTTCCCCTCATCCGGCACTTGCCGCCAACACGCCCGCCAATCGTCTCGCCCAGCGCACACGCCTTATCCGCCAAGCAGACGATCCATGCCTCGCGGCACGCAGGCGGAATCGGCACAAGGGGAAACATATGGCGAGCGATGATATTGCGCTCGATGGGGGTCAAGTCAAAATCTTCTTCGGCGCGCTCAAGAGCAAAAAAGGGATGCTTGAACCCATGAAGGCGATGACTCGGATCGGAATCGTGCCAGTCGTAAAGAAAATAATCGTGCAAAAGCGCGCCGCGCACCAAGGCGTGCACGTCGACAGCTATACCCACACGAGAAAGCACACGTGCCATGCAAATGCTCGTCTTTGCCACTGCAAGCACATGGTCATACACCGAGACGTCACCGTGCTGAATAAACGAGCGCGTCGCGCCCAGCCTTCCTCGCGCCTCCAGACGTTGAGCAAGGTCACGCACGTACGCCGCAGCATCCTCGACAGCAATCTTGCCGCGTCTTGTTGCGTAACCTTTTTTCACACGCATTCCCCTCTATCTCACATGAGGCAGCCGCCACAGGCTCGCTATGCCACATTGAGCCAAAACCGAGAAGATCTCCCCGCTCCCAGCAGGATGATTGTTTGCGCGCTACTCTACCCAAGACGCCTTGAGGATATTCGCCACGTCATCATGAGAGAGTTGTGCAGGATCATGCGCAAAGAGAGCATCGTTGGTGTCAAGAGCGTTGCTCGCCATGGCATCAAACTCGTCGGGCGTGATGCCCCAGTCACTCATCTTGAGGTCGCCCATGTTGCACTCGTCAATCAAGCGCTCCAGCTCGACGATAAAATCCTCGGGCTTGCTGGCAAGCCAATTGCCCATCAGACGCGCCATGTCGACATAGCGGTCATCGCACACGTGGGCGTCGATCATATGCTGATGATAGGCCACGCTGATCATGATGAGGCCCGCCCCATGCGGCAGGTCGTGATGGTGCGCGCTCATGGCGTGCTCCGTTCCGTGGCAGCCCGCGCAACCCGAGCAAACCATAGCGTAGCCGCCCAGGGTATTGGCAAAGGCAAGCTGCGTGCGCGCGTGGAGGTCAAACCCGTCATGCACACAGGCGGGAAGCGCCATGGCAGCGCTTCGGATGCCTTCACGGCAAATGATATCGCCCATGGGAGTGTTCGCATTGTTGATATAGCACTCCACACAGTGGAACAGAGCATCGAACCCCTGGAAAGCTGTGAGGTGCGAAGGGACCGTGAGCATGAGCTCGGGATCGACCACCGAAAGGCTTGGAAACAGGCGAGGATTGCCCAAACGAAGTTTCTCGTCGGTCTCCTCGCAAGAGAGCACGGCGCCCGCATCGACCTCGGAGCCAGTGCCCGCCGTCGTGGTCACGCACACCAACGGAAGCGGATCGTTTGGAATGGGGAGACCCTTTGCGGTACCGCCCATGGCATAGTCCCAAATGTCACCAGCGACCTCGTTACCCTCGACATCATGCCCGGGGTTGGCCGCCACCACGCAGATGCCCTTGCAGCCGTCCATAACGGAGCCGCCGCCCAGCGCGAGCACGAAATCGCAGTGTTCCACACGCGCCATCCAGCCCCCCGCGTTCACGGTGTCGCGCAAGGGGTTGGGCTCGATGCGGTCAAAGAGGACGTGCTCTACGCCGGCACGATCGAGCTGAGCCTCCACGCGCGCAAGATAGCCATTTGCCTTAACGGACTTGCCGCCCGTGGTAACCAAAAGAGCGCGCTTGCCCGGCAGCTCCTGATCTCCGAGCTCATTGAGCTTGCCTGGTCCAAATAGCAAGCGAGTCGGGGCAAAAAACGTGAATGACTCCATGATGTCCTCCTTATCGCCGGCATTCACCCGCATTGTCGTGCTTGGGTCACACAAGAGTTGCCCGCACCCGCGCAAATTGCACAAATGTGCACAAATTCGTAACATCTTTTGTTCATTGAAGTCACGGGCACTAGCCAAAAGGACTCTCTGGTCACCCCGGCGTCAATCAAAACGACATGGCTTGGGTGGCACCGCAGCCTAAACGTTAACCTGCTTGATATGGTTGCCATGCACCAGATAAGCGCGGCGCGCGAGCTTCATCATGGGCAGGTCGATCATGTTATCGCTATAGAACTCGTCGGGCACAGCATCTGGCCCAAACATCTCGCGGAACACCTTGACCTTGTTAGTTCCAAAATTGAGGTGCTCGAGCTCCAAAGTATCGCGATTGACCGTCGAACAGACCATAGTCTTGATACCCAGACGCCGCTGAATCTCGTTCATGGTGTAGTCAAACGACCCGGTCATGATCACATCGTCAGGTTGCGGATGATACCAATGCTTGATTTTATGCATGTGCGCGTCCCAAAAGGCGCTCACCATACCGTCGATATCATCAAAGGAGTTCAGATACGCCTTGAGGTACTTGGCCATGGCATGCTCGAGCTCCTCCAACGTGCATTTTTCCTTGGAGTAACGCATACCGTAGTAGGCAAGCGGCGGCACGAAACGCACGACTTTCGGATTGTACTTGAGCGAGAACAAATAGAAGTCGTAAGGGCTCTCGCCGTCGTAGATGGTGTTGTCGAAATCAAAAACGCGCATGCGCGGACACGGTCCTCTTCAATCGTAATAGCGTTCGCTTCTACTGCTTCTACTATATCCATCTTCCGTGCCCGGCATGCAAGTGCGTACAGAACCGTTACATGCGGCCCGGCGTGTCCTACTGGAGCTCAATATGTAGGACCTGCGAAAATGTGACAAAATAAACCTGTCGACTTTTTGTCACATTAGTCGAGTTCTTTGAGGCCCTGGTAGAGCTGCCAGTACTCGCCGCGCTGGGCCAGCAGCTCTTCATGCGTGCCGCGCTCGACGATACGCCCGTGCTCCAAAACGATGATGGCGTTGGCGTTGCGCACGGTCGACAGGCGATGCGCAATCATGAAGGTCGTACGGCCGTCCATGATGCGGTCCATGCCCCGCTCCACAAGCTTCTCGGTACGCGTGTCGATGCTCGACGTAGCTTCGTCCAAAATCAGCACGGGAGGATCGGCCACCGCCACACGAGCAATGGCAAGCAGCTGACGCTGTCCTTGACTCAGATTCGCGCCGTCGGAGGTCACCATCGTGTCGTAGCCGTGCGGCATACGGCGAATGAACGAATCGGCACAAGCCGCACGCGCCGCCGCACGCACTTCCTCGTCGGTGGCATCGAGCTTGCCAAAGCGGATGTTATCGGCAATAGTCCCCGTGAACAGGTGCGTATCCTGCAACACGATGCCGAGGCTTCGGCGCAGATCCACCTTGGCGATGTTGCGCAGGTCGATACCATCGAAGGTAATCTCGCCCGCGTCAAGCTCGTAGAAGCGATTGATGAGGTTGGTAATGGTGGTCTTGCCGGCACCGGTCGATCCCACAAAAGCGATCTTTTGGCCTGGCTTGGCAAACAGGTTGAGGTCGTGCAGGACCAGCTTTCCCGGCACGTAGCCAAAGTCCACGCCATGAAAGCGCACGTCACCTCGCAGCGGAACCGACTCGACTGCCAGCAGCGTGCCGTCTGCGCCCAGCGCTGTGCGCTGCGGGCGCGCACCCGATGCCTCGGCATCCGCCACGCAATCAACTGCAGGGGCGGTCTGCTCGCCGGCATCCGCATCGGCAGCCACGGGCACGAGCTTGCCATAGGCTCCCAGACCCTGACCCTCCGGCAGCCTCCACGACCATTCGTCCTCGCTGTTCTGCGCGAGCGTCACGCGGCCCTCGTCGCACTCGCCCTCAAGCTCCATCGCGGCAAACAGACGCTCGGCACCCGCAAGGGCATTGAGCAAGAAGTTGCCCAGCTGCGTCACCTGATTGAACGGCATTGCCGCCTGGCGCACAAACACCAGGTAGCTCGCGAGCGCGCCCACGGTCGCCAGGCCATGGATGGCCAAGATTGCGCCCACCACGGCCACAATCGCATAGTTCACGTACCCGATGCACACCGTGACCGGCACCATCGTCGCGGCATATGTCTGTGCCGAAGTTCCCGCCTGGCGCAAGTCCTCGTTACGGTCGGTAAACTCGGCAACATTTGCCTGTTCATGGTTGAAGACCTTGACAACTTTTTGCCCCGAGACCATCTCCTCGATATAGCCGTCGAGCGCACCCAACGCCTTTTGCTGACGCGCGTAGAACTTCTTGCTGCGCGTGCCCGAATAGCGTACGTGCGCCACGATGGCCACGTCGCACGCCACGGTGATGAGCGCAAGACGCCAATTGAGAACAAACATCAAGACCAGTGTTCCCACCGTCTGCACGGCAGCCTGAATCACCGTTGCGAAGCTGTTGTTGAGCGCCTCGGAAACGGTGTCCACGTCGTTGGTGAAAAAACTCATGATGTCGCCCGCCCGCGTACGGTCAAAATAGGCAAGCGGAAGCGTCTGGATATGCGCAAACAGGTCGCGGCGAATGTCAAACACCACCCGCTGCGCCGCGCGAACCATAATCTGCGTGTAGCCCAGCGCGCAGGCCACGCCCAGCGCGTAGATGATGGCGGTAAGCGCGATAAGCGAGCCCAGTCTATCGGCATGTCCCGTGGTGAGCGCCGTCACAACGGGGTTAATCATGTAGGTACCCAGCAGGTTAGCGAGAGCCGAAACAACGGCAAGCACGCTCACGATGCCAAGCGAGATCTTGGCGTGCCCCATGTAGGAAAGCAGGCAGCGCAGCGTGTGTTTGAGGTTTTCCGGGCGCGCCTGAGCTGCAGTCTTAGGCATGGGCCTCGCCTCCCCTCAAAGAATCATCAGGCGTCGCTTTGTCGGCATGCCTCACCTGAGAAGCGTAGATTTCCTGGTAAATAGCGTCGGTCTCGAGAAGCTCCGCATGGGCTCCCTGCGCATGGAGATGACCGTCATCCAAAACGATGATCTCGTCGGCATCCACCACCGAAGTGATGCGCTGCGCGATGATGATGCAGGTAACGCCCGGGATGCTCGCCAAGTTGGCACGGATCTTGGCTTCGGTGGCCATGTCCACAGCACTTGTCGAATCGTCGAAGATCAAGATGCGCGGACGCTTCAGCAGAGCGCGGGCGATGCACAGACGCTGCTTTTGGCCGCCGGATACACCGGCGCCTCCCTGTCCCAGGTCGCCGTCGAGACCGCCGATACGATCCAAGAATTCGTCCACGCACGCCAGACGGCACGCCTCAAGGAGCTCTTCGTCGGTTGCCTCGGCATTGCCCCAGCGCAGGTTGTCGCGCACGGTGCCTGTAAAGAGCACGTTTTTTTGCAGTACCACGCCCACGGCGTCGCGAAGAACAGCCAGGTCGTACTCGCGCACGTCATGGCCGCCCACCAGCACCTCGCCCGCAGTCGCATCGTACAAGCGCGCAATGAGCTGCACGAGCGAGCTTTTGCCCGCGCCCGTGCTGCCCAAGATGCCTACCGTGGAGCCGCTTGCGATATCGAACGAAATGCTCTCGAGCACGTCCTCCTCCGCCTCGGCGCGATATTTAAAGGTGACATCGCGAAAGGAGACCGAGCCGTCTGGCACGGCTGTGAGCGCATGCGCAGCCGCCGGAGAGGCGATCAGGGGCTCTTCGTCAAGAATCTCACCCACGCGCTCCACGCTCGTAAGCGCACGCGTGAGCAGCAGGAAGACATTCGAGATCATCATCAGCGAGTTCATGACCTGCAAGACATAGCTCATGAAGCCCGTGAGCTCGCCTACGGTCAGGGTGTTTGCGCAAATCATCTGGCCGCCCACCCACAGCACAAGCGTGGCTGCCGTGTAGATTGCCGCTTGGAATACCGGCAGGTTGAACTGAGCGGTTCCAAACGTCTTGGTAGCCCCCTGCGCAAGCTCGCTGTTCACGCTGCCAAACACGTCGCACTGCTGCGGCTCGCGCACGTAGGCCTTGACGGCGCGGACGGCGGTCAGGTTTTCCTGCACCACGCGGTTCACGTGGTCCATTGAGGTCTGGAGACGCTGGTAGAGCGGAGATACGCGCCAGGTGATAACGCCAAGAGCCACCGCGAGGACCGGCAGGATGCAGACGAACACCATGGCAAGCTCGCGGTTGAGCGAAAACGCGTAGACAAGCGACATGATGAGCATCATCGGCCCGCGCACACAGGGTCTAAAGCCGTTTGCCATGGCGTTTTGAATGACGGTGATATCGGTGGTCATGCGCGTGACCAACGACGACGTTTGATAATGGTCGAGGTTTCCAAAGGCGTAACGCTGGATCTTCTCGTACTCCGCCTGGCGCAGGTTCGCTCCGAGCCCCACCGAAGCCCTCGACGCAAAACGCGCGTAGAAAAAGCCCAGGGCAAGCGATGTGACCGCACAGGCAAGCATCAGTGCGCCCTGATGTAGGATGAGGGGGATGTCGGCATGCGCGATTCCCTCGTCGATAATGCGCGCCATGAGCACGGGGATAAAGAGCTCGATAGAGGTCTCGATAGCCACGATAAGGATGCCGAGCACGGCGTCGATCTTGTATGTTCCCAGGTAATGAATCATGCGGCGCAGGTTATTCATGCTTTTTGCCTGCCTCAAGCTCATCTGCCATATTCTTGCGTACGCGCTCGAGCATGTCCCTCAGCGTAGCTTCTTCCTCTGAGGTAAAACCGCGAAACATGATGCGATCGACGCGACGGCACTCATCTTCCCAAGCGGCAAGGGCATGCCTGCCCTTCTTGGTGATATCGAGGGCACGCGTGCGGCGGTCACGGCCCGGAACGCTCGTCAAGAAGCCCTCACGCTCCAGCGGATCGAGCAGGCGCGACACAGCCGAGGGATCGATGGAGTAGAAACGGGCGATCTCGCGCTGTGTGCTCACGCCATGTACTGCGATATACGAAAGGATGCGAGGTTGGCCTTGCCCCAGCCCCAGGCTTCGGGCGCACGGACGCGTCGTGTTGTTCATGGTATGGAATGCACGGCTGATGCTCATATGGATATCGTTGAGCGACATGCCCAAACGCATGTCTTCGTCGGAGGCCGATTGCTGCATCGGCGCGTCTGCTGAGATGGAATTATCCTGCGCCATCTTCATCTCCTTGAATACTCAATTAATGACTACTCAAGTATTGTGAAAGGAGGCCCGGGGTCAAGTACCCGCCCGAATTTGTAACGTAAGTAACAAAGTGCACGACAGGGGCGCTCGGCACAGCGCGGCGCCGGGGGGATGTGCACACGCGCCAAATGAAGCAGAAAATCCCTTTTAGACCGCCTGGCAGACGCGCTAAAAGGGATTTTCTGCTTCATTGAGGGGGCCTCAGAGAGCACGCGTGGTATCCAAGACCTCTCAACTCCCGCAGAAAGGAGAGCCCGTAGTCGGCAACACCGCTCTGCAGAATCTCGAGTTGTTGCCGATATTTTGCCAAAAAGCGACGCGCGGTATTTATACCACGACCCATCAGATACTCAACGATATCGTCAACCTCTTGCTCTGCTGTAGGGAGGATTTTGACGTTATAGGCCATATTTTGTCTCAAGATCACTCAAAGCCTCAAAGGCGCTGCGTCCTAAACCGGCCGCCCGCTCGCGCTCCGCAATCGCGACTCGCTCCATAAGACGGGCCTTGGCTTGCTCCTGGACCAGGCGATCATAGTCCACCGAGCGCATGACGACGAACTTGCTATAGCCATTCTTCGTCACCGTGATGGGACCCGGAGTAGACTCGACAAGCTCCGAGAACTTGGCGGTGTCACGCATATCTTTGATTGGCACGCAAACTGGCATGGCACACTCCTATCATAATTATGTACACAATTATGATATAGCATTTTGGTCGAGAGCTTGAGGGAGTCTTCTTGAAACCCAAATGTCAGCATGTTTTTCTACGCCGTGGGCAACTCACCTGTCGTCAGGATTATCTCAAGCTGTTCCTCGTCCAAAACGGGCACGCCCAGGCTCTCTGCCTTAGTGAGCTTCGACCCCGCCTTTGGACCTGCCACCACAAAGCTCGTCTTCTTCGAGACCGAACCAGTCACCTTGGCACCCAAGGTTTTAAGCGCGGCCCCCGCCTCGTCGCGCGTACGGCGCACGAGCGTACCGGTGAGCACGAAGGTGAGGCCCGCAAGCGGTTGCTCGGATGCGAGGTCCGCCGAGACGCCCGCGGCAGCTGCGGCATCTGCCGTCATCTGGCCCAAATCTTCCTCAAGCGTAAGACCTGCCTGACGCAGGCGCTCCAGGACCTCGAGGTTCTCGGGCACCGCTAAAAAGCCCTTAACGCTCGCGGCGATCTTGGGACCGACGCCGTCGATGCTCGCAATCTCTTCCTCGCTCGCCAGCACCAGCCTGTCGATAGAGAGAAAACGCTGGGCCAAAAGCTCGCCCACGCTCTTTCCCACCAGGCGAATACCCAGGGCAAACAGCACGCGACCAAGCGGTTGTTGTTTGCTGCGCGCAATCTCGTCAATCGCCTTCTTCGCAGTCTTTTGACCCACGAGGATCGGGTCGCCCGCACGCACGCCACGGCGCGCATTAGAAGCGGCATATGTTCGGCCCGTATCAAGGCCGGCGATGTCCTCGACCGTCAGCTGATAGAAATCGGCAACGTCGTGGAGCAGACCGGCGGCAATCATCTTGTCCACCAGCTCATCGCCCACGCCATCGACATCCATGCAGCCGCGGCTCACCCAGTGCAGCAAACGCTCCTTGAGCTGAGCCGCGCAGTCGAGCGACACACAGCGATAAGCGACCTCGTCCTCCTCATGCACCACGGGGCTGCCGCACACGGGGCACGTCGCAGGCATTTGCCAGGACCGAGCGTCGGGCCAGCGCTTGTCGAGCACGGGGCCCACGACCTCGGGAATCACGTCGCCCGCCTTATGGACCACGATGGTGTCGCCCACGCGCACATCCTTACGATGCACCTCGTCGATATTGTGGAGGGTCGCGCGGGCGATAGTAGAGCCCGCAACGGTCACCGGGTCAAACTCGGCAACCGGGGTGAGCACACCGGTGCGGCCCACCTGCACGCGAATCTCGCGCAACACGGTTGTCTTTTCTTCCGGCGGGAACTTAAAAGCGATAGCCCAGCGTGGGGCGCGGGCAGTGAAACCCAGATCGGACTGCTGCTGGAAGGAATCGACCTTCACGACCACGCCATCGATGTCGTAATCAAGGTCGCCGCGATGTGCCAGAGCATCAGCGCAAAATTCGTGCACCTCGGTCGGCGTTTTGCAGGTCGCGACGTTGGGATTCACGTGGAACCCGGCGTCGCGCAACCAGTCCAAAAACTCATGCTGGCTGTTAACGTGTAGCGGTGCCGTATCGGCAATAGCGTAGATAAAGGTAGAGAGGTCGCGTTTGGCCGTAACCTTGGGATCTTTTTGGCGAAGGCTGCCCGCCGCCGCGTTTCGGGGGTTGGCAAACGGATCGCGGCCCTCGGCATCGGCCTCATCGTTCAGTCGCACGAAACTGCCCTTGGGCATATAGACCTCACCGCGGACCTCAATCACGCGGTCACGGTCGGTGCCCATGTGTGCCAGGGCTTTCTCAGAAAGATGCATGGGGACGTCTTGAATCGTACGGACATTCAGCGAGACATCCTCGCCGGTCGTACCGTCGCCACGGGTTGCCGCGCGCACAAAAGCGCCGTTCTCATAGGTAATGGCTACGCCCAGACCGTCGATCTTGAGCTCGCACGTATACGTCACGCGGCCGGCGCCCAAGGCATTTTCCGTGCGCTCGAGCCAAGCGTCGAGCTCCTCGAGGTTCATGGCATCGTCCATGGAGTACATGCGCGCCATGTGCGTGACGGGGGCAAACTGGTCAGAGACGTAGCCGCCCACGCGCTGCGTATACGACGTGGGGGTTATTAAATCTGGGTATGCCGACTCGATTTCCTGAAGTTCGACAAGCATCTTATCGAACGCGGCGTCGGTGATCTCTGGGGCATCGAGCATGTAATAGCGGTACGCATGGTAGTCCAACTCGTGACGGAGCTCCGCCGCACGCGCCGCAGCCTGTTCATGCGACAGCGCAGGCTCCGTAGATTCCGTACCCGCCGTATCGCCAAACAGGTTCATTTGTTCCGTCATCGCATATCCCCTCGCATACCATCATGTGTCAAAAAAACGACAGGTTTATTCTGTCACACTCTCCACGCGCCCGCGCAGCACCACATGCCCCCGACGCTGCATTTTTGTCGATGTGACAAAATAAACCTGTCGTTTTGCTGTCACATCAACACGGTCGGCAGCGATTGCTAGAACACGTTTCCGCTGCTTAACGGGTCATCAGAACCATCAAGCGGGAACCAGTCAAGAGAGCGCTCGATCCAGGTGTCCCAGAACTTCCAATTGTGTGCGCCGGGGCCCTCGTGATAATCCACCTCAAAGCCCTCGCTTATCAACTTGTCTCGATACGCACGGTTGGGCCCAAGCAGATCATCGTCCTCTCCGCAAGCCATGTAAAAGCTCGGCCGCGGACCATCCGAGGCGCCAACGCGCTCGGCCAGAGCATCATAATCGTTTTGCGAGCCACGCACCGCATCCAGCGGGCCGTAGACCGACTCGTAGAAGCCTCGATTGCCCAGAATGCCTGGAGCATCGTATGTGCTTTCAAGAACCCGCTTCGAATTAAGGGAAAGGCCCGAGGACAACGCCACCACGTTGCTAAACGTCTCGGGATGGCGCAGGGCGTTGACGATGGCGCCGTAGCCGCCCATGGACAGGCCACCGATAAACGTATCCTTGCGCTCGCAGGAAAGACGGAAGAGCTTTCGCGTGAACTCCACCAGCTCATGGCCGATAAATTCTCCAAACCGCGCGCCGTCGGCTCGGTCGTTATAAAAGCCGTTCTCGCCCGACGGCATGATAACGGCAAGGTTTCGCGCCTCCGCAAGGCTTTGGATGCGCGTGCGCGTAACCCAATCCGTATAGTTGCCGTACACGCCATGGAGCAGATAGAGCGTCTTGAAAGGTCGTTGCTGATCACGCGGCACCGACCGTGCATAGCCCAACGAATCGATAGACGCCCAGTCTGCGGGGACAACGGCGTTGATTGTCACCGTACGCATGAGCGAGGTGGAAAGGAAATCGACTTTGACGAGCGCCATCAAGGGCCCCTTTCTCTCGGGCGTCTTGGCAAGCAAGACGCAAACAAGCGTCAGCGCGCGGCCGCCGCGGACAGGCGTGGGAATCGCATGCGGCAGCGCAATAATGTACCCTGCCGGCTCCAGGCGGCTGTGCCACGGCATCAGTGTAGCCGCAAGTCGGCGAACGGTCACGTGGCGGCAGCGTTCGTCGGTTTCCTCTGGAAAGGCACCTGGCGCAGGCGCGATGGCCGGCGCTTTGATACCATAGGGCAGAAAAACCTAAGGATATGGGGGTTAAATCATGAAAACAATCGCTATCATCGGCGCCCTTGAAAAAGAGGTTCGCGAGGTCGCATCCGCCGTTGACGGAGCCGTCACCACGCAAGAGGCCGGCCTCACGGTGCTTGCCGGCACCTACCATGGTGCCCGTCTTGTTGCCACCACGGCGGGCATGGGCACCGTCAACGCCGCAGCCGCCGCACAGCACCTTATCAGCACCTATCATCCCGAGGCCCTCATCTTCTCGGGCATCGCAGGCGGCCTTAACCCCGTGCTGCACATCGGCGATATCGTGATCGGCGAGCGCCTGCGCTACCTCGATACCGACACGGCGCTTCTTGCCGAATCCACCCCGGGACTCGAGGAGTACACCTCGACCCCAGCCCTTGTCGATGCTGCCGAGGCTCTTCTCACGAGCCGCGGCTACTGCAACGCGGCCGAACAAGCAGCAGGCCCCGATAGCCTGCAATACCTGCGCGGAATCATCGCCACCGGCGATCGCTTCGTTGCGGGTGCCGAGATGCGCGAGCGCGCCATCGAGGCAACCCACGCGGACTGCGTGGAGATGGAAGGCGCCGCCATCGCGCACATCGCCGCCAAAAACGGCATCGACTGCCTGGTCATGCGTGCCATTTCCGACAATTGTGACGAAGCATACGACGCGTTGTGCACGCGTGAATTCGACCTCGAGGAGTACGCGCAGCGCGCGAGCAACATCACTCTCGGCATCGTCCGTCGCGTCATTTGCGGCAACGAGGCGTAAAGGAGCACTATGGCAAACCAGATCAACTACAACACCGTCAAGTTCGTCGCTTCATACGGCAAGGCTTCGCAGATTCCGCCTTCGACCTGCCCCGAGGTGAGCTTCGTGGGCCGCTCGAACGTGGGCAAGTCGTCTATCATGAACAAGATCTTCAATCGTCGCAATCTCGTTAAGGTGTCGAGCACCCCGGGCAAAACGGCAAATGTGAACTTCTTCGAGGCAGACGGCGTGCACTTCGTCGACCTGCCCGGATACGGCTTTGCACAGCGCTCGAAGGGAGAGCGCGACCGCTGGGCGCAGCTTATCGGCGATTATTTTGACCTGGATCGCAGCTTCAACCTGGTTGTTTCGCTGGTGGATATCCGCCACGACCCCAGCAAGCTCGACCATCAGATGATTGAGTTTCTGCAGGAAGGCGAGTTCCCCTTTATCGTGGCGCTCACCAAGGCAGACAAGCTTTCGCGCAATCAGCAGGCAAAACAGACAGCAGCGATCAAGCGCCAGCTCAATGTGCCGGCCAAGAACGTCATCGTCACCTCGTCTGAATCGGGCCAAGGTATCGAGGAGCTGCGCGAGATTATCGAGCAGTACTGCCTGGGCGAGGAAGAATAGCCAAGGGCGCACGAGCAAAAGAAGCGCACGCAGACAGGCTGCCGTCTCCATTGTCGGCATTTGCAGCAAAAAGTCCCATTTGGAACGCCTAGCGGGTCCTCCAAGCGGGACTTTTTGCTGCATCTAGCCCATGTTGAATCTAAGCTACAGCAGCCCTCGGTCGGCGTTGGGAGAGTAGCAGCAAAATGTGACAAAATAAACCTGTCGACTTTTTGTCACATCGCAGGTGGGGTAGATGGAAGCTCAGCATATCGAACATACGTTGGAACCGATTTTTGACGAGCGCTCGCGCGTACTCGTGCTGGGGACCATGCCCTCACCCAAGTCCCGCGAAGTCGGCTTCTACTATGGACATCCGCAAAACCGCTTCTGGCGCGTGATGGAAGCGCTATTCGAGCTGCCCGACCATTCTCTTGTCGAAAACGATATGCGCCGCGCGTTTCTCCTCAAGCAGCATATTGCCCTTTGGGATGTGCTCGCCTCGTGCACCATCGAAGGGGCCGCCGACGCAAGCATCGTCGACGCGATTCCCAACGATCTCACGCGCATCCTCGGCACAGCACCCATCACGCACGTCTTCACAACAGGAGGAAAGGCCACGCAGCTGTGCCAGCGCATGAATGGAGAGGTACTCGGCGCTCGAAACATTTCGCTCACCGGCCTTCCATCCACAAGCGCTGCGAACGCTCGCATGCGCTTGGACCAGCTTGTAGAAGCGTATCGACCACTTGTACATGCCGTCACTGCAAACAACTGTCATGCTGAATAATAGCCCCCGCGACAACGATATTACCCAGCTAAAGCAAGAGCTTCGCGCCCAGATTATCGCGCAGCGCGATGCTTTGGCCCCTGCCCTTCGCTCCCGCAAATCGAGCGCGATTTGCGCCGATCTTGTAGGTGCGACCGGAAAAGCCCTCCCGACACGCATGAGCCACCAGTCCCTCGTTGCCGCCTACTCCCCCATGGGAAGTGAAGTCGATTTGGGCGAATTCATCGCCGCTCTTTACGATATGCAGGTACGCGTCGTCTTTCCCGCCATGCTGCCAAATCTACACGATGGGCAGCGCATGCAGATGCATGTTGTCTCGCGCGAGGATTACCTCGCCCACGCTGCCCCGTTTATCGCGCATCCGGTGCGGCCCTTCTTGCCTTTCGACGAAGCCGAGCTTAGGCGCTACCCCGCTGTCGCCCCGCACGAACTCGACGCGATCGTAGTGCCCCTAGTGGGGTTTGACGCCACTGGCATGCGCCTGGGCTATGGCGGCGGCTGCTACGATCGTTATCTTCCCAAGCTCCAGCCCCGTTGCTTCGTAGTCGGCGTCGCCTTTAGCGAGCAGCAGGTCCCGCGCGTACCCGTCGATGCCTTCGACCTTCCCCTTCCGCGCATCATCAGTGCCTAGCACCGTGAACGCGAAGAGACGTTCGGCGAACGGTCGAATGTGACAAAATAAACCTGTCGTTTTGCTGTCACATAAAAAGAGGGCGCTGGGAAAACCAGCGTCCTCTCACGGAAAGCTATCTGCCGGCGCCGCCATTGCCCATGAGCTCCCGTAGATACTCGAGGAACTCCTCCTCGCTCATGCCGTTGCCGGCTCCCTCCGCGCTGTCGGTGTTGGTCTCCTCGCCTTGCGACGTTTGCGCATCGGCGTCAGAGCCCAGCTTCACATCGATCTTCTTCTCGTTCTTGCCACGCTGGACAGTGAGCGTCACTGTGTCGCCCACATCGTAAGAGCGCAGGGCAATGATCAGGCTGTCTGCAGAGGAGATCTGCTCGTCGTTAACCTTGGTAACAACATCGCCCTTCTTGATGCCCGCCTCATCTGCTGGGCTGCCGGCAATAACCTCGCCAACATAGGCGCCCTCATTGACCGAAAGGTCATTCTGGCGCGCGTTGGATGCGGTCACCGTACCCAGGCGAACACCCAAATACGCATGCTCCGGCATCTTGCCGCCAATGATCTGCTTGGCGATCTTCACCGCATAGTTAGACGGAATGGCAAAGCCCACGCCCGAGCTGGAGCCCGAATAGCTCTCGATAATGGAGTTGATTCCCACAAGCTCACCGTTATCGTTCACGAGCGCGCCGCCGGAGTTACCCGGATTGATGGCAGCATCGGTCTGGATCATATTGGCGTAGATATACGTGCCGCTCGTGGTGGGGAGCGCCGTGGAACGATACAGCGAGCTCACGATACCCGTCGAGACAGACTGCTCGTTACCAAAGGGGCTGCCGATAGCCATAACCCACTCGCCCACACTAAGGTCATCGGAGTCGCCGACCTCGATGGGCGTGAGGTTCTTGGCATCCACGTCCTTAAGCTTGATCACTGCAAGATCGCTCGAGGTATCGGCACCCACAAGTTCGGCCTCATAGCTCTCGCCATTAAGGGAAACAGTGATGTCGGTTGCGCCCTCGACCACATGGTTGTTGGTAAGAATGTTGCCATCGGTGTCGAGCACCACGCCCGAACCGATGGAGCCGGAAGCCTCGGAATCATCGCCCTGCATGACGTTCTCGGAAGAACCCGAGCTCCATGCCGTAATGGATACCACGGAAGGCAAGGCCTTTGCCGAAACAGCCTCGGCCAGCGTCGTGTCCTCGGCATCGATCTTGATGGTCTGAGAACCGCCGGAAGGCTCGCTTGTTGCGGTTGCGGTGCCGGCGTCGCGGTTGACGTTAAGCGCGCCCGTCATGATAAGCGCCACGACCAAGACAGCGCCCACAACCATGCCCGCCAAGGAGCACAGGAACACCGGCAGCTTCTTGGTCTTGGTCTTTACCACCGTGTGCGCCACAGTCTGTGTCTGGGCGGCGTACGGATTGCCGGCATTGAAGGGAGGCTGCGTCGCAGCTCCTGGAGTCGCAGCCTCAGGACCTTGCTGTGCCTGCCCGGCAGGCGCCTGCGGTGTGGGCTCAACGGCGACGCGTGGCGCCGGCGCGGTAGCACCCGAGTCGTCGCGACGCGAATCGATATCTTCACTCATGGATTGGTCTTCCTTTCCATATACCTTTAATCAAGCACCGTTGTACCCCATTGCGAGCACCATTGTCCCCAACAACGAGTACCTTAAGCTAAATCTAAGGTATGCACAAAGAGGCTTCAATATAAAAACGCGGCGACACCATTGCCGCCGCACCCAAGATGATTCTTCCGCTTTTGCCACAAGCACTTAGAGCTTGAACAGATAGCCCACACCGCGAACGGTGGTGATGTGCGCCGCAATCTGCGGGCCCACCTTGGAACGAATACGCCTGATGTGTACGTCAACAGTACGCGTGCCGCCGCAGTACTCAAAGCCCCACACGCGATGCAGCAAGACCTCGCGGCTATATGCACGATTGGGATGCATAGCCAAGAACGAGAGCAGCGAGTACTCCATAAGCGTAAGGTCAACGGGTTCGCCGTCCAGATACACCTGATAGGTTGCCAGATTAATCACAAGATTGTCGATATGCAAAACGTCATCGACCGAAAACGACTCTTCCTCGCCCAACAGACGACGCACGCGCGCTTCAAGCTCGCCGGTCGAGCCGCCCGAGCAGATGAAATCGGCATGACCATGGGCGGGGATGCGCAAGTCGGACAGAGCGTCTTCGTCCACAATCAACAGCATGGGAATGTTGCCACGATCGTCCAGCCACTTGGCAATCTGCTCGATACGATCATTGCGAATGCCGTCGGCGTCGAGCACGAGCAGGTCGAAGTCGTGTGCCGCGGTCGGCGAATCGGGAGTCGCAGCAAAAACCTCCGCTCCCATGGTCTGGGTGAGGGAACGCGTGAATTCGTGGTATCGCGTAGTGCGAGCCATGAAAAGGATGTTTTTCTCTGACATACCAAACCCCCTTACAGGGTACATTTTAGCAGCTCATACGGGTCACATACGGTAAGGCGAGGCAATTTGGGCCACACAGGCCCCATATGCCTTTGGCTGGCCTTTATGAGTTGGAAAGATATCGGTCGACTTCCCATTGCGAGACGCATGAAGCGTATTTCTTCCACTCCAAGCGCTTCTTGGTAAGGAAGAAGCTGTGGATATGCTCGCCCAGAGCATCCTTCATGAACTGAGAATCCTCAAAGATGTCCAGCGCCTCTTCCAGATTGCGCGGAAGCTGCGTGTAACCCGCCTGCTCGAGTTCGCGCTCGGACATGCGCAAGGTAGCCGCGGTGGTCTCCGCCGGAAGCTCGAGTTTGCGCTCGATGCCGTCTAGACCAGCCGCCAGCGTTACGGCGTTCACCAGATAGGGGTTGGCCATGGGATCGGGGCTGCGCAGCTCGATACGGGTGGAAAGCTGCTTGCCCGGCTTGTAGATGGGAATGCGAATCATTGCGGAGCGGTTGCGCAGACCCCACATGGCGTACTCGGGCGTCGTGCCCTCGCCCGTGGTAAGACGCTTGTAGGAGTTCACCGTGGGGTTGGTGATAGCCGAGATCTCGCGTGCATGCGCCAGGATGCCCGCCATGTAATGCTTGGCCGTATCGGACAGATGGTAGACCGGGTCGTCATCGCCATAGAACACGTTATTGCCCTCGCGGTCAAAGAGGGATTGGTGCAAAAACATCGCAGACGAGGGAGCCTTCGAGAGAGGCTTGGGCATAAATGCAGCGTGGCACCCAGCCTCAAATGCCTCCAAGCGAATGATGTGCTTCGCGGTGGTAATGGCATCGGACATCGTGAGGGCCTCGGCGTGACGCAGCGAGATGCCGTGCTGGGAGGGGCCGGCAGAGTGGAACGTATACTCCACCGGGACGCTCATCTTCTCGAGCGTGAGCACGGTGTTGCGGCGCAGGTCGCGAGCAGAATCGGACTCGGAAAGGTCAAAGTAGCCCACGTTGTCCAGGGGCTCGGGGACCTGGTCGTTCTTAAAGTAGTAATACTCCAGTTCGGCGCCCACGTTCATGATAAAGCCGGCCTCTTCGGCACGATAGAACATAGCGCGCAGACATTCGCGGGGGTCGCCCGCAAAAGGCTTACGATCGGGTGTGCAGATGTCGCAGAACACACGCGCAACGCCGTTGTCGCTCGGACGCCAAGGAAGAACCTGGAATGTAGACGGATCGGGGAAGGCCAGCATGTCGGCCTCTTCAGGCGTGGCAAAGCCCTCGATAGCAGAGCCGTCAAAACCCACGCCCTCTTCGAAGGCGACCTCAAGGTCCTCGGGGCTGATGGCAAAGCTCTTAAGACGACCCAACACGTCGACGAACCACAGACGCACAAAACGGATGTCACGCTGTTCGACGGTTCGGAGCACGAAGTCGATATTCTGCTGCTGATTCATGGGGCATCCCTTCACGCACAGCACATTTGCCGATTCGATACGTTAGACATTTTACTTTCTCACATGATTGTTTCGTCAGAGTTTCCCGGGCGCGCCTATATCAGGCGCACCAACAGGCCTGCCCACATGCCCGTCCAAGCAACGCACTTTTTGCGTCTCGAGCAGATGCGATGATGGGCTAGATAGCCGAGTCTTTAGACGGCTCAAAATAGTCGGGATGTAAGGCGATAACCGGGCCCTGTTCCTCGGGCATCAGGTGCAGGTGTGTCTCTGCCAGATAGCTCGCCGTGTCGGTATCGCCCCTCTTAATGGCCTCGAGAATCCGGCGATGCTGCCGACGAATCG
>OLNE01000484.1_pt1 | contig 37783 bp, 29 predicted proteins | sample 1672431 | NCBI WGS metagenome assembly OLNE01 (sample SAMEA3136685, study PRJEB25190) | human gut metagenome | reverse complement strand
CGGCAGAGACAGACCCTATCACAGGCTACCGCTATTACAGCGAGGACCAGCTTCCCGCCGCCGGACGCATCACAGCCCTGCGGGACATGGGCTTTGGACTGGCGGCCATCGAGCAACTTTTGGCCACCTGGGAGGAGCCAGTGGCCCTGGAAGCGATCTTGGACGCCAAGCAAGCCCAGTTGCAAGAGGAGGCGGCCTTGGCCCAGAGTCGCCTCCGGGCTTTAGAGACCCTCCGACAGCGCCTGCGAAAGGAAGATAACGCCATGGATTACACCGTGAATCTGAAAACCTTACCCCAGCGTCAGGCCGCCTGCCTGCGGATGACCATCCCGACCTATGACCAAGAGGGGACCCTTTGGCAAATTTTGATGCAAGAGACCGCTCATTTGAACCTCCAACCCGACGACCCCTGCTATTGCAGTGTGACCTTCCACGACGGGGAGTTCAAAGAACGGGACGTAGACCTGGAAGCTCAGAAGACCGTCCGGGGGCAGTATCCTGACACGGAACACGTTCAGTTCAAGCAGCTCCCACCGGTGACGTTTGCCTCGACCGTCTACCAGGGACCCTACGAAAAGATCGGGGAGGCCAACGCGGCTGTGGCAGCATGGGTGCGGGATAATGGCTACACCTATGACGGCCCAGCTTTTAACATCTATCACATCAGCCCCCACGAGACGAAGGACCCGGAGCAATTTGTCACGGAGGTCTGCTATCCCGTGAAGAAAGCAGACGCTTAAAAACAAAACGGTCGGGGAAAAGTTGGAGATGCCAGTGGCTCGGAGCTTTCCGGTTTTTACTGACCATTGTCTTGACAGGGCAGAATTCTTTTTGTACCATGGTTCTAACGATTGGACCTGACCCTAGTCCAGCGGATCAACCACGAAATAAATGAAAATGAAAAGGAGGGCCGGTCCCATGGCCCGCTATCGCACGGATATGAACAGCATTTATATCTCGCCCCGCGCCCAGGAGGCGCTGGACCCCATCGCCCAGTGCCCCCTCACCACCGTTGTGGCTCCCATGGGTTACGGCAAGACCACCGCCGTCCAGTGGTTTCTGGACCGCCGGCGGGAGGCGGGAGACCAGGTGGTGCGGGTGAGCATCTATTCCAACGATCTACCGCTCTTCTGGCGCAGCTTTCAGGCGGCCTGGCGGGGCACGCCCCTGGCCGGGCAGCTGGACCCCATGGCCTTTCCCGTCGGGGACACGGCCCTGGGCCTGCTGTCGGAGCGTCTGCTGGATCTGCTGGACGGGGCGGGGGACTACTACCTCTTCCTGGACGACTACCACCTGATGAAGGACGACCAGGTCACGGCCTTGCTCCTGGCCCTGGCCCGTCTGCCGGGAGCGCCGCTCCATCTCATCGTGGCGTCGCGGGATCAGGTCTTGTCTCCCAGCCAGGCCCTTCGCCTGGGCCGGGACCTGCACCAGATCACCGCCGGGGACCTGGCTTTGAACCAGGAGGAGGTCTCGGCTTACAGCCGCCGGTGCGGCGTGGCGCTGCCGCCGGCCGAGCTGGAGCGCCTGGCCCAGACCAGCGAGGGGTGGTTTTCCGCGGTCTATCTGAATCTCAAGGCCTACCAGGCACACGGAACGTTGCTGACCAGCGGGCACGACATCTACGAGATGCTCAACGAGGCCATGCTGGACCCACTGCCCCAGGAGCGGGTGGATTTCCTGGCCCGCATGAGCCTGGCTGATGAGTTCACTGCCGAGCAGGCGGCCTTTGTCACAGGCCTGGCGGAGAGCCGGGAGCTGATGCGGGCGCTCACGGAGAGCAACGCCTTTCTCCGCCGCCTGCCCGACGGCCAGAACTACCGCCTGCACCACATGATGAAGGAATGCCTGGGCCGGCGCTTCCGGGAGGAGTCCCCGGAAGAACAGCGCCTCGTCCGCTGCCGGCACGGGGCCTGGTATGAGCGGCAGGGGGAATATCTGCGGGCGTTCCACTTTTATTTGCAGGCCGGAGACGATGCCTCTGTCCTGCGCCTGATCGACGTGGACACCGGCCTGCAAATGGCGGGCCTGGCCCCGCAGAAGCTGCTGTCCTGGCTGGCCCAATGCCGGGAAGAGGCGCTGCTGACCGCCCCCAGAAGTCTGCTGGTCTTGATGCGCCGCCTGTTCTCCCTGGGGGCCATTCCTCAGATGCTGACGCTGAAAGACCTGCTCCCCCGTGCCTTGGAGCAGAGCGACTTGCCCGAACGGGAGCGACAAAATCTCCGGGGCGAGTGCGACCTGATCCTCAGCTTCCTGGGTTACAATGACATTGCCGCCATGAGCGTCCGCCACCAAAGCGCCTGCCGCCAGATGGATCGCCCCGCCATTTCCATCCATAAGAACGGGGCCTGGACCTTCGGCTCCCCCTCGGTCCTGATGATGTTCCACCGGACGCCGGGGGAGATGGGGCAGGAGCTGGAAACCATGCTGCGCTCCATGCCCTATTACTATCAGGTGACCGATGGCCACGGCATGGGGGCCGAGCGAGTCATGGAGGCGGAGGTCGCCTACGGCCAGGGGCGCTTTGTGGACGCCGTCATTGCTCTGGCCCAGGCCCGCAGCGCCGCGGCGGCGGAGGGGCAGCGCTATATGCTCCTCTGCTGTGACTTCCTCTCCCTGCGCCTGGCCCTGACGGGGGCCACGGAGTTTGAAGAGGACTGGTATCATAAGCACCGGGCCGAGTGGGTCCCGGCCCTGGACCCCGTCCTGCTCATGGCGCTGGACGGCTGCCGGGCCTATCTCCGGGCCTTGCTGGGCCTGCCGGAGGAGCTGCCCGGCTGGCTGGCGGGGGACAGCCTGGAGGGGGCGAATCTGCTCCGGCCTGCCCGCCCCATGTTTGAGGTGATCCTGAACCAAGTGCTGCTGGCGCGGGGGGAGTACGCCAAGGTCCTGGGGCGGCTGCCCCAATGCCTGGCGCAGTGCAGCACCTACCCCTACGCCCTGGGGACCTTACATCTGCTGCTCCAGCAGGCCGGGGCCTACGATGCCCTGGGTAAAGGAAACGAGGCCTACGAGGCCCTGCGTCAGGCCGCCGAGCTGGCGGCCCCGGACCGGTTCTGGATGCCCTTTGTGGAGAACACGCCGCATCTGAAAAACCTGGTGCCCCACCTGCCCGCCCAGTGGCGGGGGGAGATCCAACGGCTGACGGAGCCTTACGAGGCCACCTGTGCGTCCCTCCTCCGCCACCACCGCCGTCCGGCACCTTTGGCCGGGCTGTCGGAGACGGAGTATCAGATTTGTCTGGCCATTGCCGAGCGAAGATCCAACCGGGAGATCGGCCAGGCCCTGTTCCTCAGCGAGGGGACCGTGAAGCAATATGTCAATCAGATCTACACCAAGCTCCACCTGACCGGGGCCGCCAGAGACAAACGGCGGCTGCTGGGGGAGCTGGTCAGCCGGAAAAACTAACCAGAGGTTACTATCTTTCCAAAACATCCCACCGTACACTGAGTTTGTACGGTGGGATGTTTCTATCCCGCCCCATCGGGAAAAAGAGGAAGGAGGAACCGATGTGAAAGAGAGACGACATGGATGCACGGCATTGTTGCTGGCGCTGCTTCTGGCGCTGACCCTGTGCGCCTGCGGCCAGACAGATGAGCCGGTCCCCCCGGAGGAGGAGCCGGACCAGAGCGACACCCAGGACGAGACGATCCCGGAGGACGACGGCAAGGGAGACCTCATCCCCGAAGACGAGGCAGCACCCGCCGCCGGCACCACCACGACAAGCACCACGACCAACAACACCACCGTCATCCACCACAGCACGCCATCCACCAAGCAGGAAGGCCGGGGCGACGTGATCTACGACGACGGCAGCTGGGACAGTTACCGCCTCACCGAGGACGATGCCTACGAGGACTATGATGACGGCTGGGGCGACTACATCGAAGATGAGTATGATTACAGCTACGATGACGAAGGTTGGGGCGATTACGTGGAGGACGACGGTTGGGGAGACTACGCAGACGACGAAGGCTGGGGCGATATTTTCTGACCCCCCTTCCCGCCCGACGAAATGAGAAAGGAGCGCTTTGCAATGAAACACCTGAAACGACTGATCTCCGCCCTGCTGCTGACGGCGGTGCTGGCGACGGCGGTCTTTGCCTCTGCCGCCACGATCAAGGATGTACCTGCGAAAAACTGGGCTTACCCCTATGTCTCCAAGATGGTAGATATGGACATCATGCAGACGCATGACGGCGGTTATTTCTACCCGGACCTGCCCACCAGCCGGGGGGAGTTCGTCCTCTATCTCTGGCGGGCTATGGATGCCCCGGCCATTGGGGTGGACGCGGGCTTTACGGATGTGTCCTGGGATGACCCCTGGTCCGGGGCCGTGAACTGGGCCGTCGGTGCGGGTATCACCAATGGCGTGAGCCCCACCCGCTTTGACCCCTACGGCGACCTGACGCGGGAGCAGGCCTTTACCTTCCTGTACCGGGCGATGGACTACCTGGGCGTAGCCCCTACCTACGGGGAGAACCATGAGTTCTACACCCAGATCAGCGAGTTCCACGATTATTTGCAGGTCAGTTCCTGGTCTGCCGACGCCATTCAGCTGCTCCTGGACATCGGCATCGTCCAGGGCACCGACAACGGCTACCTCATGCCCAAGCGGGACGTGAACAACGCCGCCACCGCCACCATCCTCTACCGGGCCATGGACTACATGGACCTGCTGTACTGAGCGAGGACCTGCCATGGAGGACAAACGGCAAGCGGTTCCCGGCTTAGAGGACAACCGGGACGTCACCACAACGCTGGGCGTACAGAAAGCCAAAGGCGGCTTGGGTAAAGTCATGGGTGGCCTGGGCAGTCTCTTGGTCCTGGTCGGCTTCGTCGGCTCGAATCTGCCGCTCATCGTTGGCGGCATCGTGGTTGCCGTCGTCGGTGCGGTCCTGGGCAACCACGCCCAAAAGGTTGGCCAGGCGGCCATCAGTCAGCGCCTGGTCCCCGGCGCCCTGCACCAGGTCTTTGAGACGGTGGAGTATCCCGCCGCCCAGGACCTGACCCGCGCCCAGATCGCAGAGAGCAGCCCCGGTCTGCCCCGGTTTGACAGCTTATATACCAACGACGTGGTCAGCGCCAGCTACCAGGGCCTGCCCGTCTGGCTGGCGGGTCTGAAGCTCTGCGAGGTGGCGTTGTACCGGGACCCGGAGACAGAGATGGAAAAGGAAGAGGAACGGGAGATCTTCCTGGGCCTGTGGTTCGCCTGCGACTTGGGAAAGGAGATCGGCTGTGACTGCACCATCACGCCCAAGGGCGTCCTGGGACGCCTGACCGGAAGCCGCAATGCCCTGGGCAGCGAGGTTTTTGCCCGAAAATTCCAGGTCCAGACCGACCGGCCCGACTGGGCGGAGCGCCTGCTCACCCAGCCCGTTCAGGAAGCCATGCTGAGCTTGCTCAGCATGGGCAAGACCTATTTCCGGCTTCGTCCGGACGGAAAGCTGACCCTGGCTGTGTCCATGGGCAAGCCGATGTTTTATTTGGGGAAAGGAAGCGTCCAGGCGGAGAGCATCCAGCGCCGGTTCGTGGAAGAACTGCGCGGGCCCACCCGCTTGGTCGATGCCCTGCGGCGCAGCCTGCCGTAAGGTCCTTTTCAAATAGGGAATTGGGAAAAGAAGATCCCGGCGAGAAGCAGAAGCTCGCCGGGATCTTCGTCGTGGTGTGAGAAAAGGTGTGGCGCTCAGCGGACCCGCAGCTCCCAAAAGGCCACGGCGCTGGCCGCGGCGACGTTCAGGGAGTCCACGCCGTGGGACATGGGGATACAGACCGTGTGGTCACAGCCTGCAATGGTCTCGTGGGCCAGCCCGTCCCCCTCGGTGCCCAGGATGATCGCCAGGCGCTGGACGGCCTTGAGCTTGGAGTCGTCGATGGAGACGGCGGTGTCGCTCAGGGCCATGGCCGCCGTCTCGAAGCCCAGGTCGTGCAGACGGCGCAGGCCCGTCTCCGGCCACTGGGTGTGGTCCTCAGCCAGCCGGGTCCAGGGGATCTGAAAGACCGTCCCCATGCTCACCCGGACGGCCCGCCGGTTCAGCGGGTCACAGCAGGTGGGGGAGAGTAAGACGGCGTCCATGTGCAGCGCCGCCGCCGAGCGGAAGATGGCCCCCACGTTGGTGGTGTCTACGATGCCCTCCAGCACCGCCACCCGGCGGGCGTCCCGACAGATGGCCTCCACCGTGGGCAGCTTCGGCCGCCGCAGGGCGCAGAGGACCCCGCGGGTCAGCGGGTAGCCGGTGAGGGAGGCCAGCACATGCCGGTCTGCCGTGTAGACGGGAATGTCCCCGCAGCGCTCTAAAATATCTTTGGCCTGCCCCTCGATGTGGCGGCGCTCCATGAGCAGGGCCACGGGGATGTGGCTGGCGTCCAGGGCCAGGCGGATGACCTTGGGGCTTTCCGCAATGAAAACGCCCTTTTCCGGCTCCAGCCGGTTGCGCAGCTGGGCCTCGGTGAGCCGGGCGAAGAGGTCCAGCTCCGGGGCGGTGATGTCAGTGATCTCTATGATAGCAGCCATAGCGGCCTCCTTCTGTGTCAGCAGGATGGTTTCTTGGCTTTCAGTATAACACGAACGGCGCCGCCTGCCAACGGGCAAAGCGCAGCCGGGGAAAGAAAGCCCCGTCCGGGGGAGCTTGGGGCCGCGCGAGGGAGAAACCGTGAAATTTCCCCGTCCAGCGGGGTTGTAAATGCCGGGGAAATATACTATAATAACTTGAATTATCATAGGCGCGTCTACGCTGCCGAACAGAAAGGGAGGTGGGAGCAATGACCGCGTTTCTGCAATTCTGTGTCAATACGCTGGGCTATCTGCGGCTGATGACGGTCTCTGACCTGATCGACATTGCTATCCTGTCCTTCGTGTTTTATAAATGCATCGGGATCTTCCAGCGGACCAACGCGGCCAAGGTCGCCAAGGCCCTGCTCATCATCGTGGTGGCCATGTGGATCTCGTACCAGTTTAATCTCAACGCCATCAACTTTATTTTAAGTAAGGCCGTGGAGCTGGGCTTGCTGGCTCTGGTGGTCATTTTTCAACCGGAAATTCGCCGCTTTTTGGAAAAGGTGGGCAGCAACAGCGTCTCCGGCTTTTCCCGCTATTTCCGCAGCGAGGCACCGGTCACCGATCTGGAGCAGGCCATTGCCGAGACGGTGGAGGCCTACGCCGAGCTGTCGAAGAGCAAGATCGGTGCCCTGATGGTCTTCGAGCGGGAGACAGACCTGTCCCACATCATCGCTTCGGGGACGCCCTTCCAGTCCACCGTGACCAGTGAGCTGCTGAAAAACCTCTTCTACCCCAAGGCCCCCCTTCACGACGGCGCGGTGGTGGTCCGCCGGGGGAAGATCGTTGCGGCGGCCTGTATGCTCCCCATGTCCGAGAGCATGAACCTGAGCAAAGACCTGGGCATGCGCCACCGGGCGGGCCTGGGTATGAGCGAGCGGTCCGACGCCGTGGTGGCCGTGGTCTCGGAGGAGACCGGTGCCATCTCTGTGATGATCCGGGGGACCCTCCGCCGCCACCTCTCCCCAGAGACGCTGGGGCGTATTTTAAGCAATGAGCTGCTGCCGCGGGAGGAGACCGGTACCCAGAAAAAGCATAGCCGCCTGCTGTTTTGGAAAGGGAGGGGAACGCCATGACCAATCCCAAGAAAAACCGCAAGGTCTTCAATATCATCTTAGCCATCGTCTTAGCCGTGGGCGTGTGGCTGTACGTCATCAACGTAGAAAACCCCACCGGTACCGTCCCCATCCGGGACATCCCCGTCTCCCTCGTCGGGGAGGATTCCCTGGCCGAGCGGGGCCTCATGGTCACGGACCAGAGCCGGGACAGCGTGAACCTCAAGCTCTCCGGCCGCCGGAAGACGCTGATGAAGCTGAACCGAAAGAACCTGACGCTGAAGCTGGATGTCTCCACCATCACCTCCGAGGGCGAGCATACCATCAGCTGCCTGGCCTCCTTCCCCAATAACATCGGCACGGACAACGTCTCCGTCTCCGACTGGGAGGACCTGCGCGTGACCGTGACCGTGGAGAAGCAGGAGACGAAAGAGATCCCTGTCCGGGGCGAGTTTATTGGTACCGAAGCGGAAAATTGCCTGGCTGGTGCCGTCAGCACCGACCCGGAGACTATTACCCTCACCGGCCCCGCCGAGGCCCTGGACGGCGTGTCCTATGCCCTGGCCACCATCGGCGGCAAGGAAGTCAGCGACACCATTACGGAAACGGCCAGCGTGGTCCTTATGGGTCCGGGCAGCAAACCGGCCTCGCGGAAAAACATCACCCTGGACCAGGAGACCGTAGACGTCACCGTCCCGGTCCGCCAAGTGGTGGCCCTGCCCTTGACCGTGACCCTCACCGGGGGCGACACGACCTCGGCCGCGGATGTGACGGTCGACATTTCCCCCAAGAACCTCACCGTCGTGAAAGAGGCCGGGGCCGACCTGCCCCAATCCATTTCCCTGGGGGAGATCGACCTGAGCAACGTCCTGGCAGACACTTCGTATGCGCTTCCCATCCACCTGCCGGACGGCGTGGTGGCCTGGGGACAAGAGGTCCGCTTTGCCACCGTGAGCCTCTCCTTTGATAAGGTCAAGGCCCGGCAGCTGGAGACGAAACAGATCACCTTTACCAACGTCCCCGAAGGCTGGAAGGCCAGCCTGGTCAACGCCACCTTGAGCGTCTGGGTCCGGGGCGACCCGGAGCAGGTGGAGAACCTGAGCGCCGACCAAATTCAAGTCACCGTAGACCTGAGCAAGGCCGCCACCGAGGACGAGCTTCAACGGGCCGCCGCCAAGGTGACCCTGAAGGAGGGGGCCGGAGAGAAGGTCAGCATCCTGGGCAACCACTATTCCGTGGCCTTCTATTTGAGCAAATCGTAAGCTGAAACAAGAGAAAAACAGAGAAACAGACCCTGATAAGGAGGTTTTTCTATGGAACAGATCGCAATGGTAAAATCCGTCCAGGGCAACGGCATGGCTGTCGTCGCCGTCCAGCGGGGCACCGCCTGCGGCGCGGCCCACAACTGCGCTGAGTGCAACGGCTGTGAAACGACCCTGACCCGGAAAGAAAATCTCGTCACTGCCTACAACGACGCCGAGGCCAAGCCCGGCGACATGGTGCGGGTGTGTAGCGAGAACGCCACCTTCTTCAAGACCGCCGCCATCGTCTATATCCTGCCCCTGGTGCTGGCGCTGGTCTTTTACGGCGTGTCGTCGTTTCTGCCTTTCGGCGGCAGCGAGATGCTCCGGGCCTTGTGCGCGGGCATCGGCTTTGTGGCCGGTGTGCTCGTGGCCGTGGCCTGGGACCGGCACATGAAGCGGGTCGATGGCCTGCGCTTCCATGTGGTGGAGATCGTGCGGGCGTGTTCGGGTATGTAAGAGCGGTCACCGCCGTTCTGCCTCCGGAGGAGCAGGCGCGGTATCGGGCCGTCTACTGCGGCCTGTGCAAGACCTTGGGGGAGCGCTATGGCAAAGCCGCCCAGCTGACGCTGAACTATGATTTTGTCTTTCTGGCTCTTCTCCTGGCCCCGCCGGAGGAGGAAACGGCTCTGTTTCGATGTCCCGCTGCCCCTTGGAAGAAGAAACCGGTTTGGCTGGGTGACGCGGCCCTGGAAGCCGCCGCCGATGCCACCGTGATCCTGGTCTGGTGGAAGCTGCAAGACGCCATCCGCGACGGCGGGGCAGGGGAGAAGCTCAAGAGCCGTTCCGTCGCCCTGGCGCTGCGCCGCTCCTATCGGGCCGCGGCCCAGCGCCGCCCGGACTTTGACCGAGTGGTCAAGACCTGCCTGGACGAGCTGCACCAGCTGGAGGAGGCCAACACCCCCTCTCTGGACCGCCCTGCCGATGCCTTTGCCCGCCTGCTCCAGGCGGCGGCCATTGCAGTCTCTCCGGCGGCCCGGCAGAGCGCCGTGGCGCAGATCCTGTACCATGTGGGCCGCTGGATCTACCTGGCCGATGCCTGGGACGATCTGGTCGAGGACCGGGAAGCAGGGAATTATAATCCCCTCCTGGCCCGCTACGGCGACCAGGCGGAGCAGCATCAAGCCGCCCTGCGGGAGACGATGCACGTCTCTCTGGGCCTGGCCAACACCGCCTACGCCCTCTTAGACTGGGGCGTTTGGGAGCCGCTGCTGGGCCATATCCTCACCATCGGCCTGCCTGCCGTGGAGGAAGCCGTTTTCACCGGCCAATGGAAGCAGGCCAAGCATCCCCGTTTATTCCAACGTGACCAAGCTCCCGCCCTTCCGGCGGGGGAGACCGATAAGGAGAACAAAAAAACTATGAATGATCCCTATGCCGTGCTGGGCCTCAGTCCTTCCGCCAGCGATGAGGAGGTCAAACGCGCCTACCGGGCCCTGGTGAAGAAGTATCACCCGGACAACTATGTGAACAACCCCTTGGCCGACCTGGCCGAGGCCAAGATGAAGGAGATCAACGAGGCCTATGACGCCATCGTCAAGGGCCGCACCCAGGGGGGCTATCAGCAGCAGGCCCAGTCCAACGGGAACCGTTACGGCACCGGCGGTCAGGCCGGCCAGAACCCCGCCTTCCTTCAGGTGCGTCAGCTCATCGTCCAGAACAATTTGGCCGAGGCCGAGCGTATCCTGCGCTCCACCGCCGCCAACAGCGCCGAGTGGTACTTCCTCATGGGCAGCATCGCTTACAAGCGTGGCTGGATGGACGATGCCCGCCAGAATTTCTGGACGGCCAGCAGCATGGAACCCAATAATATAGAATACCGTCAGGCAGTCAACCAGATGAATTTACAGGCCCAGCGGGGCAGCTACCAGGGCGGCGACGACCTGGCCAACCTCTGCACGACCCTGTGCTGTCTGAACTGCCTGTGCAACTCCTGCAATTGACCCCAGCGGCACCAACGGGAGTGTACAATAGAGAAAGAGAACTGAGAATGAGGTGTTTTTCGTGATACGAAGTATGACAGGCTACGGCCGGGGCGAGCAGGTGCTCCACGACCGGACGATCACCGTAGAGCTGCGGGCCGTGAACAACCGTTATCTGGACTGTTCCGTGAAGCTGCCCCGGCTGTATGTCTTTGCCGAGGAGGCCATCAAGGCCCAGGTGCAGAAGAGCGTGGGCCGGGGCAAGGTGGATGTGTTCCTGACGATCGACTCCGCCGCAGCGGACAAGGTCTCCGTGACCCTGAACAAGCCCGTGGCCGACGGCTATTACACGGCCCTGACCCAAATGCGGGATGCCTACGGCCTGCGGGATGATATTTCCGTCTCCCTGCTCTCCCGCTTCCCGGATGTGTTCCTGGTGGAAAAGGAACAGGGGGATGCCGAGGAGATCGTGGCCGACATCAGCCAGGTGCTGGCCCAGGCCCTGGAGGAGTTCAACGCCATGCGCACCCGCGAGGGGGAAAAGCTGGCCCAGGACATCCGGGGCAAGGCGGAAAAGATCGCCCAGCTCGTGGCCCAGGTAGAGGCCCGCTCCCCGGAGAGCGTGCACGAATACCGGGAAAAGCTGCGCCAGCGGATGCAGGAGGTCCTGGAAAACACCCAGCTCGACGAGACCCGCATCCTGACGGAGGCCGCCATTTTTGCCGACAAAGTCGCCGTGGACGAGGAGACCGTCCGTCTGCACAGCCATTTGGACCAGCTCCATGAGATGCTGACCCAGGACGGTTCTGTGGGACGGAAGCTGGACTTCCTTATCCAGGAGTTTAACCGGGAGGCCAACACCATCGGCTCGAAGTGCAGCGATGTGGCCCTCTCCCGTGTGGTCGTGGACCTGAAGGGCGAGATCGAAAAGATCCGCGAGCAGGTCCAGAACATCGAGTGACGGGGAGAGGAGGCGAGCCATTGAGACTCATCAACATCGGCTTTGGCAACATGGTCTCTGCCAGCCGGCTCATCGCCATCGTAAGCCCTGAGTCGGCCCCCATCAAGCGCATGGTCCAGGAGGCCAGAGAACGCGGGGTCCTGGTGGACGCGACCTACGGCCGCCGCACCCGCGCCGTGCTCATTACAGACAGCGATCATATCATCCTTTCCGCCCTCCAGCCGGAGACCGTGGCCAGCCGGCTCAACGGACGGGAAGAGATCCCAGGGGAGGAAGAAGAATGAAGCGAGGGACCCTATTGGTGGTCTCCGGTTTTTCCGGCGCAGGCAAGGGCACGGTCCTGTCCAAGGTGCTGGAAAAACGGACGGACCTATATTATTCTGTATCCTTCACCACCCGCGCCCCCCGCACCGGGGAGCAGGATGGCGTGAACTATCATTTTGTGACCCGCGAGGCGTTTCAGGAGCGCATCGACCGGGGAGAATTTTTAGAGTACGCCGAGTACGTGGGGAATTTTTACGGCACGTCCATGGCCGTGATCCGGGAAAAACTGGACCAGGGTGTGGATGTGATCCTGGAGATCGAGAGTCAGGGTGCGGCCAAGGTCCGGCAGAAGATGCCGGAGGCCGTTTCCCTCTTCCTGGTCCCCCCGTCCTTCGAGGAACTCTCCCGCCGCCTGCACGGCCGGGGAACGGACTCGGAGGAGGTCATCCAGCGCCGCCTGGCCACCGCCCGGAAAGAGGCCAAAGAGCTGGAGCACTATGACTATATCGTCATCAACGACACAATAGAAAATGCGGTGGGGGAGATCTTAGCCATCCTCGTCGCCGAGGGCTGCCGCAAGGAACGGCGCCTGGAACTGTTCAAAGGAGTGTAATAAATTATGATGCTGTATCCCGCAATGAGCGAACTGTTGAAGCAGGTCCCCAGCCGTTACCAGCTGGTGAACGTGGTGGCCGCCCGCGCCCGTAAGATCGCTGCCCGCGCCGAGCGCGAGGGCCTGATGCTGGAGGAAAAGCCCGTGAGCATCGCCGTCCAGGAGATCGCCGACGGCAAGCTGGACGAGCCTGTGGAGGAGGTCATGCAGGAGGAAGGCGTCCTGCAGGGCCGCTTTGCCCATGAGCAGGAGAACGCCCCCGGCCACGAGCAGCCCCATCACGCCGCCCCCGTGGAAGCCACGCCCGCAGAGCCTGCCTTTGAGGAAGCCGCGCCGGTCCTGGAGAGCGCTGCCCCTGCCGAGGAGCCTGCTCCTGCCACTGAGGACGCGGAGAAGCCCGCAGAATAACCGACTGCGGCCATGCGCATGGATAAGCTCGTGAAGACTGCCAAAGTGGCCCTGGCGGCCGCTACCTTTGCCATCGACCGGCCCTATACCTACCGGGTGCCCGATGCTCTGGCGGAGAAGCTGGTCCCTGGGATGCGGGTGCTGGTCCCCTTTGGGGCGGGCAACCGGCCCAGCGAGGGGCTGGTCCTCTCCCTGGCCGACGAGGTGCCGGAGGGGAGACTCAAAGAGATCGGCACCCTGCTGGACCCCAGGCCCGTTCTGACCCAGGAGGGCATCCGGCTGGCCCTGTGGATGCGGGAGCGCTTTTTCTGCACGGTCTATGCCGCCGCCCTCACCATGCTGCCCACCGGGCTGTGGTATGTGCTGCGGGAGAGCTATGCCATCGCCCCCGGCGTTGACCGGGAGACTTGGGAAAAAAAAACCGCCCGAAGCCCCAAGGCCAAGCAGATCATGGGTCTGCTCTACGCCGCCGGGGGACAGGCGGACCTGGACCAGATCAAGGCCATCCCGGACCTGAAGGACCCCCGCGCCACCCTGCGGGAGCTGGAAAAGGCGGGCCTCATCACCCGCCAGACCCAGGCCAAGCGGAAAGTGGGAGACAAAACGGAGCCGATCGCCCGCCTGACCATGGACCCCGCCGAGGCCATGGCGCTCTTAGCGCCCAAGCAAAAGACCTCCCCCATGGGCTACCGGGTCACAGAGCTGCTCTGCCGCCTGGGCAGCGCCAGCGTGAAGGAGCTGTGCTACTTCACCGGGGCCTCCCGCACCACCATCAAGAGCTTGGCGAAAAAGGGCGTGCTCGCCCTGGAGGAGAAAGAGGTTTTCCGCCGCGCCATGCCGGAGACGGGGGAGAGCACCCCGCTGTCTACCCTCAACGACCAGCAGCAGGCGGCCTATCAGGGCCTGCTGGACCTGATGGAGGAGCCTGACCCCCAGGCGGCGCTGCTGTACGGCGTCACCGGCAGCGGCAAGACCCAGGTCTATCTCCACCTGATCCAGAAGGCCCTGGAGGCTGGACGGGGGGCCATCGTCATGGTCCCAGAGATCGCCCTGACCCCCAGCTTACTGCAAATCTTCTTGGCCCATTTCGGCCGGCAGGTCGCCATCTTACACAGCTGCCTGCCCACGGGCGAGCGCTATGACGAGTGGAAGCGCGTCCGGGACGGACGCGCCAAGGTCGTTGTGGGTACCCGCTCGGCAGTTTTTGCCCCCCTGCCCGATCTGGGCCTCATCATCCTGGACGAGGAGCAGGAGAGCAGCTACCAGTCCGAGAGCATGGTGCGCTACCATGCCAGGGAGGTGGCAAAGTTCCGCTGTAAGCAGCACAAGGGCCTGCTGCTCCTGGGCTCTGCCACCCCAGCGGTGGAGAGCCGCTACGCCGCCGAGACGGGACAATATCATCTCTTTACCTTGCAGCAGCGCTACAATGCGCATCAGCTGCCCAAGGTCGTGCTGGCGGACATGAAGCAGGAATTACGGGCTGGAAACAACTCCGGCGTATCCGAACGGCTCCGGACGGAGCTGGAGGAAAACCTGCGGCGGGGAGAGCAGAGCATCCTCTTTCTCAACCGCCGGGGCAACAGCCGCATGGCCCTGTGCAGCCAGTGCGGCGAGGTCCCCACCTGCCCCCGCTGTTCCGTCCACCTGACCTATCACAGCGCCAACGGGCGGCTCATGTGCCATTACTGCGGCTACTCCATGCCCCTGCCGGAGGTCTGCCCCCACTGCGCGGGCCGGTTCCAGTTCGTGGGCATGGGCACCCAAAAGCTCCAGGAGGAGCTGCAAGCCCTCTATCCAGACGTAGAAGTCATGCGGATGGACGCCGACACCATCACGGCCACCCGATCCCATGAGGTCTTGCTGGACCGTTTCCGCCGGAAGAAAGTGCCCATTTTGTTGGGGACCCAGATGGTGGCCAAGGGCTTGGATTTCCCCAACGTGACCCTGGTGGGGGTCGTGGACGGAGACCTCTCCCTCTACGCCGACAACTACCGGGCCGCCGAACGGACCTTCTCCCTGCTCACCCAAGTGGTGGGCCGGGCCGGACGAGGGGACAAGCCGGGGCGGGCCATCATCCAGACCTGGACCCCGGACAACGACATCCTCAACCTGGCTGCCCGCCAGGACTATGATACCTTTTACACCGGGGAGCGGGAGATGCGCCGCCTGCTTCGCTTTCCGCCGTTTCTGAACCTGTTTCGCATCACCATCTCCGGGCCGGAGGAGACGCAGGTGCTCCGGGCCTGCGCCGTGGTGCGGCGGAGCCTGGACCCGTGGATCAAGCCCCGGCAGCACGGCCCGGAGGGGCCGGAGGTGCTTGGCCCGGCCCCGGCGCCCATCCTAAAGATCAACAACCGCTACCGCTACCGGGTGCTGGTGAAATGCCGCAATGACAAAGAGATCCGGGCCAGTTTAGCCCAAATCCTGCGGGCCGCCCAGCAGGACCGGGCCAACAAAGGCCTGTCCATCTTAATTGACGTAGACCCTATGGATGGGTGAATGACAATCTACACTAGATACACGACAAGAGAGACTGAGAGAATCAAGGAAGGAATGTTATCATGATCAAAAAGATTTTACAGAAGGATGACCCCGTCCTGCACAAGGTTTGCCACCCTGTCACCAACTTTGACCAGAAGCTGGCTAACCTGCTGGACGATATGACCGCCACCCTGAAGGACGCCCAGGGCCTGGGCCTGGCCGCACCCCAGATCGGCATCCTCCGCCGGGTGTGCATCGTGCTCAACGACCAGGAGGAATACCTGGAGCTGGTGAACCCTGAGATCGTCAGCCAGGAGGGGGAGCAGGAGGGCTTCGAGGGCTGCCTGAGCCTGACTGGCATGTACGGCATTGTGGAACGCCCCATGAAGGTGAAGGTCAAGGCCCAGAACCGCCACGGCGAGCCTGTGGAGTTCGAGGGCGAGGGTATCACCGCCCGCTGCTTCTGCCACGAGATCGAGCATCTGGACGGCCACATGTACTATGAAAAGTGCGACCGCCTGTTTACCGAGGCTGAGGTCGACGACATGATGCAGGCCGTAGACGCGGACTGAGGAGGGACCTCCATGAAGATCGTATTCATGGGCACGCCGGAGTTCGCCGTGCCCTCGCTGGAGGCTCTGGTCGCCGCCGGGCACCAGGTCGTTGGCGTGTTCAGTCAGCCGGACAAGCCCAAGAACCGGGGCATGAAGCTCCAGCCCACCCCGGTGAAGCTGTGCGCCATGGTCCATGATCTGCCGGTGTATCAGCCCACCAAACTGCGGGACGGCACGGCCCTGGAAACCATCCGGAGCCTGGCCCCGGATCTCATCGTGGTGGCCGCTTACGGCCGCATCCTGCCCCAGGAGATCTTGGACTACCCCAAGTATGGCTGCATCAACGTCCACTCCTCCCTGCTGCCCAAGTACCGCGGGGCTGCCCCCATCCACTGGTCCATCCTGAACGGGGACAAGGAGACGGGCGTGACCATCATGCACATGGCACTGGCCCTGGACGCCGGGGACATCATCTCCCAGGTCAAAACGCCCATCGACCCTGACGAGACGGTGGAAATGCTCCACGACCGCCTGGCCCGCCTGGGCGCGGACCTGCTGGTGGAGACCGTCCAGAACATCGCCGACGGCACCGCCACCCGCACCCCCCAGGACGAGAGCCAAGTCACGCTGGCCCCCATGCTCAGCCGGGAGCTTTCGCCCATGGACTGGACCAAGCCCGCCCGGACGCTCCACGACCAGGTGCGGGGCCTCATCCCCTGGCCCTCTGCCACGGCAGAGCTCAACGGGGTGAAATGCAAGATCTTTGCCACCGCCGTGCTGGACGAGACCACGGGGAAAGCCCCCGGCAGTGTCCTGGCGGCGGATAAGAAGGGCCTGAAAATTGCCTGCGGCGAGGGCACGGTGCTGCGCATCGACACCCTGCAAGCCGCCGGCGGGAAGCGGATGGCTGCCGCAGATTACCTGCGCGGGCATCCCATCCCCGTGGATTGAGCGCCCAAGAGAAAGGAGGGAGACGGGGCATGTCCGCACGAGAAGCTGCACTGCTGACCCTCGTGGCCATGGAGCGCCAGAAGGCCTGGTCCAACGGCCACTTGAAAAAAGTGATCCAGGAGGAACACCTGGACAAGCGGGACGCCGCCCTGGCCACCCGCCTGTGCTTCGGCGTGGTCCAGAATAAGCTTTTGCTGGATCACTACATCCAGCAGTTTTCCACCATGAAGCTGCAAAAAATGGAGAGCAAGGTCAGAAACAGCCTGCGTCTGGGGCTGTACCAGATGCTCTTCCTCACCAAAATTCCCGTCACCGCCGCCGTGAACGAATCGGTGGAGCTGACGAAGAAACACTGCAAGAATCCCCGCGCCGGAGGCCTGGTCAACGGCATCCTGCGGAACCTGGCCCGGAACATCAACGAGCTTCCGGCCCTGGACCGCAGCAGCCAGACGGCCTATCTCTCCCTGCTGTACAGCCACCCCCAGTGGCTGGTCGAGACCTGGGCCAAGGAGCTGGACGGGGAAGAATTGGAGACCCTGCTCCGCTGGGACAACAGCGAGCCGCCGGTGACGGTGCAGGTGAACACCTGCCGCTTTGAAACGCCCAAGGTTGTTCTGGCCCTGGAGCGAGAGGGCGTGAACGTCCTGCCCCACCCCTGGCTGCCGGACTGCCTGGTCCTCACGGACACCGGCGATCTGACCCAGCGCACGGCTTGGCAGGAGGGGATGTTCTATCCCCAGGACCCCGCCGCCCGCCTGGCGGTCCTGGCCGCCGGCTTACAACCGGGGGAAACCGTTTTGGATGCCTGCGCCGCCCCCGGCGGCAAGTCCTTTGCCGCCGCGATGTGTATGCAGGATCAGGGCGAGATCCACGCCTGCGACCTCCACGCCCATAAAAAAGCGCTCATCGAAGCCGGGGCCGCCCGCCTGGGTTTGCAGTCCATCACCGCCCAGGTCTTAGACGGCAAAAAGCCACGGAAGGGCTGGGAGGAACGATTCGACGCCGTCCTGGCCGACGTGCCCTGTTCCGGCCTCGGCGTCATCCGCAAGAAGCCGGAGATCCGCTATAAAGACCCGGCGGAGCTGGCGGGCCTGCCCCAGATCCAAGGGGACATTTTGGACAATGTCAGCCGCTATGTGAAGCCCGGCGGCGTCTTGCTCTATTCTACCTGCACGCTGCTGCAGGCGGAAAACGAAGGCGTTGTGACGGCGTTCCTGGCCCAGCATCCAGAATATCATCTGGAAAGCTTTCCGCTGCCCGGCCCGCTGGGCGAGGTGGCCGCAGGCCAGTGTACCCTCTGGCCCCAGCGCTTGCAGACCGACGGCTTTTTCCTGGCCAAGCTCCGAAAGGAGGGGGCCAAATGACGGAACGGATCGATTTCAAGTCCATGACCCCGGAAGAGCTCACCGCCTGGTGCAAGGACCAGGGCCAGCCCGCGTTCCGGGGCAAGCAGCTCTTCCAATGGCTCAGCCGGGGTGTGGCCTCCACCGAAGAGATGACGGACGTCCCCAAGGCCCTCCGGGCCAAGATCGACCAGGCCGGTGGCATCACCCCGCCGGTGGTGGCCCGGAAGCAGGTCTCAAAGCTGGACGGCACCATAAAATATCTGTGGCAGCTGGCCGATGGCAACTGCATTGAGACGGTCCTCATGCGTTATCGGCACGGCAACTCCGTCTGCATCTCCTCCCAGGTGGGCTGCGCGATGGGCTGCGCCTTCTGCGCCTCCACCGTGGGGGGCAAGATCCGAAATCTCACGGCGGGGGAGCTGCTGGACCAGGTGATCTTTACCCAGAAGGATTCCGGGGCGCCCATTTCCAACATCGTCCTCATGGGCATCGGGGAACCGCTGGACAACTACGCCAACGTGCGAAAATTCCTCACCCTGGTCAACCACCCCAACGGAATGAACATCGGCATGCGCCATATCTCGCTCTCTACCTGCGGCCTGATCAAGGGCATCGACCGGCTGGCGGAGGAGAATTTACAGCTCACGCTGTCCGTTTCCCTCCACGCCCCCGACGACGAGACCCGCAGCAGACTCATGCCCGTCAACCGGGCCACGGGGGTGGATGCCCTCTTCGCGGCCTGCCGCCGGTATTTCCAAAAGACGGGGCGGCGCATCTCGTATGAGTATGCCATGATCGACGGGGTGAACGACACGCCTCGCCAGGCCGCCCTGCTGGGCGACCGGCTGGAGGGGACTGTGGCCCACGTGAACCTCATTCCCCTGAACTACGTGGAGGAGAGCAGCCTGCACCCCAGCACCCACGTGGCGCAGTTCCAGCGGCAGCTGGAAAAGCGGGGCATCACCGCCACGGTGCGCCGCCGCCTGGGCAGCGACATTGACGCCTCGTGCGGCCAGCTGCGCCGGAAAGCCCTGCGGGAGCAGGCCAAGGGCCAGCGATGAGAGCGGAGAAAGGAGATGATTCCCCATGGTTTCTGTGTGGGGATTGACTGACAAAGGGATCGTTCGACGAGAAAACCAAGACTCCTGCGCCTATGAGACCATTCCGGAGCACGGCCTGGCCTGGGGCGTGGTCTGCGACGGTATGGGCGGGGCCAAGGCGGGGGACATCGCCAGCAAGCTGGCGGTGGAGACCTTCCGCACCCACCTGGAAGATCTGCGCAGCCCGGACCTCCCCGGAGAGACGGGGAAGCTGCTCCTGGCCGCTGCGGAGGACGCCAACCGGGTGGTCTATCACAAGGCCTCCACAGACGACGACTGCATCGGCATGGGGACGACCCTGGTGGGCCTCATTTTGCAGGGGGAGACCCTGGAAGTGGTGAACGTGGGGGACAGCCGCGCCTATCTCATCCGGCCGGACGGCATCCGCCGCATCACCCGTGACCACTCCGTCGTGGAGGATCTCATCGCCAACGGCGACCTGACCCCGGAGCAGGCCCGGCGGCATCCCCAGAAGAACCTCATTACGAGGGCCTTGGGGACCTCGCCCCGCGTGAAGGCGGACCTCTTCCAAGAGACCGTTGCGCCGGGGGATGCGCTTCTGCTGTGCTCCGACGGTCTCATCAACGAGGTCACCGATCAGGAGATCCAAAAGGAAGTTCTGGCCGGCGGCTCCCCCCAAGAGATCTGCCAGCGGCTGGTGGCCCGCACCCTGGACCACGGAGCGCCGGACAACGTCACCGTCGTGCTGTTCCAGCTGTGAGAAGGAGTGTGTTGCCATGAATCAATACATCGGTAAAATGCTCGATAACCGATATGAGATCCTAGACGTGATCGGCGTCGGCGGCATGGCGGTGGTCTACAAAGCCTATTGCCATCGGCTGCATCGGTTTGTTGCCATCAAGGTCCTGAAAAAAGACCTGGCCTCGGACGCCGAGTTCCGCCGCCGCTTCCACGAGGAGGCCCAGGCCGTTGCCATGCTGTCCCACCCCAACATCGTTTCCGTCTACGACGTGAGCAAGGGGGATGACCTGGACTATATCGTCATGGAGCTCATCGACGGCATTACCCTGAAACAATATATGCAGAAAAAGGACGGCCGCCTGAACTGGCGGGAGTCCCTCTACTTCATCACCCAGATCGTCCGAGCCCTGGGCCACGCCCACAGCCGGGGGATCATCCACCGGGACATCAAGCCCCAAAACATCATGGTCCTGCGGGACGGCAGCGTCAAAGTAGCTGACTTCGGCATCGCCCGCATCATGTCCGCTGCCCAGAACACCATGACCCAGGAGGCCCTTGGCTCCGTCCACTATATCTCCCCGGAGCAGGCCAGAGGCAGCCACATCGACGCCCGCGCCGACATTTACTCCGCCGGTGTCGTCCTCTATGAGATGCTGACCGGCCGCCTGCCCTTCGACGGGGACACCCCCGTCTCCGTGGCCATCCAGCACATCAGCGCCAAGCCCATGTCGCCCCGCGAGATCGTGCCGGATATTCCCATTGGCCTGGAGGAGATCACCATGAAGGCCATGGCCTCCCGCATCGACCAGCGCTATATGAACGCCGAGGCCATGCTGCGGGATCTGGAGGAATTCCGCAAGAATCCCCAGGTGGAGTTTCACTATAATCTGGCCGCCTTCCACGGCGCTCAGCCCGTCCCAGAAGAGCCGACCCAGCCCATGGACGGCACCGGGACCCTGGGCCGCCGCCAGCGCCAGCCCGTCCGCACCCGCACGGCCCCGCCGCCCCGGCGCTATCCGCCGGAGAAGCAGGATGACTACGAGGACGACGATCCCCGCGACCGCCGCCGCAATCTGGTGATCCCCATCGTGGTCGTGGTGTTCATCGTGGCCGTGGGCGTGTTCCTGTGGCTGACGTTCTTCAGCGGAATTTTTGACAAGGAAGACACGATCAAAGTCCCCAATCTCCTGGGCGAAAAGCTTACCGATGTGCTCCAGGATGAAGAGGTCTTGAAGCAATTCAAAGTTGTGGAGCAATCTCGTGAGCCCAGCTCGGAGTATGAAGAGGGCGAGATCATCCGCCAAGACCCTGAGGGCGGTTCGTCCGTCAGCGAGAGCAAAGAGCTCATCACCATCAATGTAGTGGTCAGCTCCGGGCAAGAGACCATAGAGATGATCGACGTAATGGGTGACGACTACGATGTCGCCGTCAGCCGCCTCCAGCAGATGGACCTGAAAGTGGACACCGCCACGAAGCAGGCCTCCGATACAGTGGAGGAGGGCAAAGTCATTTCCAGCAACCCCGTCAAGGGGGCCAAGGTCAGCCCCGGCGACCGCGTCCAGCTGGTCATCAGCACCGGCCCTGACGTGAAGAAGGTCGCCGTGCCCACCCTCACCGGCATCTCTTTGGACAACGCCCGCAGCATCGCCCACAGCGCGGGGCTGAACATCGGCAACGTCTCCGAGGTCAACAGCGACAAGCCCGCCGGTCAGGTCATTTACCAGAGCGTAGCGCCCAACACCCAGGTGGACGAGGGCACCAGCATCACCCTCCAGGTCAGCAAAGGCCCGGAAACCAAACCGGAGGTCACCAAGACCATCGAGATCGCCCTGCCGACGGACGGCCGGGAGACGGTCACGGTGCAGGTGACCCTGGACGGCAAAGAGGTCTATACCCAAGACGTGAAGACCGACGTGGGAACGACCTATGTCAGCATCACCGGCTCCGGCACGATGCAGGTCTGCGTCTACTTCGACGGCGAGCTGGCCACCCAGTTCCAAGAGAATTTTGACGAATGAGAAACGACCAAGGGACCATCCGCAAGGCCCTGAGCGGATTTTACTACGTCCAGACGGACGACGGCCTGGTGACCTGCCGGGCCAGGGGCAAGTTTCGCTATCAGAAGATCACCCCCCTGGTGGGGGACCGGGTGGCCATCACCGTCCAGGATGACGGCTCCGGTTCTCTCGATCACATTCTGCCCCGCCGCAATGCCTTCCAGCGCCCGGCGGTGGCGAATTTAGACCAGCTGGTGATCATCGCCTCCGGGGCCATCCCCGTGAGCGACCCGTTTTTGCTGGACCGCATCATCTCCCTGGCCGAGAGCAAGGAGTGCCAGCCCATCCTGTGCATCAACAAGTGGGATCTGGTGCAGGCGGAAGACCTGCTCGCGATCTATCAGGCCGCCGGCATCCCGACCTTATCCGTCAGCGCCGCCACCGGCCAAGGCATCGAGGAGCTGCGCGGCCTGCTGGCCGGAAAGATCTCGGCCTTTACCGGCAACTCCGGCGTGGGAAAGTCCAGCATCCTCAACGCCCTGGAGCCGAACTTCGGCCTGGCCACCGGCGAGATCAGCGAAAAGCTGGGCCGCGGCCGCCACACCACCCGCCATGTGGAACTGTTCCCCGTGGCCGGGGGCCTCATCGCCGACACCCCCGGCTTCTCCGCCTTTGACAATGAGAAGGGCGGCGAGCCGCTGGATAAGGATACGCTGGACCGGTCCTTCCGGGAGTTCCGGCCCTACCTGGGCCAGTGCCGCTTCATCGGCTGCGCCCACATCAAGGAGAAGGGCTGCGCCGTCCTGGCGGCGGTGAAGGCCGGGGACATCCCCAAGAGCCGCCACCGGAGCTATGTGCGCCTGTACGAGCTGGCGAAAGAAAACAAACCCTGGGAAAAATAAGCCCAAACACGACCCGTCTGTCCCCTGCATACACTGGGGCAGACGGGTTTGTTGCACCCAGGAGGGAGGGAAGAACCATGAAGATGGTGGTCATCGCGGCCCCGAAGGCCTTGGCGGGCTTTTTGAAAAAGATTTTCCACATGGAGCACGCCGACTGAGAAAACCCGGTCTAACCCTCCGCCGGGGGACATAGAATGGCCCAAGAACTGAAACACCGGAAAGGATGGGTTGCCGTGAAAGAATTGGAACTGCGCCGGGCAAACACCAAGGGCTGGGCGGTGGTGGGCCGGACCAGCATCGAGCAGGAGGAGACCGCCGAGGTCATCGTCCCGGACGCCCAGCCGGACATCTGGCAGGTGTGGGATGCCTCCACCTGCCTGCTGCTCCAGCGCAAGGAGGTGCGGGAGGGGCAGGCCGCCCTCTATGGCCTGCTGAAAGTCACCATTCTCTACCAGCCCGAAGGAACGGGCGGGGTGGAGCGCATGGAGGCCACCCTGCCCTTTGACGCCGCGCCGGAGCTGCCCGGCTTGACCCGGCAGAGCTTGCTGTACGTCTGCCCCAAGGTCCTGGGCACCGAGACCCGCCTGCTCAACCCCCGTAAGATCCTGGTGCGGGTGGCCTATCAGCTGGACTTGACGGCGTTTGGCCCTGCGGAGCAAGGGGTCCCCAGCCAAGTGGAGGAGCCGGGGCCATACGGCATCTGCCAAAAGACGGGGGAGTGGCACAGTGATGAGACGGTCCACGTCCAGGAAAAAAACTTTACCTATCAGGACACCCTGGTCCTCCCCGGCGGCCGCCCGGACGCAGAGCGCCTGCTGGCGACCCGGACGGCCTGCGCCTGTCACGAGGCCAAGGTCATCGGCAGTAAGCTGGTGTTTAAGGGAGAGGCTGCCGTCCGTCTGCTCTATCAGGCGGAGGACGGCACGGTGCAGACCGCCGACTTCCACCTGCCCTATTCCCAGCTCATGGACGCCGGAGAAAACAGCCAGGACAGCAGCGCAGACCTCGCCCTGGTCTTTACCGACTGCACCTGCACGCCCGTAGAAGGGGACCGGCGGAGCTTTCAAGTCAGCCTGGCGCTGCAAGCTCAGGCAGTCTTTCGGAAGGAAGAGACGCTCCCGCTGCTCACCGACCTTTACAGTACATCCCATGACCTGGAGATCGACAGAGCCACCCGCCTCACCTGCCGCCTCTCCGGTCAAGGCGAGGGTCAGGAGACAGTCCGCCTCCAGCTCCCGGCATCCAATTTGACCGGCCAGCTGGTGGAGGTCCAGGTGCATCTGGGCCGCAGCAGCCAGCGGCAGGAGGGAGAAGCCTACATCCTGACCCAGGAGATAGAATCCGTGGTCCTCTACGAGACGGACGAGGGCCTTGCCTCTGCCCGGCAAAAAAGCCAGGTCCAGCACCGCATCACCGGGGAAGGTCCGGGTCGGTGCCAGTTTACCGCCGAGCTGCTCCGGGACCCTGCCGCCGCGCCGGTGGGGGAGGGCATCGAGGTCACGGCCCTGCTCTCCTTCCGCTGGAGGATCCTGGAGGAATCGGAAACAGCCGTCATCCGGCAAGTGCTTCTGGGAGAGCCACGCCAGGCGGACCCCAACGAGCCTTCGGTGATCCTCCGGGCCGTCCATCCTGGGGAGGACCTCTGGGCCGTTGCCAAGGCCTACCACACGACGGATGAGGCGATCCTGGCCGCCAGCGGTCTGGACAGCGAAGAAATTTACCCCGGCCAACGTCTGCTCATCCCCCGCACGGCGGGATAACGCTGGCCGGAAAAAACGCCGCCCGGTATCTCGCAGAAAAGAGATACCGGGCGGCGCGGTTTCTGTTAGGAAATGATCCCACTCAGTCGATGCTGGTGGTCAGCACTTTCTTGAGACGGGCAAACTTCGGCAGGCCGTTTTCCAGCGGACGAGCCGGTTCGCCCTGGATGAGGGGCAGGGCGTAGTCGATGAAGGACTGGCAGACGCCGTTGCCCGCCGCATTGATCCAGGCGCGGGGGACCTTGCGCTCGGTGTTGGCGGCCTGGGTCAGGGGGATGAGCTTGGTCTGGCAGTGGTAGCCGTCGGCATCTCTGGTGCAGTCTAGGGCCACCATCTGGTCGGTCAGGCCGGACACGGCGGCCTCCACCGCGGCCTTACCTGCGGCATAGGCTTCCTGTATGTCGGTCCGAGAAGCCAGGTGAGAGCCGCAGCGCTGGAGCAGGGACAGCTCGATGCCGCGGACCTTCACGCCCATCTTCTGCTTGACCACGTCGGCCAGCATGGCGGCCAGACCGCCCAGCTGGGCGTGCCCAAAGCCGTCGGTGGCGGAGGTCTTGGCCTCGGAGACGAAGGTGCCGTCGGCGTAGTGGATGCCCTCGGACACGGCCACCAGGCAGTTGCCGGTGGCGTCGTAAATTCTCTTCACATCCGCCAGGAACTGGTCCATATCAAAGTCCACTTCGGGCAGATAGACCAGGTCCGGGCCGGATCCGGCCCAGCTGGCCAGCCCGGCAGCGCCGGCCAGCCAGCCGGCGTGGCGGCCCATGATCTCCACGATGACGACCGTGCCGGTGTCGTACACTCTGGCGTCCTGATACAGCTCCATGCAGGAGGTGGCGATGTACTTGGCGGCGCTGGCATAGCCGGGGCAGTGGTCGGTGCCGTCCAGGTCGTTGTCGATGGTCTTGGGCACGCCGATGATGTTGCAGGGGTAGCCCACCCGCTGCATATACTTGCTGATCTTGTTGCAGGTGTCCATGGAATCGTTGCCGCCGTTGTAGAAGAAGTAGCGCACGTCGTACTTCTTGAAGACCTCTAAAATGCGCTGGTAATCGGTGTCGTCCACGTCCGGGTCGGCCAGCTTATAGCGGCAGGAGCCCAGGGCAGAGGAGGGCGTGAACTGGAGCAGGTCCAGCTGGGCCGGGTCCTCCTGGCTCATGTCATAGAGCTGGTCGGCCAGCACGCCCTTGATGCCGTGGGCGGCCCCCAGCACGCGGGTGATCTGCTCGGAAGCCAGGGCGGTCTGGATGACGCCCTGGGCGCTGGCGTTGATGACGGCGGTGGGTCCGCCGGACTGGCCAATGATACAGGCCCCTTTTAAGTTTTCCATGGAGAAAACCTCCTTATGATTTCGTAAACTATGGGCAGACAAGCTGCCCTTGCATCGCAAAACCCATGATAACATATCCCGTCTGCTCTTGCAATTAGGAGATAATGCTGTTAAAATAATTTTGCTCCAGCGGCGCAGGGCGTTTTGCCGGAGAAACGAAAAAGAATTGAAATACGAGCCGGGTTCCCCGGCTGTTTGAAAGGAGCGGTATCATGCCGTTAGTTACTACCACAGAGATGTTCCGCAAGGCTTACGAGGGCGGCTACGCCATCGGTGCCTTCAACGTGAACAACATGGAGATCGTCCAGGGTATCACCGAGGCTGCCAAGGAGGCCAACTCTCCCATCATCCTCCAGGTGTCCGCCGGGGCCAGAAAATACGCCAAGCACGGCTACCTGATGAAGCTGGTGGAGGCCGCCGTGGAGGACACGGGCCTGCCCATCGCCCTGCACCTGGACCACGGCGAGGACTTTGACATCTGCAAGGCCTGCATCGACGGGGGCTTCACCTCCGTGATGATCGACGGCTCCAAGCATTCCTTCGAGGACAACATCGCCCTGACCCGCAAGGTCGTGGAGTACGCCCACCAGCACGGTGTCGTCGTCGAGGGTGAGCTGGGCCGTCTGGCCGGCATCGAGGACGACGTGAACGTCTCCGCCGCCGATTCCTCCTACACCGACCCCAACCAGGTGGAGGAGTTCGTCCGGGCCACCGGCGTGGACAGCCTGGCCATCGCCATCGGCACCAGCCACGGCGCCTTTAAGTTCAAGCCCGGCACCAAGCCCCAGCTGCGCTTCGACATTCTGGAAGAGGTGGGCCGCCGCCTGCCTGGGTTCCCCATCGTGCTCCACGGTGCTTCCTCCGTTATCCCCAAGTACGTGGACATCATCAACGCCAACGGCGGCCAGCTGAAGGACGCCATCGGCGTGCCGGAGGATCAGCTGCGCCAGGCCGCCAAGCTCGCCGTCTGCAAGATCAACATCGACTCTGACCTCCGCCTGGCCATGACTGCCGGCGTGCGGCAGCAGCTCATCGCGGACCCCGCCAACTTCGACCCCCGCAGCTATCTGAAGGTGGGCCGCCAGTATGTGAAGGATCTGGTCAAGGACAAGATCGTGAACGTCCTGGGCAGCGACAACAAGCTTTGATGGACCGGGGTTTTTCTCAAAAACTGCACACAATGAGAGCATAGACAAGAAACGGTACAGCGCAAGCTGTACCGTTTTCTTACAAAAATGGAAGGATACTGTGCTATGACTACCAACCTACGTCCCATCTTAAAAAATAAGTATTACCTCTATCTCACGGAGTTCTTCGCCGGGGTCTCCGTCATGGCGGTGGAGCTGGGCGCGAGCCGTCTGCTGGCCCCGTATTTCAGCTCCTCCCAGATCGTCTGGACCATCATCATTGGCACCATCATGATCGCCATGGCTCTGGGGAATCTCTGGGGCGGCCGCACGGCAGACAAAGACCCCAACACCGACCGCCTCTACCGCCGCATTTTGGTGGCTGCCGTCTGGATTGCCGCCATCCCCGTGGTGGGGAAGTATATCATCTTGGGCATCTCCGGCCTCTTGGTCCTGACCATCAACACGAATTTTCTTATCGTTGCGGCCTTCTGCACCTGCATGGTCCTCTTCGTCTTCCCCCTGTTCCTGCTGGGGACGGTGACACCCTCGCTGGTCAAATACAGCGTGGACAGCCTGGAGGACAGCGGCAAGACCGTCGGCACCCTGGGGGCGTTCAACACCATCGGGAGCATCTTGGGGACGTTTCTGCCGACCTTTGTGACCATCCCGGCGGTGGGCACGGCGGTGACGTTCCTGCTCTTCTCCGGCATCCTGCTGGCCATCGGGCTCATCTATTTTCTCAGCTCGAAAACCCAGTGGAAGAAGTGCCTGGTCTCCCTGGTCCTCTTTGCGGCCTGCGCCCTCTTTGGCAACAGCGGGAGCTTTGCCTTCTGGGCCAACGACCTGACCTATGAGGGGGAGTCGGTCTACAACTATTTGCAGGTCACGGAGAACGAGCGCCACGTCTCCCTCTCCACCAATGTTCTCTTCGGCGTCCAGTCTGTACGGATGAAGTCAGATAGCCTGACCGGAATGTACTACGACTACGCCCTGGCTGCCCCTGTGATGGCAGGCCTCGACCAGTCCAACCCCGGACGCATCCTCATCCTGGGCAACGGCACCGGGACCTTCGCCACCCAATGCACCCGCTATTTCCCAGGAAGCAAGATCAGCGGCGTAGAGATCGACGACAAGATCACGGACCTGGCCAAGACCTATTTTGCCCTCCCGGAGACCGTGGACGTGACCACCTATGACGGCCGCGCCTATCTCCAGGCCATCGAGGGGCAGTACGACGTGATCCAGGTGGATGCTTACCAGGACATCACCATCCCCTTCCAAATGTCGTCCACTGAGTTCTTTACCCTGGTCAAAGAGCATCTCGCCCCCGGCGGGGTCATGGTGGTGAACCTGAACATGCACTCCGACGGGGAGGGGAGCATCAACCAGGCCCTCTGCGATACCATCGCCAGTCTCTTCCCCCACGTCTACACCGTGGATATCCCTGGTGCGACGAACCGGGAGCTGTTCGCCTCTATGGACGGCGACCCGCTCCGTACCCTCGCGCAGGAAAAGGGGAGTGTCACTGCGTCCGACCTGCGTACCCAGCTGGACAAGGTGCAGGACGGCTTGCGCCATTATGTGGGCGGTGAGCGCATCCTCACCGACGACCAAGCCCCCGTGGAAGTTTTGGGCATGCGGGCCATTGACGGACTCATCCAAGCTGAGCTACAATACTACCAGAAAATTTATCGGGAGGAGGGGCTGAAGGGCCTGCTCGCCCAATTCTGATCCTGGGAGGGATGACCATGCTCCGCATCCTCACCGGCCGGGCCGGAAGCGGAAAGACCACCGAAATTTTTCGCCGCATGGCGGCCGAGGGCCAGCAGCGTAAACAGATCCTACTGGTGCCGGAACAGGCGTCCTTTGAGACGGAGCAGCGTTTCTGCCGGGAGAACGGAAACCGGGCGGGGGTGTATGGAGAGGTCCTCTCCTTTACCCGTTTGGAAAACCGCGTCCTCACCCTGGCCGGGGGCGTGGCCCAGCCTATGCTGGACGAGGGCGGGCGGCTGCTGACCATGTACGCTGCCCTGCGCTCTGTCTCTGCCCACCTGACCGTCTACGCCATGCCCTCCCGCCGCCCGGAGTTTCTGGGCAGTCTCCTCACCACCATGGATGAGCTGAAAAGCTGCTGCGTCACCGGCGAGACGCTGGCCCAGGTGGGGGAGGAGACGGAGGGGCTGGACGGGCAAAAGCTCCGGGACCTGGGCCTTATCTTCGGGGCCTATGAGGCCCGCACGGCGCGAGGGGCCTTGGATCCTCGTGACCGTCTCACCCGCCTGGCCCAAAAGCTCGGCGCCTATCCGTTCTTTCAGGAGAAAGACGTTTATCTGGACGGCTTCACCGACTTTACCCCCCAGCAGCGGCTTGTACTAGAGCAGATCCTGAAGCAGGCCCACTCCGTCACCGTCTCTCTCACCTGGGACGGCGGGGCAGAGGAAGAGGCCGTCTTTGCCCCGGCGGGCAAAACCATCGCCGTGCTGACCCGTTTGGCGGAAAAAGGGCATAGAACTGTAAAGCGAGAACACTTGTCAGACAATGGAGGACATAGGACGCTTCCGCTGGACTACGCGGAGAAAACACTCTTCACCCAGAGTACCAAGCCCTATGACGGCCCCTGGGACAGCAGCGTGACCACGGTCAATCTGCTCTCCCCCAGAGAAGAGATCGCCTGGGTGGCCGGAGAAATACAAGCCCTGGTCCGCTCCGGTTCATTTCGGTATCGGGACATCGCAGTCGCCGCCCGCTCGATGGACGGCTATTGGGAGCAGCTCGAAGATAGTTTTGCCCAGTACAACATCCCTCTCTTCCAGGCGGACAAGACCGACATTTTGCAAAAGCCCATCTTCACCCTCATCACCGCCACCCTGGATTCCGTGACCGGAGGCTACACCTACGATGACGTCTTTCGCTATCTTAAGACAGGCCTCACCGGCCTGACCCCGGAGGAATGTGACCGCCTGGAAAACTACGTCCTCACCTGGGACATTCGAGGCCGCCAATGGACCGCAGAAAAGGGGTGGAAACGCAACCCCCGCGGCTGGCAGAAGGAGACCACTCCGGAAGACGAAGCGGAGCTGACTGCCCTCAATGCCCTGCGTCTTCGTGTCATCGCTCCCTTGGAACAGCTCAAGAAAAATGCCGGAGATACCATAGGGAAGCAAGTGGTTTCCCTTTACAAATTTCTCGAAGAGATCCAAGCTCCGGAGGCCCTGGAGGCCCGCAGCGCCGCCCTGTTAGAGCGGGGAGAACCCGAACTGGCCCGCGAATACAGCCAGCTCTGGGAGATCTTCTGCGGGGCCTTGGAGCAATGCGTGGCCATGGTCGGCGAAATGGAGAGCAGTCTCAGCGACTTCTCCCGCTTGCTCCGTCTCCTGCTTTCCCGCTACACCGTGGGTACGATCCCGGCCTCGCTGGATCGTGTCACGGCGGGCGATGCCCAGCGCCTGGGTGGAAGAGCCTGTCAAGTGGTTTTCCTTGTCGGGGCGGACGACAGCTCCATCCCGCAGGTCACCCCCGGCCTGGGCCTGCTCACCGACCACGACCGGGAAATTTTAGAGGGCTATGGCCTGGAGCTGGCGCCCCGGACCGAGGAAAAGCTCTCCCGTGAATATACCATCGTCTACACCACCTGTGCCCAGCCCGCCCAAAAGCTCTATGTCACCTGGCCTGCGCAAGGCGAGACGGGCGGCGAGAAGCGCCCCTCTTTTTTGATCGAGCGTCTGGAGACGCTCTTCCCCCAGTGTCAGCGCCGGGAGAAGCCAGCGCCTTCCCCGGACCAGCTGCGCTCCCTGGCGGCTGGGGTCCCGTCGATCCGTGCGGCGCTCTCGGAGGACCCGCGTTCTGCGGCCCTGTTTCGCCATTTGGATCAGGCCGCCCGCTGGCAGCGGGGGCGCTTGTCGCCGGGGGCTGTGTCTGCCCTCTACGGGAAGAAGGTCCCCATGTCGGCCTCCCGGATGGATCAATACCAGTCCTGCCACTTTGCCTATTTCCTGCGCTACGGCCTGGACGCCCGCGCCCGCCGTCCCGCCGGATTTGACGCGCCGGAATACGGCACGTTTGTGCATTATGTTCTGGAACATGTGCTCCGAGCCATCCAAGACCAAGGCGGCGCAGCCCAGGTCTCCGACGAGGCCATCCAAGGCTTTGCCACGCAGGCCGTGCGGGACTATGTCCACGGCAAGCTGGGCGGCATGGAGCATCAGACGCCCCGCTTCCGCTACCTCTTCCGCCGCCTGGAAAAGGGCGTTCGCGCCGTGGTGGAAAACGTGGTGGCGGAGCTTCGCAGCTCGGATTTTCAGCCCCTTTGGTTCGAACTGGGCTTCGGCTACGGCCCGGACAAGTCCCTGCCTCCGGTGAACCGGACCAGTCACGGCATCACCCTCAGCATCTCCGGCTTTGTGGACCGGGTGGACGGCTGGCGCAACGAAAAAGACGGCCGCCTCTATCTTCGGGTGGTCGACTACAAAACCGGCCGAAAATCCTTCGACCTCACCGAGGTCTGGAATGGCCTGGGCTTGCAGCTCTTGCTCTACCTCTTTACCTTGGAACGGGAGGGCAGCCCGCTCTTCGGGGAGCAGCCTGTCCCCGCCGGGGTCCTCTATCTTCCGGCGCGGGAAGCCGTCCTGAAAGGCAGCCGCACCATGGACGAAGCGGCCCGGCAGAAAGAACTGGACAAAGAGCTGCTCCGCAAGGGCCTCATTCTGGAGGATGCCGATGTGGTAGAGGCCATGGAGCACGGCGAGGGCAGCCTGCGCTTTCTCCCCGTGAAGGTCAAGACGAAAAAGAACGAGACCACCATCAGCGGCGATGCCTTGGTCTCCGCCGAAAAGCTGGGTCGTCTCGACTTACATATTCAAACCATCCTCGCCCAGATCTGCCAGGAGATCGCCCGTGGGAACATCGACGCCGACCCCTTCTGGCGGAGCAAGGAGCAAAACGCCTGTACCTACTGCGAGTTTGCCCAGGCCTGCCAATTCGAGGAAAGCGCAGAGGCCACCGGCGACCACCGCCGCTGGGCCCCCACCGTAGAGAACAAGACCTTCTGGGCGAATCTCTCCCAGACCGAGGAAGGAGGGGAGCCTCATGGCCGTCAAACGAACCCCTGAGCAGGAGGCCGTCGTCAAAAACCGGGGCGGCACCCTGCTCGTCTCCGCCGCCGCCGGGTCAGGCAAGACCCGCGTTCTGGTGGAGCGCCTGTTGGATCGTATTTTATATGAAGAGAAAAACATCAACGAGTTTCTCATCATCACCTTCACCCGCGCCGCCGCCGAGGAACTCCGGGGCCGCATCGCCGGGGAACTGAACGAGGCCCAAGCCGCCCACCCGGACAATGCCCACCTCCGCCGCCAGTCGGCTCTTTTATATGAGACGCAGATCTCCACCATCCATGCCTTCTGTACCGTTCTCCTGCGCCAGTGGGGGCACCTCTTAGACATTCCCAGCGACTTCACCCTCTGCGAGGAGGAGGAAGCCTCCGTCCTCATGGCACGCACCCTGGACCAGATCTTAGAGGAACGCTATGAGGACATCGACCCGGACGGAGACTTTGCCCAGCTGCTCGACCTCCTCACCGCCGGGCGGGACGACAGCCGCCTCGTGGAGATCGTCCTGGACGTCTATGAAAAGATCCAAAGCGCCGCCGATCCTCTGGCCTGGCTGGAAGAACAGCGCCGTGCCCTGGACCTGTCCCATCTGACCGACGCAGGCCAAACCCCTTGGGGCAAGCTGCTCCTGGAAGACGCCAAAGCCACCGGCGCCTATTGGAAGGAGCAGATGGAGACGGCCTGCGATCTGGCCTTAGAGGACCCCGTTCTGGAAAAAGCTTACCTCCCCAGTCTCAAAGAGACGGCCCAAGCCCTGGAGCATTTTGTGACCGCCTGCGCCCAAGGCTGGGACGCCGCCGCCGAACGGGTCGTGATCCCGTTTCCCCGGCTCGGCTCCTCCCGCGGCGTAGAGAATAGCTCTGCGCAGGAACAGATCAAAAGCCTGCGGGACCGCTGTAAAAAGGCCATGGGCAAGGTGGCAGACCGCCTGTCCAGCCCCAGCGCCAGCTTGTTGGAGGATATGGCTCTGCTGTACCCCGCCATGCGGGGCCTGTTCGCCCTGACCGCAGAGTTCGCCAAAGCCTACGACGCGGAAAAGAAAAAACGCGCCATGTTGGATTTTTCCGATTTGGAGCATGACGCCATCCGCCTCCTGGTGAACGACCAGGGCCAGCCTACCGACCTGGCCCGCCAATGGGGTCAGCGCTATGCCGAGATCATGGTGGACGAATATCAGGATACGAACCAAGTGCAAAACACGATCTTCCGCGCCCTCTCCCAGGATGGGAAAAACCTCTTCTTGGTGGGCGATGTGAAGCAGTCTATCTATCGCTTCCGCCTGGCCGACCCCACCATCTTTTTGGAAAAGTATCGGACCTTCTGCCCCTATGACCAAGCGGCGGAGGGGGAGGAACGGCGCATCACCCTCTCCAAAAACTTCCGCTCCCGCCCGGAGGTCCTGGAAGCGGCCAACGACCTGTTCCGCTGCGTCATGTCCCGCGAGCTGGGCGAGCTGGATTACACGGCAGACCAGGCCCTGTATCCCGGTGGGACATTCCCGGCGGGAGAGGGCTATGAGACGGAGCTTCATGTCTTAGACTTCAGCGAGGACCCGGCCTATACCCAACAAAAGATCGAGCGCAACGACTTGGAAGCCCGCTTTGTGGCCAAACAGATCGCGGACCTGCTCCAGTCCGGCTTTCCCGTCTCCGATGGTCAGGGAGGCACCCGCCCCCTGGCCCCGGATGACATCGCCATTCTCCTGCGTTCTCCCGGCCCTGTGCGCCAGTATTACACCCAGGCCCTGGAGGACCAGGGGGTCAACTGGTCCGCCGAAGAGGGGAGCGACCTCTTTCAGACCACGGAGGTCTCCGTCGCCCTCTCCTGGCTCCAGATCATCGACAACCCCCGCCAGGACATCCCGCTCTTGGCCGTCCTGCGGTCCCCTGTGGTGGGCTTCACCGGGGACCGTCTCGCTGCGATCCGCACGTTAGCAGAGGGGGACTTCTACACCGCCCTGCAAACCGCCGCCGCCCAAGGTTGGCCGGACTGTGTGGAGTTTCTGGCCCAGTTAGCAGCCCTGCGCTTTGGGGCGGGGGAGCTGACCAGCCATCAACTGCTATGGAATTTATATCGGGAAACGGACCTGCTGGAGATCTTCTCCGCTATGCCCGGCGGGGAAAAACGCCGGGAAAATCTCTTGACCTTCTACCAGCTGGCCCGCCGCTTTGAGGGCACGGGTCACAAGGGCTTGTTTGGTTTCCTGCTCCATCTGGACCGGGTGCGGAAAAGCGGGACCCTCCAAACACCCCCTGCCGCCCCCAAGGAGAGCGCCGGGGTCAAGCTGCTCTCCATCCACCGCTCCAAGGGGCTGGAATACCCGGTCGTCTTTCTGTGTGGCCTGGGGCGGCAGTTTAATCAGTCCGATCAGAAAAAACGGGTTCTGTTCCACCCCAAGCTGGGCCTTGGCCCCAAGGGGCTGGACCGGGAGACGATGGTGGAGTTTACCACCTTGGCCAGGGAGGGGGTCGCGCTGGCGCTGAACAAGGAGATGATGGCCGAGGAAATGCGTCTGCTCTACGTCGCCATGACCCGCGCCAAAGAAAAGCTGATCATGACCCACGCGCTTCCGGTCCGCGGCAACCCACTCAAAACCCTGGCCGCCAGTCTGTCCTATCCTGCCGATCCCCGCGTGCTGCAAAGCTGCGCCGGGCCGGGGGAGTGGGTCTTGCTGGCTGCCCTGCTCCGCCCGGAGGGGGAAGTTCTGCGCCAAGCGGGTGGGCAGGACGGCACGCTGCCCCCCGCTGTCCCACTAGGCCCCGCCTGGCGGATCGAATATCACACCGGAGCCGTCTCTCAGGAGGCAGGCCGCCGCCATCGCCGGACCATGGCAGAAGAGCAACGCCCCCTCGACCTATCTCCGGAGGAGATCGTCTCCCGCCTGCAATGGCAATACCCCTACGCCATTTCCTCCGCGACCCCCGCCAAGATCACCGCCACCCAAGTGGCCCAGCAGGACCCGGACGAGCCGGGCGTGTTTCTCCTGCGGGACAAGGAGACGGATGAACCGGAGCCATTCTATCGCCCGACCTTCGCCCAGGAGACCATGGGCCTCACCGCCGCCCAGCGGGGCACGGCCCTGCACACGGTTATGCAGTCCATTCGGCTGGACAAGACCGGCTCTGCCCGTGAGGTGGAGGAAGAACTGGCCCGTCTGACTGCCCAGGGTTACCTGACCGAACCACAGGCCCAGTCCGTCTCGCCCATTTCCGTTGCCCGCTTTTTCGCCGGAGACCTGGGCCGCGCCCTGCGGGAAAATCCGACCTTGCAGCGGGAATATCCCTTCTCCCTCCTGGTCGATGCGAACCGGTTCTATCCCGACGCCCTGCCCGGAGAAGAAATTTTGCTGCAAGGCGTCATCGACGGCTGGTTTGAAACGGAGGAGGGCCTTACCTTATTTGATTTCAAAACCGACCGCGTGCCCCCCTACGCCGCCCAGGACCGCGCCCAGCGCTACCAGGGCCAGCTGGCTGCCTACGCCTACGCCCTGGAAACGCTGACGCAAAAACCAGTCGTCCACCGCCTGCTCTGGTTCCTCCATTCGGGCGTCGGGATCGACTTGGCTGGGGAAAATGAAAAAAATTAAAAAAATCGGAAAAAAGAGTTGCATTTTCCTTGGAAAAGTGGTACCATAGGTCATGCGCTTGAAGAGCGCACATTTTTTGATATCAGAAAGAGGTGAACACGAATGAAGGAAGGCATCCATCCCAACTACGAGGAGACCACGATTCGTTGTGCTTGCGGTAATGTGATCAAGACCAGATCCACCAAGAAGGACATCCGCGTCGAAGTTTGCTCCAAGTGTCACCCCTTCTTCACCGGCAAGCAGAAGATGGTGGATACCGGCGGACGCGTCAGCCGTTTCAACAAAAAGTTCGGTTTGGAAAACTAAAAGATTTTTGTCTTTGGACCCGTGCCCTGACCGGCACGGGTTTTTCCATATTTCCTACCCGGAAGCCGAGGGTTCCTCCGGGGCCCTTTTGCATACACTAAGGGGAAGGCACATTTTTCCTGTGAAGAGGAGGAACCCATGATGTTTCACGAGATCGCCCCAAAGACCCTGACGGAAAATGTCTTTTCCCTCATCGGGGACCGCTGGATGCTCATCACCGCCGGGACGCCCGACCACTGCAACACCATGACCGCCAGCTGGGGCGGCCTGGGCGTGCTGTGGCGCAAGCCCATGGCGACCATCTATGTCCGCCCCCAGCGCTATACGTTTGGATTTATCGAGCAGTCTGACGAATTTACCCTTTCCTTCTTCGGCCCCCAGTGGAAAAAGGCGCTGTCTTATTGCGGTGCCGTCAGCGGCCGGGACGAGGATAAGTTCGCTGCCTGCGGCTTCCACGTGGCCGCGGCTGGGCAGGCTCCGTATATTCAGGAGGCCGACCTGGTCCTGGTTTGCAAAAAGCGCTATTGGAACGATCTGGACCCCGCTCACATGGACGCCGAGGCCCTGCAAGAATACAAAGCCAAAGACTATCACCGGATGTACCTGGGCGAGATCACCCAGGTGCTGGTGCGGGACTGACCCGCACCCCTGCCGAAGAGAACCCATCCCAAGAGAAGGAGGCCGCCAATGACCGACCATAACACCCAAGAGACCAGAAACCGCGCCGTCCTGGTGGGGCTGAATGCCGACAGCCTGCCGCGAGAGGACAACGCCAGTGAAACCACCCTGGAGGAGCTGGCCGCCCTGGTGGAGACTGCCGGCGGCGAGAGCGTGGGCATCATCCTCCAGAACCGCGATACCCCGGAGGCCCGGACCTTCATCGGCGAAGGCAAGGTCGCCGAGGTCACCGATCTGGTCCACGCTCAGGAAGCCGACCTGGTGGTCTTCGACAACGAGCTTTCCCCCTCCCAGCAGCGGGTGCTGACGGAGGAGATCGGCGTCCAAGTCATCGACCGGGCGGGTCTGATCTTAGACATCTTCGCCCAGCGGGCCCGCACCAAAGAGGGCCGCTTACAGGTGGAGCTGGCCCAATATAAATACCTCCTGCCCCGTCTGACGGGTATGTGGGGCCACCTGGTGCGCCAGACCGCCTCCGGCGGCAAGTCGCCCATCGGTACCCGCGGCCCTGGTGAGACCCAGCTGGAAACGGACCGCCGCCACATCCGCCGCAAGATCGCTAAGCTCACGGAGGACCTGGAAGAGGTCCGTCGGGTCCGGGCCGTCCAGCGGGACCGCCGGGAGAAGAACGAGGTCCCCGTCGTGGCCATTGTGGGCTATACCAACGCGGGTAAGTCCACCCTGCTCAACGCCTTGACCGACGCGGGCATCCCCGCTCGGAACCGTCTCTTTGACACCCTGGACACGACCACCCGCACCCTAGAGATCTCCGATA
>OLNE01000473.1_pt1 | contig 38384 bp, 34 predicted proteins | sample 1672431 | NCBI WGS metagenome assembly OLNE01 (sample SAMEA3136685, study PRJEB25190) | human gut metagenome | reverse complement strand
TGAATATTATGGATCAGAATCTTGACAACATACTAAAAGGAGAAGCCTGAAAATGACTTCTCCTTTTGCGTTCTACTGATACTTTTACTTTATAAATTAATTTTTTATGACAATAAAGAAAATAGCATCACTACAATTCCAAGTACGACCAATATGATGCCTGTAGCACGATTGAGCGTTTTTGTTGACGCTTTATTTGCAAATACGGCTGCAATTCTTGCCCAGATAAACGTAAATACAATGCATAAGATCCATACCGTCACATCTGGCATTCCACCGATTGCAAAATGAGATGCCGCTCCGGTAAATGCCGTGAAAGTCATGATAAACACACTGGTTCCGACAGCTGTCTTAAGTTCATATCCAAGCACAGATGTCAGGATCAAAAGCATCATCATTCCCCCGCCGGCTCCGATAAATCCACAGATAAATCCAATCATAATTCCACAGATAACTGACTGGATTGCTCTCTTTTTCGCCGGCACATCCTGCATGCTCTCTTTCGTTGTCATGACCGGTTTCATAATAAACTTAATTCCCAGAAGGAAAGTCATGAATACGGAAAAATTTCCCATCGTGGTTGATGGAACCAGGCTGGACACATAACTGCCAACCACAGTAAATATCAGCACACTGACCATCATGATCAAGCCATTTTTGATATCCAGATTCTTATTCTTTCCATATACGTACGCGGATACCGCACTTGCCAGTACATCCGATGACAGCGCAATACCTACCGCCATATAAGGTTCCATTCCAAGGAATGTGATAAGTATGGGACTGATCACGGCCGCCGCACTCATCCCGGCAAAACCTGTTCCAAGCCCTGCTCCCATTCCTGCAAAAAATGTAACGATTACTGTCCATAAAATCTGCATGTTGTTTCTCTCCTTGTATTTAATTCATTTTTGAATAGTTCAATTTTGAATTATTATAACACAAGGAAAGAATAATGCAATATCTCAAACCTGTTTTAAAGAATCTCACAGAACTCGATTACTTCTTTATTCGGACCTTCCACCTTAAAAAAGCGAATGCCATTTTTCCAGTAAGGAAGCTGTTCCACTTCTGAGCTGAGCACTTTATACTCGGGCAACATTTCCTGATATAACCGATCGACTGTCTCCACGGAAAGTGAAAGATGATCAATGCTTCCTGTTTTCTCTGCCGTCTCTTCACTCTCATATACTTCGAGCATAACATTGTGGATTCGCAGGAAGGCAACTTTCATACCCGGCATTTCTTCCTGATTCACAACTTCAAACCCCAGGGATTTGTAGAAATCCAAGGTTTCTGCGTACTTACATGTTGGAATTCCAATATGCTGGATTCCTTTTATATGTCGCTTATACAAATACTGTTCCATATCATTTCTCCTGACAAGAGCCATTCCCGTTATCTGCTTTGTAAATCTACTTTGTGATCCGATAGACTCTTGCCTCGTAAGGTCTCAATACCAGCTTTTCAGAAATCTTTGCTTCATGATAATTTGAGATCAGAAGCTCTGCTTCCTTCTGTACAAATTCAGCCGGTACTTCCAACTCCAGCTCTTCTGCACTGAAATTGCAGGCTACCAGTAATTTCTCATCTTCCAGCATTCTTTCATAAACAAATGCTGTTTTATGATCCGGATAAAGCAGTTTATAAGAACCATATACAATAATAGGGTATTCTTTTCTCATCTGGATCAGATGTTTATAAAAATTCAAAATAGAATCCGGGTCTTTCTCCTGCTCTGCAACATTAACCTCTTTATAATTCGGATTTACAGTAAACCATGGAGTTCCTGTCGTAAATCCGGCATTCTCAGTATCATTCCACTGCATCGGTGTTCTGGCATTATCTCTTCCTTTTTTATTGATATATCGCATCATATCTTCCGGAGAGATTCTTCCATCAGAAGTATATTCCTTATAGGCATTGATTGCTTCAATATCATTACATTCCTCAATACTCTGGAACTCGATATTCTTCATACCGATTTCTTCGCCCTGATAGATATACGGAGTTCCCTGCATCATATGAAGGCAGATTGCCAGCATTTTAGCAGATTCTTTCCAGTATTTTCTATCGTCACCAAATCGTGAAACCATACGTGGCTGATCGTGATTGTTCAGATACAGACTGTTCCAGCCCACGCCATCCAAGCCTGTCTGCCATTTGCTGAATACTTTTTTCAGTTCCACCAGATCTGGTTTCTTATCTGTCCATTTAAGCCCGTTGTCAGCATCTACATCCATATGTTCAAAAGTAAATACCATATTGAGCTCATCACGGTCAAAACCGGTATATTTCTGTGCATCTTCCACAGAAGTGCAAGGTGCCTCACCAACTGTTATCAGATCATATTTGGACAATACTCTATGATTCATTTCCTGCAGATATTCATGTACATGAGGGCCATTCATTACATATGGAAGTCTGTCACCATATTTGGAACCTGGAATTGGTTTGCCATCCGGATATCCTTTTACCTTGGAGATCATATTGATAACGTCCATTCGGAATCCGTCAATACCTTTGTCCAGCCACCATTTCATCAGATCATAAACTTCTTCACGTACCTTCTCATTGCGCCAGTTCAGATCCGGCTGCTTTGTAGAAAACAGATGCAGATAATACATATCTGTAGTTTCATCATATTCCCATGCAGATCCGCTGAAATTAGAATCCCAGTTATTCGGAGGATTTCCGTTTTTTCCTTTTTCCCAGATATAATAATCACGATACGGATTATCTTTGGAGCTTCTGCTTTCCATAAACCATTTATGCTCATCTGAAGTATGATTTACCACCAGATCCAGCATGATCTTCAGATGATGTTCATGTGCTTTGGTCAGAAGTTCATCAAAATCATCCAGTGTTCCAAATTCATCCATAATATCGCGGTAATCGCTGATATCATAGCCATTATCATCATTCGGTGATTTATAGATCGGGCTCAGCCAGAGTACATCTACACCCAATTCTTCGAGATAATCTAATTTGGAGATGATTCCTCGCAGATCTCCGATTCCATCTCCGTTACTGTCGCAGAAACTGCGTGGGTAGATCTGATATACAACGCTTTCTTTCCACCATTTTTTATCCATAATTCTTACCATTCCTTTTTCATTTTCTTTCAGAATCGAGAGAGCACGATCTCGTGCATCATCCCTTTACAGCTCCATCTGTTACGCCTTTTACAATATAACGCTGGCAGAAGACATAGAATATAATGATTGGTATCATGCAGAGAATCAGACCTGCTGTCGCAAGATCCCAGTTCTTTGTAAACTGTCCAAAGAACAGATAGGTCTTAAGCGGCAATGTCTGCCATCCTGCACGGTTAATGATCAGATTTGGCAGAAGGAAGTCATTCCAGATCCACATTACATTCAGGATCGCTACTGTCACTGTAATCGTCTTTAACAGCGGAAATACGACTGAGAAAAACATACGGAATGTGCTGCATCCGTCCAGTGTCGCCGCCTCTTCCAGTTCCAGCGGTATATTTTTAATAAATCCATGATACAACACAATTGACATACTGCATCCAAATCCAACATACATAAATACGATACCCGGGCGGTTCATCAGATTCAGATCACTCATGAAATCAACCAACGGAAGCATGACGCACTGGAATGGAATCAACATGGAAGCAGCAAACAGCATAAAAAGGAATTTACTCATTCGTGTGTTGTAACGTACCAGTACCCATGCTGCCATGGAAGATACAAGAACAATCAGTACTGTAGATACAATCGTAATCACCAGTGAATTCATAAAGGAGCGCACGAAGTCCAGTTTTTCAAATGCTTCCTTATAATTATCCAGTCCAAAATGACTCGGCAGTGCCAGTACATTCAGATAAATCTCTTTCAGATCCTTGAATGAACTGTTGAGCAGGAGCAGGATTGGAGATAAAAACAGCAAAGACAAAACAATCAGTAAAAGAACAAAAATCGCCTTTTTCCATACTTTCATCTGCATTACATCTCTACCTCCTTACGCTTGCTTATGTAAAGCTGAGTCAGTGAAATAGCCACAACCACTATCAGAAATACAACTGCTTTGGACTGTGCAACTCCAAGCTTTGACTCTTTAAAAGCTGTATTATATATATTAAGAGCGATCATTTCCGTACTGCTTCCAGGTCCACCGGCAGTCAGCGCCAGGTTCTGGTCAAACATCTTAAAGGAGTCTGAAATAGAGAGAAAGAGACCGATCGTAAATGCCGGAGCTACCAGTGGCAGCTTAATCTTCATAAATGTCTGAAAAGATGTGGCCCCATCAATCTTGGCAGCTTCCACATAGGAATTCGGAATACTCTCTAGCTGTGCGATATAAATGATCATCATATATCCGGCAAGCTGCCAGGTAAGTACAATCAGCATACCAATAAATCCGGTTTTCTGATCTGACAGCCATCCCTGCAGCCAGGTGAATCCAGTCGCTTTGCCCAGTGCCTCAAAGATGGATACAAAAATGAACTGCCAGGTAAATCCAAGGAGGATACCACCGATCAGGTTTGGCATAAAAAACACAGTTCTGGCAATATTAGAGCCTTTGATTCTGCTTGTGACAAGTAATGCCAGTCCAAATCCAACTACATTAATGCAGACTACTGCACAAATGGCAAACACAAAGGTAAACAAAAATGAGTTCCAGAATCTCGTATCTTTTAATAATCCAATATAGTTTGAAAATCCTACAAATGCGGCATTCTTACCAATTCCGTTCCAGTTCGTAAAGGAGTAATAGAACCCCTTTACTGCCGGAACCAGAACTACAAGGACAAAGGCAAACAATGCCGGAAAGATAAACAACCAGAATCCTGTCTGTTTTCTTCTCATAATTCAATCTCCTTTTTTACTGCTCTCTCATTGACTCCCAGTCCGCAATATTCTGTGCAATCACTTCATCCCATGTCATGTTTCCTGCCAGATAGTTCTGGATGTTTGCTGCAACTTTGCTGTCCCATCCGGATGGCTGTCCGGAGAATACCCACGGAATTGTTTTTCCTGCATCTACATATCTCATGACTTCTGCTGAAAGTGGATCACCGATCGTAACATCATCATAGTTATCAAAGGCTGGAATGAAACCAAGATCATTTACTACAATCTGTTTTCCTTCATCAGACTGATACAGCCAGTTCAGGAAATCTTTTGCTGCTTTTTTTTCTGCATCAGAGGACTTGGAGTTTACACACCAGTAGTTGGATACACCTACCGCAATGCTGTCTTCTACCACACCTTTCAGCGGGATTGGAAGGATTCCCAGATTGTCGAGAACATCCTCAGATACATTTGCAACTTCAGAAGAAATCCAGTTACCTTGCTGAACAACTGCTACACGTTCAATGGCAAGTCCGCCACCGACCTGTGTGGAATAATCAACAGAGTTCAGTAAAGACAGATCATCTTTGCTTGTCGTATATTTTGTTTCCAGATCAATCAGGTCTTTTAACTGATCACCATAGGTATACTCTACAGATTTGCTGTTAAAAGCATTTGTTGCACTCTTAAATTCCTGACTTAATGCAACGTTATTTGTGTGAAGACCTACGATCCAGGATTCCTTGGCTGCATATTCTTCTACCGCTTCCAGAACCGGGAACTCATCCGCAAGTTTTCCTTCATCAATCTGATCCTGCAGGTCTGCAAACGCTTTGTCGATTGCATCATAAGTCGTTAATGTAGGTGCATCAATTCCTGCTGCTTCAAAAATCTTCTTATTATAAATGAGTCCATATCCTTCAATTGCCAGCGGAAGTCCATAAACTTCATCATCTACACTCACATTGTCCACACCACCAGCAGTTACATGGGAAACCCATTCCTGATCTGTCAGCGGTTCCAGATAATCCTGATAGCTTGCGATATCATCCGGCCCACCTAAGGTAAAGATCTCAACCGGGTCATTTCCCAGCATCTTTGCCTTTAAGGAAGATGCGTAATCAGAACCACCTACGGTCTCCAGATTGATCTTCACACTCGGATTTTCTTCCTCATAAGTATCAATTGCTGCCTGCAGTGCATCGCTGATCTCATTCTTATTCTGAAAAACATCAATTACCACCTGATCATCACTTGCACTGTTATCTGCTGAGGTCTTGGTATCTGTGCTTCCACCTGCACTTCCACAGCCTGTCATCATTCCGGCAACCATTACTACTGTAAGTACTGAACCGATTACTTTCTTCATTTTGCTCTCCTCCATACATCACGCATCGTTTTGTTTGTTTTTAGGTTATGTACATAACTTCTGTATAACAAAGATATCACTATAGCATCTATGCGTCAATAGGTTATGTTCATAACCAACTTAATATCCAATCTCAACTTTTGATTTTTGTATACTTTTGACAATCATTTGGAGCTTTGCTATAATTTAGATAATAATTTCCGGGAGTGTTTATATGACTACAATCAAAGATATTGCAAACCGTGCCGGTGTGAGTACCACCACGGTATCCAACGTGATCCATGGAAAGACCAAGAAGGTTTCTCCTGCTACAATTGAATTGATCGAAAAGCTGATCCATGAAATGGGCTATGTACAGAAAATGGGGCTGAGCGTGTTGAATAACCGCAACTCCAAGATGATTGCACTTGTTATCCATACACATAAGAAGTACGAAGATGCCGTAATCTCTGATCCTTTTTATGGTAAGATCATTGGCTTTATCGAAGAAAAGCTAAGAGCTCAGGGATACTACATCATGCTGTACTCCACAGATGATGTGAACGAAGTTTTTCACACGGTTATGGCGTGGAATATTGATGGTGTCATTGCTTTATCTTTTTCCCGGAATGACTGCAACAAAATGTGGTCTCTGATTCACAAACCTGTCATTTCCATTGATGCATATGGTATTTCCCACGATGACACCCCGGTCACCAATATCGGTCTGGACGATTTCACCGGTGGTTCTATGATGGTCAAATATCTTTTGGAATGTGGTTATCACGATATCTTTGTCTGCGCTACCAGCGACTATGGTGTTGACCAGACCCGTTGGAAGGGTGCAAAAGAAACCTTTGATAAACTCATTACGAAAAAGGATCGCTCGAAGATCCGTCTCGTAAATATCGGAGAAACGACCCTCACGAGAGAGAGTTTTTACCAGCAGCTGATGCGTCGGATTCCTTTTCCGCAAAAAACTGCCGCATTTTTTCTATCAGACTACTTTGCCATGGAAGCGATCAGTTATCTTGCATCTAAAGGCATTCATGTTCCAACAGATATCGGCATTGCAGGATTCGACGACATCACTTATGCACACCTGACCGTGCCAAAGCTCACTACAATCCACCAGGATATAGAAAAAAAAGCCGAACTGGCTGTATCTGAATTACTAAAAGCAGTTCAGGAACCTGTCTATATCGGCAAAGAAGCACTTCTGGATGTCATCCTGGTAGCCAGGGATTCGATATAATCCTGTTTCATAAATACCAAAAAGAGAAGTCTTTTCAGGCTTCTCCTTTTGGTATTTATTATTTATTCTTTCTCATAAAGAAATTCTTCTGGCAGGCTTACCTTGAAATCTTTTGCAAGTGCACGGAAATTATCCGGCTGTATCGTCTGCAGTTTGTGTGGTGACATAGACAGAATTTTTACCAGAATCTCTGCTGATTTCTCTACCGTATGAAGCAGACCAAATGTCAGGTCAAAATCTTCTCCTGAACAGAACATTCCGTGATGTGCCCAGATGACAACATCATATTTCTTCATCAGTTCTGCAGTCTTTACTGCAATCTCTCTTCCACCCGGAACCATCCACGGAACAACTCCAACTCCATCCGGAAATACAACCGGACACTCGGTTGCAGATTCCCAGAGTTCTCTGGTAAATACTTTATCATCCAGTGGAAGAACAAAGGTCAGTGCAATTGTATTAGTTGTGTGTGCATGATAAATAACACGATGTTTTCCATTTGTGAGTTTCTTCTTTACTTCGTGATTCATCAGATGTGTCGGCAGTTCGCTGGTCGGTCTTCCACCTTCTACCAGTCCCCAGCGAATTCTGTAATTAACACCTTTATCATCCAGTTCAATGATTGCCAGACATACTTCCGGGTCTACGATAATATTACGGAAATATTTACCGCTTCCTGTTACAAGAAAAAATTCTCCGGCAAGTCCAGGTACTTCCGTTCCAATCGGGGTCCATTCTCCCGGTGCATTCAGACGTGGACGAATCATCTCAACTTCTTCTGCTTTCAAACGGTAGCTTAAGTTACCGCCGTTTCTTTCATGCCATCCCTGCAGATAACCATCGTTTGCCATTTTGATAAATCCCTGTACAAATTTTGTCTCTAAAATTTTCATGATATTTTCCTCCGATTCTGATTGCAAAGTCTTGTCTGTAAATGAGCAGACTTATTGTATTGTGGTTTTATGTTGTTTATTTTTGTATTTTATGTGGCTTTTCTTTGTTTCTTTTTGCATTATATATGGTTTTTTGTGGTTTGTAAATACCTTTTTCAAAAAAATCATCATAAAACCACATTTAGTTGACAACGGCTATATGAAAGGGGTACACTCACAGATATGATATAAGAAAAGGAGTCTCAACAATGGAATTACAGAATGGAAGACCTGAAAATATCTCAGAAAGACTGGATAAAGAGATCCGTGTCTATGATCTGTTGGACAAACTTGGCGTAGCTTACCAGCGTATAGATCACGAGGCAGCTATGACGATGGAAGCCTGTGAAGAGATTGACCAGACACTCGGTGATGACACCGCAATATGCAAGAACCTGTTCCTGTGCAACCGCCAGGAAACAAACTTTTACCTTCTTCTGATGCCAGGTGACAAGCCATTTAAGACCAAGGATCTGTCAGCACAGATCAACTCTGCACGCCTGTCCTTCGCTAAACCGGAATATATGGAAAAATATCTGGACATCACTCCGGGATCTGTCAGTGTAATGGGACTGATGAACGACCATAATAAGAAAGTTCAGCTGCTGATTGATGAAGATGTCATGAAAAATCCTTACTTCGGATGTCATCCTTGTATCAATACTTCAAGTCTCAAATTCACGACCGAAGACCTCAAAAACAAGATCATTCCTGAACTCGGACACGAACCGATCATGGTAAAGCTTCCAAATCCGGAAGCCCAGAATTAAATAACACTTTAAATATAAAAAAGGATTTTCTTTTATGAAAGCACAACTGAATTATGCAAAAATACTACTGGAAACAGTGATTCTGACCGTTGCGGTTGCGATCATCGCTGCAGCAGTATACTTTTTTCTGGTACCGAGCCATACCTCTGTCAGCAGTATCTCCGGTCTCGGTATCGTTCTGTCCAACTTCGTACCGCTTCCGCTGTCCGCAATCACAATGCTTCTGAATGTTGTACTTCTGATCATAGGTTTCCTTACCTGCGGCAGGGAATTCGGTGTTAAAACAGTCTATACCAGTATCATGCTTCCTGTTTTTCTTGGTTTATTTGAAAAGATCTTTCCGAATTTTGAATCTATGACCAACAGTCAGGAACTGGATGTTCTCTGCTATATTCTGATTGTCAGTGTCGGATTGAGTATTCTTTTTAACCGAAATGCATCTTCCGGCGGACTGGATATTGTCGCAAAGATTATGAATAAATACCTGCATATGGAACTCGGAAAGGCCATGTCCCTTTCCGGTATGTGTGTGGCACTTTCCGCTGCACTGGTCTATGACAAAAAAACTGTTGTTTTAAGTATTCTTGGTACCTACTTCAATGGTATCGTACTGGATCATTTTATTTTTGACCACAATATCAAACGACGCGTGTGTATCATCACAAAGAAAGAAGAGGAACTTCGTAATTTTATCATCCACGAACTGCACAGTGGTGCTACCGTTTATGAAGCATATGGTGCCTACAATATGCAGAAGCGAAACGAGATCATCACGATCGTGGATAAGACAGAATATCAGAAGCTGATGAACTTCATCAACAAAGAAGACCCTCTCGCATTTATCACTGTTTACAATGTGTCTGATATGCGTTACCAGCCCAAAGTCTGACTCGTCACAAGATTGGTGCACATAAGAAAACCGCAGTATCCGGTATGTATAGAATTACGTACAGGAACTGCGGTTTTTGTCATTTCTTTCTTATCTTACATTGAAATCCATCCAAATGCATTTGCCACGGAACTGAGCAGAATAATCGCTGCAAAGATCGGGCAAAGATATTTAATCATAAAATTAAAAATTTTCTTTCTTTTAAAAGTTCCCTCGCCTAGTACAACTTCCTCTTCTATCTTCTTCAGTCCAATCACTCTGGAGATCAGAAGACAGGTAGCAATTGCTGCGATCGGCATCATCACGGAGTTAGTCAGGAAGTCAAAGAAATCAAGGAACTGCATTCCGATGATCTTCACACATGCCAGTGGTCCATAGCCAAGGGATGACAGGCTGCCAAGGACGATCATGATCGCACCAACAACCAGTGTGGATTTCTGTCTGCACCATTTCAATTCATCCTGGAAGGTAGATACCGCACTTTCTGTCAGGGCAATGGAGCTTGTCAGTGCCGCACAGAGCACCAATACAAAGAACAGAATACCAATCGGTGTTCCAAGTCCCATACTTGCAAAGACCTTCGGGATTGTGATGAACATCAGCGCCGGACCAGCCTGCAGAGTATTTGGATCTCCACCAGAAAATGCAAATACTGCCGGGATGATCATCAAGCCTGCCATAATTGCAATTGCAGTGTCAAAGATCTCTACATTTGTTGTTGAGCTTTCAATAGACACGTCTTTCTTCATGTAGGAACCAAATGTTACCAGAATACCCATTGCAATAGAAAGTGAATAGAACATCTGTCCCATTGCAGCTACTACTGTCATCCATGAGAAATTCTTCGGATTTGGAATCAGGAAGTACTTAACACCTTCCAGAGCTCCTGGTCTTGTCACAGAGTAGATCGTGATCACAATTGATAAGAATACCAGAACCGGCATCATAAATTTAGATACGCGCTCTACACCGTTTCGAACACCTGCATAGATAATCCCTACTGTAAATAATGCAAATACCAGGAAACAGATTTCTGTAGATACTCCATTTGAAATAAACTCTGAGAAATAACCATCCGTTGCCAGATTCTGAGTATTTCCCTTTACATATTCAACCAGATACTTGATAACCCACCCGCCGATAACGGAATAATATGGCACGATCAGAATCGGGATGATCGCATTGATCCATCCGCCAAAAGAAAGCCATTTTGATTTTCCAAATTTTCCAAATGCACCTACCGGACTTTTCTTTGTCATTCGTCCAAGTGCTGTCTCCGCTACGATCATAGAATATCCAAATGTTAATGCCAGGATAATATAGATCAGCAGAAAGATTCCACCGCCGTACTTAGCCGCCAGATACGGGAATCTCCATATATTTCCAAGTCCAACCGATGCGCCGGCAGCCGACAGTACGAATCCAAGTTTGCCGGAAAACGTACTTCGTTCATGCTTATGTGTTTCCATAAAATATACCTTTACTGTTTACTTTCTTACAGCAACCCTTTCCTCATCCAATATTCTCGCTAAATTATCAGCTTCTTATAATGATAACATGGTTTTTATATGACAGCAATCAATAAAAAATCGCAGTAAACTTACACCGTATTAGTGTGGTAAAGGTTTACTGCGACTTTTCTATATTTATTTAATTCTCTTCAATTCATATTCTCTGGTTCCAAGCCCGACCTTCTCTGCCTGATCCAGTACAACCGGGTCAAAGCTTGCGAACATTCCGATATCCGGAAGGATCGCTGCATCGTTTTCTCCATGGCAGTCACAGTTCGGGCTGATATCCTGAACCAGTGCGATATGAAAATGTAGACGACCATGACAGACTGCCTGTGCATATTCTGCCATCTTGCGGTCAAGAAGTTCATTTGCACTGCTGTTCGGATTGTATACAGCATCAAAACTGCAGGCTCCGATGCAGCGTCCACACCCTTACATTTATCATAATCGATCACAGCTTTTTTGTTCACATAAGTAATTGCGTCACTTCCGCATTCTTTTGCACAACGACGGCAGCCACGACAGACTTCTTCATTGATTGCATGTCCGATAAATGCTGTCTTACAGTACTCTCCATTTACAACCGGAACTTCCACTTCATCTGTTCCTCACAGTCCATCTCCGATGATAATCTGACAGCCTGTTGTAATGGCATTAAATCCATTCAGATTCGCACAGTCCAGGTGCTCCAGTGCATTCTTTCTGCTTCCCGGGTACAGTGTATTGCAGTCCGTCAAAAACGGCTTGTTCCTACAGGACAACGAAAATCTGTAAAATAAACGGTAGGTTTTTCCATTTTAATCCCTCCTGAAAATAGTTTATCTTTACAAAAGAATCGCACTTTTTGTATGTTTATTTCAACTCATAAAACTTACTTACCAACATTTTTTACTTTTATTTTATCTTCTCCGGAGCAGTTTTTTACACTGGCTTACAGGTGCATCCGATTCCCAGTCCATCCGGACCGATATGACAGGACAAACCGAAGGAAAGTTTATCACACATGACTTCCATTCCCGGGAAACTTTCTTTAATCTGGTTTACCCATTCTTCTGTCACTTCATCGGTACTGCTGGACGCCGCCATCAGGTACACTTTACCAGCAGCATATTCTTCTCGGAAATTCATTTCCAGCTCATACTTCATTGCATCGATCATAACTTTACGTGATTTCTTCATACCACGGCATTTTTGGTAGATATCAAGCTTTCCTGTGCTGAAATGCATAACAGGTTTGATATTCAGGACATCTGCTGCCAAAGCTGTCACAGAGCTGACTCTTCCTCCTTTTTTGAGATATTTCAGTGTGCTGAGCCCGATATAAATTGTCATTTTTTCTCTGGTTTCTTCAAGAATTTTCTTGATTTCGACTGCACTGTATCCTTCTTCTTCCATTTCTACTGCATCAAGAACAGAACGATGCATCGGGGTTGCCACACGACCGTTATCTACGACAAACACCTTACCGGCAAATTCATCTTCATTTGCCATGGCTTCTGCTGTCATACAGGACCCGCTTAAAGCACTGCTAAGAGGAATATAAACAATCTCCTCATATTCTTTCAGCATCTCTTTCCACATATCCATAACTTCTGTTGGTGACGGCTGAGATGTAGATACATCTACGCCCTTTCGAAGCATATCATAAAATTCATCTCTGGAAAGATCTACTCCTTCACGATACACTTTCTCTCCGATATAAAAGGGCATCGGTAGTACCTTAATTCCGAGTCTCTGCGCTTCTTCGCTCAAAATTCCACTGTGGCTGTCTGTCATGATTCCTGTTTTCTTCATAATATCTTCTTCCTTCGTAATCTATTTTATAACGTCTTAATAATCGGCATTACATAGTTGATCATCTCTTCTGGTGTTTCCTTCATTTCATCCATAATCCAGCGTCTGGATACTCCTTCCAATACACAAAGCTTTACAACCCAGCCATATTTCTCAGACATATTTGAATCTGTGGATTCTGCCACTTTACGTCTTTCATGAATCTTTTCTCCGAGACATTTCGTGAAAAGATCCATATTGAGCCCTCGGATTGCCCACATTTCTTTATAGTTCAAAGAGATCTGATAAAAATAATTAAACAGATATTCCCGCTGTTTGCGTTCATCTGTCGTATCAAGCAGTGGCAGAAATTCGATATTCAACTTCTCTGCTGTCGCATCTGCAATACTGTCCAGTACCTCTGCAATAGAAGCAAAATTTCTATAAAAAGAAACTCTCGCAACTTTTGCCTCCTGCACGATATCTGTTACTGTGATATCCAGGTAGGATTTCTGTGCCATAAGGCGGAGAAATGCCTGCTCTATCTCACTTTTGGCAGAATAATTTTCTTTTTTGTTCATAATTATCTGTTCATAGCCTTTCTCTGAATCTTGTCAGTGTGGTTATGCATAATAGTCATATTTCGATTCATTTATGTTACATTTTGTTTCATTAAAGAACATATTGTATCACCTGATAAAAAATATGTCAACGAACGAAGAAAACTTCTTTGTTTTTTATTCAAAGTCAACAGACATACTTGATCCATTCTGTTACTGTTGGAAAATAAAAAGGGTCAGGGAAATTTTGAATAAAACTCCCCAGACCTTTTTATCATATTGTTTATTTACAAAGCTTTTCTAACTGATACATATCCTTACGTCTACTTTTTAATAATGCTAATTCTTCTCTCACCTGGTCTTCATAATCCATATCCAGTTCAGCCAGAAGTACGCCCTCTTTTTCATCCAGCATGCCGGTCACTCTGCCCCATGGGTCTGTAACAATGGAATGTCCCCATGAAATATAACTGGCTGCTACATCACGTGCCGGAGCGCAACCAACCATATAAATCTGGTTGTCCAGTGCTCTGGCTCTGAAAGATAATTCCCAGTGTGCAGGACCTGTTGTCATATTAAATGCTGCTGGAACAAAAATTACTTTCGTACCGTCATATACCATCATACGGGACAATTCCGGAAAACGGATGTCAAAGCAGAGCATAATTCTTGGCATTGCCATCGACGCGGATATGACAGAAATTAAAAAAATCTACCGTCAGCTGATGCATCAGGTACATCCTGATACAGACGCATTTCATACAATAAAATATGATTACACAGCACAGGAAATCAACGAAGCTTACTCAAAAAGATATCTCTGAACTTCAGCTTGCCAAATCTGCAATCCGTTCCAGAATTGAACTGCTTGCCAAAAAGATGGATGTAAATATCTCAAATATCCAAAAGGTATATCTTGCAGGTGCATTTGGAAGCTATATGAATCCTGCTTCTGCCTGTCGCATCGGCATAATTCCGTCCATACTTCTTGACCGAATTGAGGCAGTCGGAAACATCGCCGGTGAAGGCGCAAAATTGTGTGCACTGAATCGCCGGGAATTTGTACACAGCCAGATACTGGCAACAAAGACAGAATTTCTCGAACTCGCATCCTGCCCTGAATTTCAGGATTGCTATATAGATCATTTAATGTTTGGAAGGGAATAGAAAGATATGAATTATGAACAACTCAGAGAAATGGCCCTGGATTCAGGTTTTTCTTATACTGCACCACTGAACACAGATACAATCGAACTGAAACAGGAAGTCCGCGACATGTGCGCACAAGGCTGCCAGCAGTATGCCAAACGCTGGAGCTGTCCTCCGGGATGCGGTTCTCTGGAAAAACTCCACGCCTCTTATTCTTCGTTTCTGCCACTTGGAACCGGCTGTTGTATGATCTGTAAAACCTGCACCTATCCTGACACTTCATGTCGTTTTCCTGAGAAAAAGATTTCTTCCATGGAAGCATACGGTATGCTTATATCAGAGATATGTCAGAAAAATCAGCTCAAATATTACTATGGTCCTAACACCATATCCTATGTGGCATGTGTTCTATTTTAACCTCTCCTGCAATATTCATAGAAAAATACTCTTTCATTTCGCGGAGATCATTTGTCTGACCAAGTACCCACATAAGCTTGGTCACGGCCGCTTCTGTCGTCATATCGTATGCCTGGATTACACCTTTTTCAAGTGCAAGACGGCCGGTTTCATATACTGAAAGATTACTGCCCTCATACAGACACTGGCTTCCGGCAAGCACCAGCATTCCCTTGTCAACCACTTCGCCGACTTTTCCAGTAAAGTCATTTTTTACAAAAGGCATTCCGCCAAGGCCAAATCCCTCGATATAGACAGCCCTGTAACCTTTTTCATAATACATATCCAGTATCTCCGGGCTGATTCCCGGGTATAATTTCAAAAGAGCCACCTTATCAGAATAGGAAGTCTGTGGTTTGAAGATTCCTTTTTTATCGACAAGGTTTTTTTCAAATACACGAAGCCCCAGAGAACTGATTTCTCCTACATTTGGATAATTGATACTTTCAAAGGCATCAAAACTCATAGTACGGACTTTGGAGGCTCTGCATCCAAGCATAACTTTACGGTTGAATGCCACAAAAACTCCAGGATATCCACTGGCAGCCATATGAATCCCACAACGGCAGTTTTCCAGTGCATCTGCCACAGGATTCGCAATAGACAGCTGGCTTCCGGTCACCACGACCGGGATTGAAATATTCTGCAGCATAAATGACAGCATTGCAGAGGTATATGCCAGTGTGTCCGTTCCATGGATCACTACAATCCCCTGATAATCATAGCTTCTCTCTGCGATCATCGTTGCAAGTCCGGTCCAGTCCTCCGGACCTATATTGGAACTGTCCAACGAACAGAAATCTTCTGCTTCCAATTCCAGATTTCTGGAGACCATCCGCAGTTCTTCAAGCATATCTCCACTGCTCATTCCCGGCACCAGTCCGTTGGAACCTTTTACAGAAGAAAGAGTTCCCCCGGTATTTATGATCAGAATTCTCTTTTGCATACCTGAAAATTCTCCTTATATTGTTTTTTCTGCCCTTATTAATCAATCTTATGTAATATCTCACAGGTTCTGTTGTATTCTTTTTCTACTGCCGCAAACAATTCCTCTGTACCATTCACATTTTCTGCCCCACGAAGCTTTTCTGTCAGTTCCTGGCTCGATACCAGAAGTTTATCAAATCCAAGATTCAGGCAGATGCCCTTCAGTGTATGTGCTGCACGGAATGCTGTTTCTGTATCACCAGCTTCCAATGATGTTTTCAACTCCTGAAAGCTTGGATCATCCAGAAACTTGAGAGCAAATTTCTTTACCAAAGCTTCGCTTACAAGTCTGTTCTGTACTTTATCGAAATCGGATCCTAATTCTTCATAACCTTCTCTAACTGTCATTTTTTCATCTCCTCTGTTCCAAATCCTGTATATTCTTTTTCCATATTTTTAGAGACAGTATCCATGAAATCCTCTTTTACATGCTCAAATTCCTGCAGTTTTGTTGTTTTTTCTTCCTTCTGAAATGGATTTCCTTCCTGTGTACTTCCTTTTACTTTGTCTTTGATCCTATCCTGAATATCCAGCAGACATTCCAGGAGGATTGGATTAAATGTTCCACATTCTCCATTCAAAATCATCTGGATTGCATTCTCGTGAGAGCATGCTTTTTTGTAAACCCGCTCACTCACCAGTGCATCGTATACATCTGCAAGTGAAACAACCTGGGCTGAGATTGGTATCTCATCACCCTTAAGCCCATCCGGATATCCTTTTCCATCATATCTCTCATGATGCCATCTGCATATCTGATAAGCAACTCTCATCAGTTCTTCATCCTGATATTCTTCCATATTTTTGAGGATTCTGGCTCCGATGATTGTATGCTCCTGCATAATCTCACGCTCTTCCTCTGTAAATCTTCCAGGTTTATTCAAAATCTTATCATCAATACCAATCTTGCCAATATCATGCAGTGCAGATGCCGTGGTGATCAACAGACGTTCCGACCATGTAACATTATACTTATCCGTTCGCTGTACAAGTCTCTCAAGAAGCATTCCGGTAAGTATGTTAATATTAAGTACATGACTTCCACTTTCACCATTACGAAATTCTACAATCTGACTCAGGATTCCAACCATCATACGATTATTCTTTTCTTTTTCATATACCTGATTGGTGATCAAAGTGATCAGACGTCGCTGTTTTGCATAAAGTTTGATCATATTAAAGATTCTTCGATGAACAACTTCTGCATCAAACGGACGATTGATATAATCTGAAACTCCCATTTCATATGCTTTTCGAATGCTTTCCGTGGAATCTTCACTTGAAATCATAATGACCGGTATATCTTCAAGATAGTGATGACGATTCATATAATCCAGAACACCAAAACCGTCCATTTCCGGCATAACAATATCAAGCAGAACCAATGAAATTCCTCTCTCATATTTTCTCAGCATATCTACGGCGACCTCACCACTATTCGCCTCAATAATATTATATTCATCACTCAGAATCTCAGACAGGATTGCACGGTTCATTTCTGAATCATCCACGATCAGAATTCTGTATTTATGAGTTTTGGATGTTTCTCCATATTCGATATCATCCATAATTTCTTCCTCATGTTCTGTCACAACCATATTTTTACAGGTTTTTGCCTGATACATAAATTGATCAGCCTTATGAATCACATTCTCCAGTGTATTTCCCGACGCGGATAATACACCACCAATACTTACCGATATATGAAGCTGTGAATATCCGGGCACTTTCTCAGCATAAATCTTTTTTTGAATCTGTTTCAGCTTGTTATAAAAAACCTGCTCTGTTATATCCGGCATTATAAGCAGAAATTCATCACCGCCCATTCGGATCAGTGTATCCGTGCGACGTGTATTCGACTTGATGATCCCAACAACTGTAGTTAATGCCAAATCTCCTGCATTATGACCAAACGTATCATTATAAATTTTGAAATCGTCCAGGTCAATCATTGCAACACCGGCAGCCATATCCGATTTTTTGATCTGTTCTTCGTAATAACGTCTGTTATAAACTCCTGTCAGTACATCCGTATATAATGCTTTGTTATAACAGGAAAGCTGCCTGATCAGTTCCATTCGTCCGTCATCATCCATAATCGTATCCGTTTTCATGGCATTGATTAATTCCAGGACATATGGCTTATCATCAATTTCCACATACTTGGAAATCACCTGATAAATAGTAGAATTCAGATATTCCAGTTTCAGCAATTCTGTTTTTTTCTCCAAAGCCTCTCTGGAAATACAATTTTTACATCGTGTTCCCTTCTTCCAGAACTCATAACATTTGCATGGAAATCCATCCTCATTTGTTTCGTCTTTCAGGTTTCCGCTTTCCAATACGTCTGCATCTAATAACCGAGCAAATTCAAATACTTTCCTAAGTTGTGCCATCATCTCTTCAGATTCCTGCTTTGTCATTGCAGTATCTTTATCCATCTGTTCTAATCCTTCCCATAACCATGCTTTATCACTACTCACTATAACCAATTTTTACACAAATTAACATTGTTTATTATAACATTCCATATATATCGCGTAAAGTTGAATGTTCGTTACTCTCCCTTCCAAAACAGCCTTTTTTTATCTGGAAGAAACTCCTTTTTTATGATAATCTAGATAGGTACAATTTGCACACAAAGATATTCAGGCAAATGCCTGCAGAAGGGAGAATATAAATGCTTCAGGACGATTATATACTGCGACAGATTCGTGAAATGGTTCGTGCAGTCATGAAAATGTTATTCCAGGTAAATGCTTCCGAACTAACCCCGGAAGTTATTGAGGACACAGATGCCAGACAGATTCTTACAAATTTAAATGATCTGGTTGATAATGGCAGAATTGATGATGCCGAAAATCAACTGTACGAGATGACCTGTAAAGGAGACCGTCAGAATCTTGAAATCGGACTTCTGTTTTATTACCACCTCAACAGCAAAGATGATGAGTTTCTGGAAGCCAACAATTTCAGCCGTGAAGAAATCATGACCGGCATTCAGGATCTCGCAGATCGTTACAATCTAAGTGGAATTGCAGAAGCTTTTCGCACTGAAATTCTGTAAAACAGGAGCCATACATATGAACAAAAAAGAAATTTCCGAAATCAAAAAACAGTTTTCGCCAAATAACTGTGCAATCACGCGAATCTGCGGCTGTTATGTTGACGGCGAAAAAAACAAAAAAACCGAACTGAAAGAAGCATTTCTTTCTCTGTCTGAAGAAGAAATGTTCAAATACTTTGAAATTTTCAAAAAAACCTTATCCGGCACTGTCGGCAAAAATCTAATCAACATGGAATTCCCTCTTGATCAGGAAAAGGAAGGCGGCACGCAGGAATTTCTTCTGAAACTCCGCGGAAGCAAACTTCAGGATAATGCTATCCTCGAAGAATTCTACGACAAAATCATTGAAAATTATGATTACGGTGAGAATTATTATATAATCCTGATCCACGCTGTTTATGACATTCCTGGTAAATCTTCCGATGGTCAGGAAATGTTTGATGCATCCGATGAGATCTACGACCACATTCTCTGCAGTATCTGTCCGGTCAATCTCTCTAAAGCAGGACTCTGTTACAATGCTGAAACCAACAATATCGAAGACCGCATTCGTGACTGGATTGTAGAAATGCCGGATCTGGGCTTCCTTTTTCCGGTATTTAATGACCGTAGCACAGATATCCACGGACTTCTGTATTACAGCAAAAATGCCGAGCAGCTCCGCAGTACTTTCATCGACGAAATGTTTGGATGTACAACACCACTTTCTGCAGGTGGACAGCGTGATTCTTTTAATGCACTTGTTGAAGAGACTCTTGGCGAAGATTGTGCTTATGACACCGTTATGAATATTCACGAAAAACTGAATGAATGGGTAGAGTCCCAAAAGGATTCTCCTGATCCGGCTGTACTGACCAAACCAGAGGTGAAACGCCTGTTTGAAGAATGCGGTGTCGAGGATGAAAAACTCGAAACCTTTGATCAGACTTATGAGGCAATCGCCGGAGAAAATGCTTCTCTTATGGCTGCCAATATTACCAATACCAGACGGACTGAAATCAAAACGCCTGATGTTATCATTCATGTTGACCCGGATCGTGCAGCACTGATTGAGACACAGATTATCGATGGACGTAAATGTATCGTAATTCCTATGGAAGGCGATGTAGAAATTAATGGTATCCATGTTTCCGGTGGAAGCAGTACCAGCTCCGAACCTGATTCAGAAGAATTTTAATCATGAATAACAAGAACCCCGCAAATGCGGGGTTCCTGTTGTTTATTTTATTCGTAAATTCCATTTACAGTAACATCAAATACTGCTTCTTTTCCGGCAAGATCTTCTGCACTGTAATCATCCGGGAAGGTAACTGTTACTTTTACTTCATCTCCTGGATGTGCACCGATCAGCTGCTCTTCAAAATTATCAATATATGAACCAGAACCAATTACAAGATCTGTTCCCTGTCCATTTGTACTTCCACCATCAAATGCAACATCATCAATTTTTCCTACATAATCAATGTTAACTTTATCTCCGTCCTTAACTTCAAGAGAAGAATCTGTGTTATAGGAAGCTGCTTCTGTTACTTCCGGAGTTTCTGTTGCTTCTGCCTCATCAGCTGCTTCTGTTACTTCTGGTGTCTCTGTTGCTTCTTCTGTCACTTCCGGTGTGGCAGTTGCAATTGAGAATTTATGGTTATCTGTAACCTTCAGAGTCTTAAGAACCTTATTTTCAACCTTGATGTCTGCATCATCAAGCCACTTCTCTGTAGTCTCTGTATAAAGATTGCTCTCTCTTGTGGAAATGATAGATTCTTTCTTGGTTTCTGTAGCTTCTTCATCGTTTACCTTATCCAGGCGAACCACATAGTAAGCTGTATCTGTTTCGATAACATCCGGTCCAATCTCGCCATCTTTCAGAGTTCTGAGAACTTTCATGACTTCATCCGGATAATTACTGGTAGAACTGCTGTCGGAATCTTCCTCTTTCTGCGCATCTTCATTAGCAGCAAAAGTGCCATTTACTGCAGAATAAGAATCATCTACTGCTTTTGCGATCTCATTGAAATCTCCGTCAGCGCCTGCTGCATTCAGATCATCCAGTATCTTCTGTGCATTTTCTTTTTTCTGTTTGATTTCATCATCACTTAAATCCGCTGTACTGATGCTTACATAAGTAAAAGAAGACTGCTGTGCTTCTTCATCAGAAACATTTTTGTCTACATCTGCGATGATCGGGTCATGCATTCTGCTCTTATATGTCTGAAGCTCCAGAAAAGTCTTGACCTGCTCTTCACTTACTGCAAGCTCCTGAATAGTATCTTCACTGTTTGCTTCCATAAATGCTGCAGCAGCATCTGCTATTTTCTTCTCATCATCTTCTGTAACTTCTACCTTATAGTCAGCAGCCTTTTCTTTCATGATATACATAATCTCGATATCTTTAAGAGACTGCTCTACAGCCTGCTCTCCATAGGTCTTACCATCTTCTGCATCCATACTCCAGATAGAATAATCCTGTCCGCCCATAAAGCTCTTGTACATAGCTTCTGTCTGTGCCTGTCCTTCTCTGACAGAAAGGCTTACAAGTCCAAGCGGAATTTCTGTTCCGTCTACGGTTGCTACGGTCTTAGCTCCATCTAATTTCTTCTCTCCACAGCCTGTGAGCATTCCCACTGCCATTACGCCTGTAAGAGCTGCAACAGCTGTTCTTTTTGTCATTGTTTTCATCTCTTCCTCCATTGCTTTACAATTCTAGCATATTAATAAGAGTATAAACTTTTTTCCCTTTAAGAGCAAGGAGAATCATAAAAATAGCCAATTTTCACGGATATTTCACAGATTCCCCTCTTACCTTGAGCATTTGATATTTTATTCTTCCACCAGCATTTCCAGTTCTGCCAGAAAGTCTGTAAGGGCAGACAATGTATTCCCCACTCCCTCCGGAGTAAAAATAAATTTTGGCTCCTGCTCATTTTTAAACTGAAGACCTCTTCTGTATTTCTGCAGCAGTGCAGGGATTCCCGCAGGGTTCAGTTTTGCCCGTTCATATAATGTGATCTTCATATCCTTACCGATCTGCTTGATCTCCACTACATAGCATCGATGTGCCTGTGCCTTCATCCTGGCAATTGAGAGAAGATTAAGCACTGCCTTTGGCATTTCTCCAAAACGATCCAGAAGTTCTTCCAGCATATCATCATAATCCTGCTGCGTCTCAATCCCCGCAATTCTCTTATAAATATCCAGCTTCTGATATTCATTACTGATATAGGTATCCGGTATAAATGCATCCATATTCAAGTCGATCGTTGTTTCAAAGTCTTCCATCGTGTGGATTCCTTTTGCTTCCTTGACAGCCTCACTGAGCATCTTACAGTAAAGATCGTAACCCACTGCGTTCATATGGCCATGTTGCTCTGCACCAAGAAGATTACCTGCTCCACGAAGTTCCAGATCACGCATGGCAATCTTAAATCCACTTCCCAGATCTGTATATTCCCGGATCGCAGAAAGACGCTTCTCTGCGGTTTCTTTAAGCATTGTATTTCTGCGGTACATCAGAAATGCATATGCCGTACGGTTAGATCGTCCGATTCTTCCCCTCAGCTGATACAACTGTGAAAGTCCATAGCGATCTGAGTCATGAATAATCATCGTATTTACATTTGAGATATCCAGTCCGGTCTCAATAATCGTGGTAGAAACAAGTACATCAATATCCCCATTGATAAATGCATACATAACTGCTTCCAGCTCACGTTCACTCATCTGTCCATGCGCAAAATCAACTCGTGCATCCGGCAAAAGCTTCGCGATTCTTGCCGCCACATCTGCAATATCATTGACACGATTATAAACATAGTAGACCTGTCCACCTCTTCGAAGCTCACGGTTGATAGCTTCTCTTACCGTCTCCTCATCGTATTCCATGACATAAGTCTGAATCGGAACACGATCCATCGGAGGTTCTTCCAGCACACTCATGTCACGAATCCCGATCATACTCATATGAAGAGTTCGCGGAATTGGTGTTGCTGTCAGTGTCAGTACATCAATATCCTTTTTCAGCTGTTTGATCTTTTCTTTATGAACAACACCAAACCGCTGTTCTTCATCAATGATAAGCAGGCCCAGATTCTTATATTCCACATCCTTTGACAGCACCCTGTGAGTACCTACTATGATATCCACCTGACCTTTTTTCAGATCTGTGATTGTCTTTTTCTGCTGTGCTGCTGTCCGGAAACGACAAAGCAGATCCACTCTTACCGGAAACTCCTTCATTCGCTGTATAAACGTATTATAAACCTGCTGCGCAAGAATCGTCGTCGGAACGAGGTAAACAACCTGACGACTCTCCTGTACAGCTTTAAAAGCAGCTCGAAGGGCAACCTCAGTTTTACCATATCCAACATCTCCACACACAAGACGATCCATGATCTTGGTACTTTCCATGTCTTTCTTGGTATCTTCGATCGCCGCCAGCTGATCTTCCGTCTCCTCATATGGGAACATCTCTTCAAATTCCCTCTGCCATACGGTATCCGGGCCACATACATAACCTTCTTTTTCCTGACGCACTGCGTAAAGCTCTACCAGTTCCCGTGCAATATTCTGTACGGCTCCGCGAACCTTTGATTTTGTCTTTTTCCACTCCTGCCCACCAAGACGATTCAGTTTCGGTGGTTTTGCAGTCTCTGCTCCGGAGTATTTCTGCAGAGCATCCAGCTGAGTTGCAAGAATATACAGATTACTGCCATTACGATACTCAATCTTGATATAATCCTTGGCAACTTTATCTACAGCTACTTTCTCGATTCCTTTGTAAATGCCGAGCCCATGTTTTTCATGAACAACATAATCTCCAATGGAAAGCTCCGAAAAATCCTGGATTCTTCTTCCGTTATATTCTTTTTTCTTTTTACGTTTTTTCTGCTCTTTGCCAAAGATATCTGTTTCTGTAATAACAGCAAACTTGACCAGAGGATATTCAAATCCTTTACGTGCATGTCCATATGCTACCATGATTTCTCCGGCCTGCAGGATACGGTCCGAATTCTGCCCATAAAACGCGTTTAATCCCTGTTCCTGCAAATCCTTTGCAAGTCGTTCTGCACGGGTTCTGGAGCCTGACAGAACCACAATCTGATAGCCGTCTTTTTTGTACTGTTTCAGATCTTTCACCAGAAGTTCAAAGCTGCTCTGATAGGAGCTCATAGATTTCACAGTGATATTAAACTGTTCTGAAATCTTCCAGCTCGATTTTTTCGGATCCAGTAAAGACATTGCAACACAGTTTCTGTTATTAAGCTTATGGCACAGTTCTTCCCACGTGCACATCCAGTCCCCGGAAAGCACAGTTTCGCCTTTTTCTTTTCGGTTCTGACAGCTTAACTGAAATTCCTCCTGCACAGCCTTTGCATTTTCTTCCAGATGATTCAGTTCATCCAGAAAGATCAACGTCTCCTTCTCATCAAAATAGTCCAGGAAAGAAACACTGTTCTTTTCCATCGGCTGCTCGGCTGCCGGATAAATCGTAATATCATCCAGATTTTCCAGCGAACGCTGGCTCTGCGCATCAAAGCTTCGAATCGAATCAATTTCATCTCCCCAGAGCTCGATTCGCCAGGGATTTTCTTCTGTCAGAGAATAAATGTCAATAATCCCACCCCGGATAGAAAACTGCCCCGGCATTTCCACCTGACCGACGCGTTCATATCCCATGTGCACAAGAGCGGCCGTCAGTTTATCCATATCAAGAGTACTGTCATTTCTGAAATGAATCAACTGTTTTTCTATTTTTTCAAGAGGGACAAGATAATCCATGCATCCATCAATACTGGTAACAATCGTGATCTCATCCTGTCTCTCCAGAATTGCCCGGATTACCTGCATTCTCTGACGTATCAGAAGGTTTCCATGAATATCAGCCTGAAAGAAAAGAAGATCCTTGGCCGGATAATAACAAACCTGTTTATCATAAAAGCGATAATCTTCATATAGCTCTTTCGCGGATTTTTCATCTGCTGTAATTATCAGATGACATGGAAAAAGCCCGGAAAGCCCATACATAAGATGAGCTTTCTGGGACTCCATACAACCACTGATCTCCAGAATTCCACGATTCTTTTTTGCCTGTTTCTGTATTTCTTCCATCTCTGCAAGGCTCTGCAGAGGCTGCAAAAATGTATTCATACATTCTCCGCTTTCTTTTTACTGACATTAAACTTGTTCATAGCTGCATCCACACTGTCAGACAGAATCATCTCTACAGCTTCGCAGGCTCTGTCCTGTGCGTCTTCCACCAGCTGACGATCATCCCTGTCAAATCTTCCAAGGACATAATCTGCCAGATCCCAGCCCTTCGGTTTTGCGCCTACTCCAACACGGACACGCATAAAATTCTGTGTTCCCAGCTGCTGAATGATACTTTTGATTCCGTTGTGTCCGCCGGCACTGCCTTTCTTGCGTACACGAAGCTGTCCCGGCTCTGTATCGATATCATCATAAATAACGATCAATTCTGTTTCCGGGTCAATTTTGAAATAATTTGCCATGTCCCGGATCGGGCCTCCGCTGAGGTTCATATAAGAAAGTGGTTTCATCAGAATGACCGGTTCTCCTCCGATTCTTCCCTTTCCGTACATAGCATTGAATTTTACACCTGCCTGTGGAACATTAAATTCTTCCACAAGCTTATCTATTACATCAAATCCCATGTTATGGCGTGTTGCCTCATACTGTTTTCCGGGATTTCCCAAACCTGCGATCAGATACATGAAAACTTCCTCACTGTCTTAATTAAAGTAAACCATTTCATCTTCCAGTGCATCACAAGGTTCTACGTTCTCAGCATAGAGCACAATGCCCTCTTCACCCTGATATTCACTGCGTCTCTCAACGCCTACTCTGGCAGTAACATCTACCCACTGTCCCGGCGTAAGCTTTGGTGCATAAGCACTCTTGCATACATAACCAAGGAATGTAGTATCATCTGCACAGCAGGTCATCGCCGTACGTCCCGGGACAAAGAACTTACTTCCCATTCCACGCGGTTTCATAACTCTTGCCTTAAATCTGACAGTCTTACCATCATAATTTTCCGGATGATCCATCGCATCTACAAACCAGATACCATAGTCCTCCGGAAGGATCTCGATCACCGGCGCATCCATATCAAATGGCATCTCATCCTGGAAAATATCGTCAAGCTCGCCTTCTTCATCCTCAAAGATAACTTCCGCTCTCTGGTTCGCAACCTTGATTCCACGGCGATATGTTGGAAGCGGATCATCCTGTTTACATCTGTTGAAGATGACCATATCTGTATTTTTGATCATGTCCATAAAAATGGACTTCATATTTGCCATATACATCTGGAAGGTACTTCCATCCACACAGGTAATCTGCTGCTCTACGCCCCATCCTTTTGGAAGCTGCATTTTTTCAAAATTACTTACCAGCCACATACCATTATATTCTATGATAACACGCTCCGGCTGATGAAGGATATCCATTGCAACAAGTCTGTCTGTTGTAAAGTCTTCTTCGTTTTCTACAATCTCAACAACTGTATTGTTTGCCTCAAGTATCGCCGGATCATATTCTTCCTCCCCCTCTTCACAGAGGATCAGAAGTGTTTTACCATCCGTATGAAAATAATCCTGCTGAATGGTAAAATTCAGGAAAGAAGTCTTTCCACTTTCCAGAAAACCGGTCATTAAATAAATCGGTACCTTGATCTCATCCATTATAAATATTCTCCTCTATGATTACAGGCCAAAGAGTTCAGCCAGTTTGTCTTCTTTCAGTTTGGAACCGATCACACAGAGACGGCCTGTATATTCAGGTGCTCCTTCACGGATCTCGGTTTCTTCCGGAACCATGTCAAAGTAGATCCAGGTTCCGTTTTCTGCCGGCAGCATTCCCTTTGCACGAAGGATGATTCCGTATTCACCAGATTCTGAAAGCTCTTCCAGAATCTTTTCAAGATTTTCTTTGGTATACTTCTTGATTGTCTCACGACCCCAGCTTGTAAATACCTCATCTGCATGATGGTGATGATGATCGTGACCGCATCCGCATTCATGGTCGTGATCGTGATGATGATGCTCATGCTCGTGGTCGTGATCATGGCCGCATTCACATTCATGGTCGTGGTCGTGATCGTGATGATGATGTTCATGCTCATGTTCGTGATCATGACCGCATTCACATTCATGGTCGTGATCGTGATGATGGTGTTCTCCGTGTTCATGTACATGTCCACATTCCGGGCATACTTCTTCTTCCATCATTTCCTGCTCAAGAGATACCGGATTTTCCATAACTTCAAGAAGCTTCTTTCCATCCAGGTTTTCGATCGGAGTCGTGATGATCGCTGCTTTTTTATTGATCTCACGAAGAAGCTCCAGAGATGCCTGTGCTTTTGCTTCGTCAACAATATCTGTACGACTCATGATGATCGCACCCGCATACTCAACCTGATTGTTGAAGAACTCACCAAAGTTTCTCATATACATTTTGCATTTCTTAGCATCTACAACAGTTGTATAACTGTTCAGAACAAGACCTGTCTCTTCTTCAACACCCTGAACAGCCTTGATAACATCTGACAGTTTACCAACGCCTGATGGCTCGATCAGAATTCTGTCCGGATGATATTTGCTGATAACCTCTTTCAGAGATGCGCCAAAGTCACCTACCAGTGAACAGCAGATACATCCTGAATTCATTTCACGGATCTGGATTCCTGCCTCTTTCAAAAATCCACCATCAATACCAATCTCACCAAATTCGTTCTCGATCAGAACGACCTGCTCACCCTGAAAAGCATCTTTCAGGAGTTTTTTGATCAGGGTTGTTTTACCGGCTCCAAGAAAACCGGAAATAATATCAATTTTAGTTTTTTCCATAATTGCATTTCCTCTCTTTCTGCCCACAGGCAAAATAAGCTTTCAAAATACTCTTTATATTATTTGTTTTATTACACTAACTTATAACGCAATTTGACCAGGAGGCCCAAAGATACCCCCTGGTTATAAATCATTACTGTATATTTCATTTACAATAACTACGATTCATTTATACAGGTAATGGGGACATGAACCAGTCACGCCCCCATTTTTATGCTCGCTAAAATCAGCCGTTGATCATGAAGCTGAGAAGTTTATCAATATCTTCTTTCTCATATGCTACGATCTCAAGTTCCGGAATTTCTCCGCCGGAGAAGATGTTTGCAAGAGATACATACTGTGAAAGTTTGGATTTGAGGTTCAGTCTGTCTCCTTCACCTGTTACTAATTCTACTTTACCTTTGCAGCTGTCTACTACGTCAAAAAACTTGTCGATGTCTTTAATATTGGATACTTTCATTTTAAATCTCCTTTCGAATTGTTTATTATTATGTTCAACTTAGTGTTACTCAAATAAATACTGAGCTTATTAAGTCATTTCCTTCAGACGCGTTCAGTATAACCTATATTTTGTTAAATTGCAACGTTTTTCTTTGTTAATCTTTCATAATTATTGCCACAGTTTTTTGGTAGTTGTGCACAGTGTATTAATAAGTAAATACTGCTATACCATATCCTGGTAACTCATAGCCAAATGAAAATTCTCTGTTATCGCATTCCTGTTCTTCTGCCTTAAACACCTTCGGTTTATCCAGCATGCCATGCTCATCCATAATCAGTTTATACGCTTTTTTCTTCGGAACTCCAACGCGGTAATCAGGACGATCAACCGGAGTAAAATTAACCACAAACAGGAGATTGTTTCTCTTCGTCGGAGACTTTCTGACCAGACTGAAGATACTTCTGTATGCATCATCTGCATTGATCCATTCAAAACATCCTGGATCATCATCACCACCATACAGTGCCGGATATTTAGTATAAATATGCAGAAGTGTTTTTACAAAATTCTGAATGTCCTGATGTGGTTCTTCATTCAGAAGATACCAGTCAAGCTCTCTCTCCTCACTCCACTCGCGAAGCTGTCCAAATTCCTGTCCCATAAACAAAAGCTTTTTGCCTGGATGGAACAACATAAATGCATATGCTGCTTTAAGGTTGCGGATCTTATCTTCCGGCTGGCCTGGCATCTTGTTCAGCATAGAACATTTCAGATGTACGACTTCATCATGAGAGATTACAAGAACATATTTCTCACTGTAAGCATATGTCATGGAGAAGGTCATCTTATTGTGATTATCTTTACGGAAATATGGATCCAGTTTCATATATTCGAGGAAATCATTCATCCAGCCCATATTCCATTTCAGTGAGAATCCGAGTCCGCCATCCTCAGCCTTGCCGGTAACCATCGGCCATGCAGTTGATTCTTCAGCGATCATAACGGTTCCATGGTTTCTTCCAAGAACAACTGTGTTCAGATGTTTAAAGAACTCGATTGCCTCAAGGTTTTTGTTATCACCATATTTATTGGCAACCCATTCTCCATCATTCTTTCCATAGTCCAGATAAAGCATTGATGCCACCGCATCCACACGCAGACCATCAACATGACATTCCTCTATCCAGTAAAGAGCATTGGCAATCAGAAAATTCTTGACCTCCGGACGTCCGTAATTATAGATCTTTGTTCCCCAGTCCGGATGCTCTCCCTGTCTTGGGTCTTCGTGCTCATAGACAGCTGTACCATCAAACATTGCAAGTCCATGTGCATCCTTTGGAAAGTGTGCCGGTACCCAGTCAAGAATAACACCAATCTTATTACGATGCAGATAATCGATCATATATTTGAAGTCCTGAACGGTTCCATAACGGGAAGTCGGCGCATAATATCCTGTCACCTGATATCCCCAGGAACCATCAAACGGATGCTCAGAGATTCCCATAAGTTCAACATGAGTATAGCCCATCTTTTTTACATAGGCAGCAAGCTCATGTGCCAGTTCACGATAATTATAAAATCCCGGATCATCTTTATCCTTCGCTTCATGCTTCTTCCAGGAACCAGGATGAACTTCATAAATGGCCATTGGGTCTTTTTTTTCATCAAATTCCTGACGTTTCTTCATCCAGGTAGTATCTTTCCACTTATAATCAGAGACATCTGCTACTCTGGATGCCGTTCCCGGTCTCAATTCTGCTTCATTGCCATATGGATCCGCCTTATATAACTCTTCTCCATGATATCCTATGATATAAAACTTATACAAATCTCCGACCCTGGCACCCGGAATGAAAGTCTCATACACTCCGATCTCTCCGACCTTTGTCATCGGATTTGCCTGTGTATCCCAGTCATTAAAATCTCCCACAACAGAAACAGATCTGGCATTCGGTGCCCATACTGCAAAATAAACACCTTTTTTACGTCTCTGAATTGTAGGATGAGCTCCTAATTTCTTATAGATGTCATAATGGGTTCCCTGCCCGAACAGATACTGATCCAGTTCTGTGAACTGCAACTTCTCTCCCATTTAACTCTACCTCCCTTAACTATTATATTATTCTGACACTTTATTTCACATGCCACATCATCAGCATTATGCACATTTATCGCGCTGATATTTTGCATTTTTATAGACATATTATACCAATCCAAAATCTCCGCGTCAATTAAAAAAAGAGGACTTATCTGACATCTCCGCCAGACTTGTCCTCTTTTGTAAAATCTCATATCTTGTTAATATCCGGTATCATAACTTCCATCCGCATCGGAGTCTTCATCTACATAATCATCGCCTCCGGAACTGTCATCATACCCTCCATCATCGTAACTGCCATCTGATGATCCACTTTCTCCAGATGAGCTGTCACCGTCACCGTCAGAGCTTCCACCTGATGAATCATCACCGTCAGATCCGTCTCCGGATGAGCTATCATCTCCTGAGGAACTGCCATCGGAATAGTTGCCCGAACTGTCCTCACTTCCATCACTGATATCTGAAGAACCGGTATCACTTACCTCTGAACCATCATCCGAACTGCTGTCCCCTGCTGAAATATCTGATGTATCTGAACTGTCACTGCTTTCATCAGAAGAAGCATTGCCATTATATCCTGCTACAAGTCCTTTCTGAAGCGAACTGTCCCAGAAATCGGAGTAACTTGCATTCTGCAAAGTAACTCCTTTAGCCGCTGCAAGTTCACTGACCGTCATAAGCTTATAACCTTTCTCTACAAGTTCCGGGATCATTTTGATTGCGGCCTGTACAGAAGGTTCATGAATATCATGCATCAGTATGATAGAACCATCTGTAAGATCCCCGTTCATAACGGAATCATAGTCCTTGTTGACATCCAGATAACTCCAGTCCATTGAATCCAGTGACCACATAAAGAACGGCTTACCTACTGTAGAAATAATGTCATCGCTCCAGTTTCCGTATGGCGCCCTGGCAACACTTGCCTTCTGTCCACACGCTTTCTCCAGTGCAGCATCTGTATCTGTAAACTGCTTGGAAACACCATCCATGTCCAGATTGTACAGATTTTGATGGTCCCAGGAATGACTTCCGATCTCACATCCGATGTCCAACATTCTCTGTACATCCGATTCCCATTTTTCTACATTCTGACCAAGCATAAAGAATGTTGCATGTGCATTATTCTGCTCCAGGCAATCCAGAAGCTGACTTGTATACTCTCCAGGACCATCGTCAAATGTAAATGCGATTCTTGTCTTATGCTGACTTGGATCATAGGTTCCATCATCATTGAAATAATAATCATCAAATCCGATGCTTACCCATCCTGTATCAATATAACCTGTATCACTAAAGTAATATGTAGAACCATCTATTTCCTGCAGACCGCCTGCATAATATGTGCCATCTGCATTCTGATACCATTTACCATTGTCATCCTCATGCCACCCTGCAGTAAGCTGTGATGCCTTTGTAAGATCACTGGCACCTTTTAATGGCTTACGCATTGCTGCAGTTGTATCCTTCTCAATCTGTGTTTCCGTGCCGGAATCGCCAGTATCCGTACTCGTCTCTGTTTCAGCCTGTACCTTGGCCGGTTTCTCGACGTTTTTTCCGCCAACCCGATTGATGACCGGTACAATAATACCCCGTATTACAAATACAAATACGAGAATCACAGCAACAATATACGCACCCTTCTTCATCATCTGACGTCGTCTTATCTGCTGTTGCTTTTTGCGCATTCGTTCGCGCAATACCTTCTTATCCATTTCTCCACCTGCTGTATTATTATAATTATTATCGTCTGCCTCTTATCATAACGCATTTAATTCTGAAATACAATCATATTCCTGAACTAAACAGACAATTCCCGACACATTATTACCTCTGAATGATGACACCAACGCTTCTGCAGAGAGAGAACTTAAATAACCATTTTTATTTCAAAACCTTCTGTTACAAGAAGAAGATCGGCTTCTTTTCCTGTATGAATAGATCCCGTTCTGTCATAAATTCCAATGCTTCTGGCAGGATTTCTGGTTGCTGCAAAAATCGCCTGTTCTGTCGGAATTCCAAACTCCATAGCCTTACACATACAGTCAAACAGATTCGTAGCTGAACCTGCCAGAGTACCATCTTTCAGAACCGCTTTACGGTCTTTTACCGTTACTTCCTGTCCGCCAAGCTCATATGTGCCGTTTTCCATACCGGTTGCACGCATGGAATCACTGATAAGAACCACTCTTTCCGGACCAAACATACGGAATGTTGCTCTGATCACAGACGGATGAATATGATAACCGTCACAGATCAGTTCCACCATACATTCCGGATCATCCATCGCAGCGCCAATAAGTCCCGGTTCTCTGTGTGCCAGTGGCTGCATTGCATTATAAAGATGTGTTACATGGTGTGCCCCCAATGCCATTGCCTCTGATGAACAGTCATAGTCTGCTGCCGTATGTCCAAGAGATACCTGCACTTCTCCCTGCATTTCACGAATAAACTCCATTGCACCTTTTACATTAGGAGCAAGTGTAACCAGCTTCACCCGGCCACCGGATACCTGATTTAATTCCTTTACAAAATCTGCGTCCGGCTCTGCGATCCATTCTTCTACATGTGCACCTTTTTTGGCTGGATCAAGAAATGGTCCTTCCATATTGATTCCGGCAACTTTCGCTCCATCTCCTGCCTTTTCGGCTTCTTCGATTCCACTGAAGATCTTTTTGAGCTGCTCCTTCGGCAAGGTCATAGAAGTCGGACAATATGATGTAATTCCACTCTGTCGTTCATATCTGAGGATTTTTTCCAGCCCTTTCGGATTTCCATCAGAGAAGTCTTCTCCATATGCTCCATGACTGTGAATATCTACAAGCCCCGGAATAACCAGCATACCTTCTGCATTTATAACTTTCTCATCTGATGTTTCTTCAAATGCTTCTGTTAATTTGTGATCTCTTATATAGAGAGTCTCTTCTCTGAAGCTTCCGTCTTCCTGAAAAACCTTTCCACCTTTTATAATCATCCCTCATTTGCCACATCATCTTCAGATGCGGTATCCTCACTTTCTTCTGCTAAATCGCTGTTATCATCATTTGTTGTTATTTCTTCTGTATCTCCATCTGCATCGATTCCGGTATCTTCACTTTCAAGATCTGCATCTTCATTCGCAACATCGTTATCTTCTGCATCTGTCTCATTAACTGTAGAATTTTCCACAATAAAACGCTCCACGCGAATCAGTGCCAGAGATTCATTTACTTCCTGTTCACCATAATCGGCCACCAGCTCGTCAAAAGATTCATAACCATATTCGGATGCCAGTTCCTCTTTCAGTGTCTGTATCTCATCATCTTCAAGACTGAGCCCCTCTGCATCCATAATTCCCTGCACAATCAGATTCTGTTCCACTTTGGATTCTGCATACTGCTGACAGTCTTCTTCATAGTCTTCTTCTGTCATTCCCTGTGATTCAAGGAAATCTGACATTTTCATTCCGGCTTCTTTGACATATGCTTCATTAAGCTCTTTATATGCCTTGACTGCCTGCTCTACATCTTCCTTCGGAAATTCTTTTACTTCTGAAGCTGCAAGAACTTCACTCCATGCATTATTATAAAGATCATAATCTGCTGCCTGTACTTCATTCTGTTCCAGTTCTTTTTTGACAGCCGCACGATATTCCTCAACGGTCTTATATTCTGTATTTGCAGCCACCCATTCGTCGTTCAGTTCTGACGGGCGCGTAAATTTCTGAAGTGTTATTTTAAACACAACATCTTTACCTGCAACAGACTTTTCATAATAATCATCCGGGAATGTCAGATCCAGTTCTTTGGTTTCGCCTTTTTTCATTCCGACAATACCATCCTCAAAACCTTCAATCATACTGCCTTCACCAATGACAAGATCATAGTCCTCTGCTGAACCACCATCAAATTCTTTCCCGTCAATCGTTCCGGTAAAGTTGATTGTTACAGTATCTCCTTCTTCTACTGTTCCATCACTTACCTCTGTTCCCTTTTCTTCCAGATTATATTCTATTTCTGCATCAACATCTTCATCTGTTACTGTATTGGAAGGTCGGTCCAGTGTTAACCCTTTATATTCTCCAATTGTAACATATTTGGAAACATCGGAGACTGATACGAGTCTGACTGAGGAAGCTGAGGCTTTCTTCCCGGAATCCCCTGCATCTTTCTTATCCTTTGTATCCTGTGCTGCTTCTGTTTTGGTATCCTGGGTCTCTTTTGTGCCTGCTTCACCACATGCTGTGGCAGATACAGCCATACACATGATCAACATTGCTGTAACTACTTTTTTCTTCATAATGAAACTCCTTTCGAATCTGTATATTACATTTGAGGTACCGGAGTCGGTCTTGCAGAATCCCATACATCGGATACATTAAAAAGATCACTCAGCATATCCGGATTGTAATACATTCTGTATCCATCCAGATTTCTTCTTCCCTGACGGAAATACTGATCCGTGATCTGTACAAAGTACTGGCTGGAATCCACATTACAGAAATAATCATATCCTGCACTTTTATAATACTGGTACTTTGGATTATCAGAAGAGTAACCTTCCCAGTCACCAATATCTGCGCCAAACGCAAAGATAATCATATCTGTATCTCCAAGGATCGGTGCTACATTGGCTTTCCATTTCTTATCATCTGTTTCAAGATCCTCGGCAGAACGCTCTGTTGCATTCATATGGCCCCAGGTATGACTGGCAAATTCCCAGCCTTCTGCTTTCATGGCATCTGCTACTTTTGTAGCCTCTGCCACATCTTTGTCGAAATCAAAATCCGGATTGTCTTCGAGGAATTTCTTCTGATCATCCTGAAGATTTTCTTTGGTCTTGTATGCACTGTCGGTTCTGTAACCCAACACACCGTTATAACCTGTCATCGCAAGAATACCCTTACGTCCATGATACGAAAAATCCGGGTGTTCTTTAATAAAGGTATCAAGAAGCGGTACCATATCATAATCTCCTACAGAGACACTGCCATCTGCTTCTATATATTCGTTTTTGACATCACCATTCTCGTCCAGCACAAGCTTTGACGCACATCCATCACCATCCATATAATGATAATAGCTGACATCATCCTGAGAGAGGACGAACGGAATCTTGCCTTCCGGAACCATGATCTTGCCACGGCTCATTGTACCGTCCTTATTCACAGTTGCCATATCATGAGGGCTCACCAGAACATATCCCTTGTCATACATAATCTGAATGATCTTATTAAATTCACTGACTGTCGTCATAACCTGATTATAGTTTCCTGATTTTGCATCTCCGTCAAATGCTCTGGAAGTATCTTCAATCAACGTGTGAAAGAACACATGTGTAATCTTCTCCAGTGGATATTCAACCAGAGATTTCTTTGCAATCTGGCACTTGGCCGCAAGATCCATATAGTCTTTGTTTTTTGTAAAATCATCCTGATCCTTCAGTAATTTGATTGCTTCATCATAATTGTACTGCTGGTACATGATCGTTGCCTGTTTCAGCACAGAATCTTCTTCTGTATCTGATGATTCCTCCTCTGCTGCATATACGGTCTGAACTATTTTGTCTTTTATGTTGACTGTGCCCGGCAGATAAATACTGCCACCGGCAAGAGCTGCTGCCATAAGCATTGTTGTAAGTATGATTGCTCTTTTTTTCATTTCTATCCCCTTTATATTTATGACATTGGCGGTACTGGCGTCGGTCTTGCCGGATCAAACACACTCTTTGCATCAAAAAGATCCTCCAGCAATTCCGGATTATAATACATGCGGTATCCGTCTAAATTTCTTCTCCCCTGGCGGAAATACCTGTCTCTGATCTGTACGTAATACTTACTTGAGTCTACATTACAGAAATAATTGTAGCCAACACCTTTTAAATATTCAAATTTATCACCATGGTAATCTTCTTCACCACATAAATCTGTTCCAAATGCAAAAATAATAATATCTGTTCCACCGATAAGCGGGTCTACATTGTCTTTAAACTTCTGCGTATCTGTCTGCAACGTATCCAATGATATCTGCGCTATATTCTGATGTCCCCAGGTATGACTTGCAAAAAGCCATCCCTCTGCTTTCATTGCATCTGCAACTTTTTTGGCGCCTTCCCTTTCCTTCTCAAGACTGAAGTCCGGATGGGCATCCAGCCATTCCACTTTATTATCATCCAGATCATCCGGTCGTGTCTCATAGCTCTGGTCTGTACGATAGCCCAGAATACCATTATAACCGGTAAGTGCAACGATGCCCTTTGCGCCTCTGTATGAAAAGTCCGGATGTTTTTCTACAAAACGGTCGATCAGCGGAACCATATCATAATCTCCTACGGATACTGATCCATCATCTTCTATATATTCATTTCGAACCTTCCCTTTATCATCTACTATAAGTCTGGATGCGTATCCATCACCATCCATATAATGATAGTAACATACATCATCCTGTGAAAGAACAAAAGGAATCTTGCCTGGCGGAAGAAGGATTTCTCCCCGCGTCATATTTCCGTTTTCATCTGCTTTAACCATGTCATAGATACTGACCATAACATAGCCTTTTTCGTACATAGTCTCAGTGATCTTGTTAAACTCATCAATTGTTGTCATAACCTGATTATAATCGGCTTCCTTATAATCTCCGTCAAATGCTTTTGATGTGTCTTTGATCAGAGTATGATAAAAAACATGTGTTACCTCTTCCAATGGCCACGATTTGCAGGAAGCTTTATCTGTTTCATAACTCTTGACCGCATTCTGCATATCTGTATTTTCTTTGTAGCTGCTCTGCTTTTTCAGAAGACTGATCGCCCCATCATAGTCATACTGTGCCGCCATAAGTTTCGCATCGGCAAGCACATCTTCCTGAGATTTTACATCTGCGTTGGTTTTTTCTGCTGCATCAACAGATGAACTCTCTTTTTTCTCCTCTGATACCTGATTCTGTTTATTGTCTTTGCTGACAAACCTGATAATTCCGCTGACTGCACTCACCAGAACCAATATGGTGATCACTGCTGTTCCTCCCAGAACTATCAGCTTTCTCCGTCGCTCCTGTCTTCGTCTTCTTATCCGTCTTGCACGCCGTCTTTCCCGAAGTATTCTTTCCTGCTCCTCGGTCAGATTCTCTCTCTTTTCTTTATCAACTGATCGCATTCTGCCCTGGTTCCTGTTTGTAATCCCTTCGTTTTTCCTTTCCATAGTAACTCTCCAAGTGTTTTTTTCTGTAATTTATAGTGTACCAAAATTATTTTTTGTTACAGCTTGCAGACATGATAGTCTCTGCTGCTGTTTCTGAAATCCCCATAACTTTATTATACCTGTTTCCATGATGCTTTACTATATCTTTTCCTCTTCTTCATCGAAATTTACTGAATTTGTTTGCCTTTTGTAATAAATGATGTTAGAATATATTTCGCATGACACAAGTTTGTAAATTACATATTGAGGAGGGTATCTATGAGTACACTTACCATCGTCC
>OLNE01000471.1_pt1 | contig 38506 bp, 29 predicted proteins | sample 1672431 | NCBI WGS metagenome assembly OLNE01 (sample SAMEA3136685, study PRJEB25190) | human gut metagenome | reverse complement strand
CGCTGCTGGGTGGCGGCGGTGTGGACGGCTGCATTCATCGTGCTGCAGGACCGGAACTGCTGGCGGAATATGAAACGCTCCACGGCTGCAAAACCGGGAGCGCAAAAATCACGAAGGGCTACAAGCTGCCCTGCAAATATGTCATTCATGCTGTCGGTCCGCGCTGGTATGACGGGCGGCATGGTGAGCGCGAACGGCTGATCTCATGCTATCGGACTTCGCTCATGCTGGCGAAAGAATACGGCTGCGAATCGGTTGCGTTCCCTCTGATTTCCTCCGGCATTTTCGGCTATCCGAAGGATCAGGCTCTCAAAGTGGCGATTGACACCATTAGCAGTTTCCTTCTCGAAAACGAAATGACGGTGTACATCGTCATTTTTGACCGCAAAGCCTATCAGATCAGCGGCAAGCTGTTTGCCGATATTGCAGCGTACATAGATGACCGCTATGTGGACGAGCATACTGATAATCGTTCCGAGCGTCTGCGCAGGATGAACGCCTTCCGGATGGAAGAACCCATGCCTTGCGAGGCATCCGTTTGTGAAGAGGCAATCGAACAGCTCATGCCTCCCGTCTCTGCGGCGGCTGCCCCCAAAAAGGCGGCAACCCTTGATGACGCGCTGGGACAGATCGACGAGAGTTTTTCCGAGATGCTTCTGCGAAAGATTGATGAGCGCGGCATGACGGACGCGCAGTGCTATAAGAAGGCGAATATTGACCGGAAGCTCTTCTCGAAGATCCGCTCGGACAAGTCTTATAAGCCTTCCAAGCCCACGGTCATTGCGTTTGCCATTGCCCTTGAGCTGCCGCTTGTTGAAATGAAGGATATGCTCATGAAGGCTGGCTTTGCGCTCTCCCACTCCAACAAGTTTGACATCATCGTGGAGTATTTCGTGGAGCATGGGAACTATAATGTCTTTGAGATCAACGAGGCTCTGTTTGCCTTCGACCAAAGTTTAATAGGAGCATAAGGTCTATGGATAAAGTGTTTCAGAAATTTTTGCGAAGTGGTATTGACCTTTCGCCCGTAGGGGTGGAGCGTCGTGAAGATAACAACCCATACTTTTGCACGCCAAAAGGTGCATCTATTTTTGGCTGGGCGGGTGTGGACGGCATCCACTTCTGCTTTGTTCGAGACTTTGGCGGTATGGTATTTTCCGTCAGTCCCATGAACTCGGCTCCGGATTTTGTTCATCCGCTGGCAAACGATTTTGAAGACTTTCTGAGGTTGCTCCTTGCTTGCAGTGATTCGGCAGCGCTGGAACAGGCGTGGATGTGGGATAAAGCCCAGTTTGAAGCCTTTTTGCAGGACAACCCTCCAACGCAGGATCAGCAAAGAACGCTATCAGAGCTTGCTGAGAAAATGAAATTGACGCCTATGGAACAGCCGTGGGTATACATCAAAAAGCTGCAAGCATCTTTTGATTATAGTAAGATCAAGTACACCGAGGACTATTATGATGTTGATATGAACCCAGAAGCAGAACCGACCATGCCTGAGTGGAAGGTCTACTTTGAGGGAAACTTCTGGGGACATTCGGGAAAAGACCATGCCGGAACGGAAATCCGGTTGAATAAGCAATTTGACTGGGCGAGGCATCATTGGGTTATTCCTGCGGCGTATTCTTGCAGCAAGGGACTCGTCATGGACTTTTGTATGCGTACCCCGGAAGAAGACATTCGCAAGTTCATAACTAAATGGGATTTACACCCCGAAAACGACTCCTGCGAATACTTCACGCAGGAGCAGCAAATGCAGATAGATTTAGACAATCCACTTTGCCTTGACTTTATTCCTCGTTTGGAATTGAACGGGAAAACAATGCTGACCTCCCACGGCTGTTCCGTGGTCTTTAATCCATGTTTGCCAGACGGGGTGATCAATGAAGCGGAAGCAAAGTGGGCATTGGAACACTATGATTTGGATACATCCTATGGATGGATGATTTTTCGGGCAGCTTTTCCGTGGACAAGCAAACGCCGTCCTGAAATAAAAGCCCTCTCCCTTACAATGGAGCAGCAGTCGTGTCGTGTCCCGGGACCACATTTCAAGGCACACGCTCCCGGTGATTCGTTTTCTTTCCTCCATCCGGTCAGTGGAAAAAAATACACATTGACTGTACAGGAATTAGAGCAGCAGACAATTTCCGAAAAGCGTTACGGTTCTGACCGCTGGTTTTATCCTACGCATTTTACTGCTATGAGCTATACACTTTCTCCTGAACCTGACAGCGATGTTACGATCTGTGATTGCGCTGAGGGGGACAAGCCTTTGGAAATTGCGCCATGCTCTGACCGCTATGCACCAGAGGCACGAAACGATATTGCTTGTATCGGCATTATCGGCGGAGCGGACGGTCCAATCGCAATCGTGTGTGGAGACAGCTCAAAAGAAAAACTTCATGCAGTTTGTTCCTCTCTACACTTTGAACCGGTGGAGGGTGATATTGAATGGCGTATCGTATTCAACATTAAAAGCTCCAATGAAATGTCATTAGGGCTGATCTAAGAAGAAAGCGGAGGCAAAGAAGGTGAAACAACACACTTACATCGCAATCGACCTGAAATCCTTCTACGCCTCCGTGGAGTGCCGGGAGCGCGGCTTAGATCCTCTGGACACAAACCTTGTTGTTGCGGATGAAAGCCGTACCGATAAGACCATCTGCCTTGCCGTCACGCCCTCCCTCAAGAGCTACGGTATCTCCGGACGCGGGCGGCTGTTTGAAGTCAAGCAGCGTGTGAAGGAAGCAAATGCCGGACGGCAGCACGATGCGCCGGGACACAGGCTGGACGGTACATCACACTTCTTCTCGGAGCTGCAAGCAGACCCTTCTCTGGCGATTGACTTCATCATCGCGCCGCCTCGGATGGCGTACTACATGGAATACAGCACCCGCATCTATCAGGTTTATCTCAAGTATATTGCCCCGGAAGATATTGTGGTCTACTCCATCGACGAGGTGTTCATGGACGTGACGGACTACCTGAACACCTACAAACTCTCCGCCCATGATCTCGCCATGAAGATCATCCTCGATGTGCTTGAAACAACCGGCATCACAGCAACCGCAGGAATCGGCACGAATCTTTTCCTCTGCAAAGTGGCAATGGATATTGTGGCGAAGCACATCCCCGCCGACAAAAACGGCGTCCGCATTGCAGAGCTGGATGAGACGAAGTTCCGGCGTGAGCTTTGGTCTCATCAGCCCCTCACGGACTTCTGGCGCGTGGGTCGGGGCATTGCCAAGAAACTTGAGCAGAACGGGATGTTCACCATGGGCGATGTTGCCCTTTGTTCAGAGCGGAACGAGGACTTGCTTTATAAGCTGTTCGGCAAGAATGCGGAACTACTCATTGACCATGCGTGGGGCTGGGAGCCTACGACCATTAAAGCAATCAAGGCGTACCGCCCCAGCTCCAACAGCCTCAGCTCTGGTCAGGTTTTGCACTGCCCCTATGAGGCAGATAAAGCGAAGCTCGTCATCCGCGAGATGACGGACTTGCTTGTGCTGGACTTGGTGGACAAGGGGCTTGTTACCGACCAGATGGTTCTCACAGTCGGCTACGACATTGAGAACCTGACCGATCCGGCCCGACGGGCAAAGTATCACGGCGCGGTTGAGACAGATCATTATGGGAGGCAGATTCCGAAACAGGCGCACGGCTCTATCAATCTCGACGGTCACACATCATCTACTCGCAAAATAATGTGTGCTGTGTCAGAACTCTTCGACCGGATCGTGGACAAGAATCTGCTTGTCCGCCGTATGTATGTTGTGGCAAATCATGTCCTGCCGGAAACGGACGCGCCGAAGAAAAATGACGGTGCTGTCCAGCTCGACCTCTTTACCGACTATGCCGCCGAAGAGGAAAAGCAGAAAGCCGAGGACGCTGCCTTGGAACGTGAGCGAAAAATACAAGCCGCCACGCTTGCAATCAAAAAGAAGTACGGAAAGAACGCCATTCTCAAGGCAATGAATCTTGAAGAAGGCGCAACCGCCAAAGACCGTAATGCGCAGATTGGCGGGCATAAGGCGTGAAGGATCAAACTAATCGGAATTTGCAGAGGTCAAATATGGTGATCAAAGAAATTGTTGATGATAAGATGCTTTATATGGACTTATTGTTGCTGGCAGATGAGCAGGAAGATATGATTCACCGCTATCTTGAAAAGGGAACCATGTATGTACTTGATGATAATGGCGTGAAAGCAGAGTGTATCGTTACCGACGAGGGAAACGCGATTCTTGAAATCAAGAATATTGCTGTGAAGCCAGAATATCAGGGTTGCGGTTACGGAAAAGCCCTAATTAACTTCTTAATTCACCGATATACAGGGAAATACTCTATTATGCAAGTAGGGACAGGAGATAGTGCGTTGACTGTTCCGTTTTATGAGAAATGCGGGTTTACACGCTCTCATTGCATCCCTAATTTCTTTACTGACCATTATGACCATCCGATATTTGAGTGTGGCGTTCAACTTGTTGACATGATATATTTGCAAAGGCAGTTATAAATCCCCGGTTACATGGAAGGGAGATGCAGAATACACATGAACAATAGGTACGACGAGATTATCAATCTTCCTCACCACGTCTCCAAGACGCGACCGCGGATGCCGATGTCAGACCGTGCAGCGCAGTTCGCACCCTTCGCAGCACTCACCGGATATGACTCCGCCATCAAGGAAACCGGACGTCTGACCGACGAAAGGATTGAGCTTGATGAGGGAGCCTTGACCGCTTTGAACATGAGGTATCAGCTTCTCATGGATGCCCTTGATGAAGAGCCGGAGGTTGAAATAACCTACTTCAAACCTGATGAGCGCAAAGCTGGCGGTGCGTATGTAACTGCAACCGGCGCAGTCATAAAGGTTGATGACTTTGAGCGCCTAATTACCATGCAGGACGGCACGAAGATTCCGATGGATGACATCCTAAGCATTGACGGAGAGCTGTTCTTATCCTTAGAATAATGTCGCTTGCCATGCGACCAAATGAAGTGAATACCGAAGTACAATATGACTGTAAGGTGAGACACCAAGCAGTCATTTTTTTATATACGGAGGTACAAAACATGAGAAAGAACATGACGGAGATCGTATTCATCCTTGATCGCAGCGGCTCTATGAGCGGACTGGAAACAGACACCATCGGAGGATTCAACTCCATGATTGAAAAGCAGAAAAAAGAGAATGGCGAGGCATTGATCTCTACCGTTCTCTTTGACAACGTGAGCGAGGTTATCCATGACCGTGTGCCGGTTCAGAAGGTGGAGCCGATGACCGACAGGGACTATTCCGTTCGCGGATGTACTGCCCTTCTGGATGCTATCGGCGGAGCAATTCATCACATTGGGAATGTCCACAAGTACGCAAGAAATGAGGATGTCCCTGAACATACGCTGTTCGTCATCACAACGGACGGCATGGAGAATGCAAGCCGCCGTTATGACAGCGAGACAGTTAAGAAAATGATCGAGCGGCAGAAGGAAAAGTACGGCTGGGAGTTTCTATTCCTCGGCGCAAATATTGACGCAGTTGAAACGGCAAAGCACTTCGGTATTGGAGCAGACCGAGCGGTCAATTATCACTCTGACCATAAGGGAACGCAGCTCAACTATGAGGTTCTGAGCGAAGCGGTTTCTGCTGTCCGTTGCAGCGTACCACTGGGTACGAATTGGAAAAAGCGTATTGATGAGGACTTTAATTCCAGAAAGGACGGGAGAAAGCAATGAGAACGATCACCGTAAAAGGGACAGGCAATGTCTCCGCAAGACCGGATTACATCATCCTCTCCTTGAACATTGAAACCTTATCTAAAACCTATGACCGTGCAATGTCGGAAGCTACCGAGAGAATCGAAAGACTGCAAGGTGCCGCAGTCTGCGTTGGGTATCACAAAGAAGACTTGAAAACCACGAGCTTTGATGTCCAGACAAGGTACGAGAACGTCAAGGATCGGCAAGGAAATTACAAGCGAGAGTTTGTCGGATATGCTTGCAGCTATCGCTTGAAACTTGCATTTGACTTTGACAGCAAACAGCTTGCAAAGGTCATTTCTGCGATTGCGGATTGCGGTGCAAAGCCGGAACTCAGTATCGCATTCACTGTAAGAAACCCATCAGCGGTCAGCGAAAAGCTGCTGATCAGCGCGACGGAGAACGCCAGAGCGAAGGCGGAGATTCTTTGCAAAGCATCAGGCAGTACGCTTGGGCAGTTGCTCAACATCGACTACAACTGGGGCGAACTCAATGTGTATTCCAGAACGAGCTACGAGGTTGAAGACTGCATTCAGCCTCTTATGGCGATGAGTAAATGCTCTGCGCCGGAGATCGAGCCGGACGATATTGACGTGTCGGACACCGTGGCTTTCACATGGGAAATCCAATGATTTTTTGACTTTTTTGAAATCCGGTACTCAACAAACGCTCTTATTGTGTCCGTTGTAAAGTGAAGGGACATTTCACGGAGGAATCTTCGGGGAATACGATTTTGGGAGATTAGCAAGCAAATCCGGTGAGTACCCACCGGAGAAAAATCAGTTAAGAAGACCCTGCCCTTAACATCAGATTTTTGCTTGTTGGGATAGTCCCAAACCCTTCTAATCTTTACGACGGAGGGCGCAGCATGGTACGAAGAACACGAGACATTCAGAAGAAGATTTGGCTGACACCACAGGAAGAACGGACGATTGCAAAGAAGATGGAGATGATCGGCACGGAGAACTTCGGTGCGTATGCAAGGAAGATGCTGATTGACGGCTACATCATTGTCGTAGACTACACAGAGCAGAAAAAGCTCGCCGCCGAAATCAACAAGATCGGCGTGAACATCAATACCGTCTGCCGCAGGATCAACTCGACGGGACGATTCTATCAGGACGATATTGACGAGCTGAAAGAAAAGATGGACGCGGTATGGCAGTTACTAAAATCAAAGCAATCCGAGGAACTTTGAGCAAGGCAATCGCGTACATTCTGAATCCCGAAAAGACCGACGAGAAGCTGCTGGTCTCGTCCTACGGCTGTGCCAGCGAGACCGCAGCGCGGGAATTTGAATGGACGCGGAAAATAGCCGAGCAAAAAGGGATGAATCCGGTCAGGATCATAGCCCGTCATGTGATCCAGTCCTTTGAAATCGGAGAGGTCACGCCGGAGCTTGCCCACGAGATCGGCAAGCAGTTCGCAGATGAAATCCTCGAAGGAAAATATGAGTATGTGCTGACCACTCACATTGACAAAGACCATGTTCATAACCACCTGATTTTCAATGCGGTTGACTTCGTGGACTACCACGCATACAAGAGCTACAAGCGGATTTACTACGATATGCGCGAGGTCAGCGACCGGCTCTGTAAGGAAAACGGTCTCTCTGTTATCCCGCCCTCTCAGAACAAAGGCATGGGCTACAAGGAGTACACCGAAGCCAAGCGCGGCACGAGCTGGAAGCAAAAGCTCAAGCAGACCATCGACCGGCTTGTCATCACAGCCAAGGACTACGATGACTTTCTGCGGCTCATGCAGGAAGCCGGTTATGAAATCAAGACCGGCAAATACATCTCCTTCCGCGCTGAAGGTCAGGAGCGGTTTACCCGGTCTAAAACCATCGGAGAGAACTACACCGAGGAACGTATCAAGGAGCGGATTGCCGGACGGACGCCCCGAAAAAGTCAGAGACAGACCACGCCGAAGGGCATCTCTCTCATCGGAGATATTCAGGAGCGGATCAGGCTTATCGACAGCAAGGGTTACGAGCATAAAGCAAAGCTCACTATCCTCAAGGAAGCGGCACGGACGCTCAACTATCTCACGGACAACAACTTGCTCCAATACGCCGATCTTGAGAAGAAGGTCGAGGATGTTCACAGCTCCTATGATCGTACCGGCAAGGAACTGAAAGTCGTTGAAGCACGTCTGCGGGAAGTCCAGCCGCTTATTAAAAACATCTCCAACTACCAGCGCCTAAAACCCGTATATGACGCCTTCCAGAAGGCGAAAGACAAGCCGAGCTTCAAGGCAAAGCATGAAGCCGAACTTGTGATCTTTGAGGCGGCGCGGAGTACGCTGCTTGCCATGCAGGGCGATGAAAAACTGCCGAGCTTGAAGACACTGCAAGCGGAACAGCAGCGACTTCTTGACGAGCAGCAGCGACTCTATGATGAACGTGCGAAGCTCAAAAAAGAAGTAAAGCAAATAGAGACAATCAAGTCTAATGTTGATACGTTTCTCGCTCCTTCTTCTGACCATGACCGTGATCATCTGCGCGGCACACAGCGCGAATAATCTCTTCAAAAGCAGGGCATCTTCTGTTGGCCGGAGATGCCCTGCATCCTTGAGAGAAGGTTCGAGAAGTTGAAACTTTTTCTTTAATTTCTGCATCAACGGATTGCTTTTGAGAATGAAATCCGGTATAATATTATAAGCGATGTTGAATGCAAGCAAGCGAAAGGATGGTTGCCGTGCGCATAAGCTATAAGAAACTATGGATGCTTCTTCTGGAACGCGACATAAAGAGGGCTTCTCTACGACATGAAGTAGGGTTGTCTGCCGGAACATGGACAAAACTGAATAAGGGGGAAGAAGTGTCCCTCTCTATTTTGCTGCGCATTTGTGATTACTTGAACTGTGACATCGGAGATATATGTGAGGCTGTGCGAACGGACAAGAACTAAGTCCGGTTTTTCGTACAGCTCTTTTTGTAGGATAGTAAGTGTGAAACTATAACTTTGGAGGTTGCTGAAATGGCTGAGAATAACACAAGCAATATCGGCTTTGAAAAACAAATCTGGGACGCGGCTTGCGTCTTACGCGGGAACATCGACGCATCCGAATATAAGTCGGTCGTTCTCGGACTGATTTTTCTGAAATACATTTCGGATCGCTTCGAGGCAAAGTACAAGGAACTGGTTGAAGAAGGCGATGGATTTGAAGAAGACCAGGACGAATACACTGCCGAAAACATCTTCTTTGTCCCTGAGAATGCACGATGGAGCGCGATTGCTGCTGCCGCTCACACGCCGGAAATTGGCACGGTGATTGATGATGCAATGCGCAGTATTGAGAAAGAAAACAAGCGTCTCAAAGATATTCTTCCTAAGAACTTCGCCCGTCCAGAGCTGGACAAGCGGCGTCTTGGTGAAGTGGTTGATCTCTTCACCAATATTCAGATGATCGAGCATGGAAACAGCAAGGACATTCTTGGTCGCACATACGAATATTGCCTCTCCAAGTTTGCCGAGCAAGAAGGCAAACTTGCTGGTGAGTTCTATACTCCCTCTTGTGTTGTGCGTACCCTTGTTGAGGTGTTGCAGCCGTTTAATGGACGTGTTTATGACCCGTGCTGCGGCTCTGGCGGTATGTTCGTTCAGTCCGCAAAGTTTATCGAAAATCACGGCGGCAACATCAACAAGATTTCCGTCTTCGGTCAGGACTCTAACCCGACCACATGGAAGATGGCGCAGATGAATCTTGCCATTCGCGGTATTGAAGCCGACCTCGGCAAGTTTAATGCGGACACGTTCTTTAACGATTGCCACCCTCAGCTCAAGGCAGACTTCATTATGGCAAATCCGCCCTTCAATCTCTCCGGCTGGGGTGCAGATAAACTCGTTGATGATGTCCGTTGGCAGTATGGTACGCCTCCTGCTGGCAACGCCAACTTTGCATGGTTGCAGCACATGATCTGGCATCTCGCCCCGAATGGACGTATCGGTATGGTGCTTGCAAATGGTTCGCTTTCCTCGCAGTCCGGCGGTGAAGGCGAAATCCGCAAAAACATTATCAACGCTGACCTTGTGGACTGTATCGTCGCAATGCCGACGCAGTTATTCTACACGACGCAGATTCCGGTATCACTTTGGTTCCTTGCAAAGAACAAGAAGCAGAAGGGCAAGACGCTATTCATCGACGCACGGAAGCTCGGCACTATGGTTACGCGGAAGCTGCGTGAGCTGACGGATGAAGACATCAAGAAAATCGCTGACACCTACAACGCCTTTGTTGAAGGAACACTTGAAGATGAAAAGGGCTTCTGTGCGGTTGTTACTACGCAGGACATTGCAAAGCAGGATTACATTCTCACTCCGGGACGCTATGTTGGCATTGAGGAACAGGAAGATGACGGTGAGCCGTTTGAAGAGAAAATGGGACGCCTGACTTCTGAACTGTCTGAGCTTTTCACTAAGTCTCATGAACTTGAAGCTCAGATCAAAGAACGACTGGGGGCGATTGGATATGACATCTGAGTGGCATGAGGTACCGTTAAGAGAGCTGGTTGGGTATATTTCCAAAGGAATTGCTCCTTCGTATGCAGAAGAAGCATCCGAGACAACCATTAGAGTTCTCAATCAAAAGTGCAATCGGAATTTCCGAATAAGCTATGGAGATTCAAGGTTGCATGATACCCTGAAAAAGAAAGTCCCTCCTGAACGATATGTCAAACCTGATGATATTCTGATCAATTCGACAGGCGCGGGAACTGCTGGGAGAATTGCGCAAATTGAAGATGTTCCATCCGCAACTACAATAGACGGACACATGATCCTTATCCGTTCAAACAGAAAGGTAACGCAGAAGTTCCTTGGTTATGCTCTTAAAGCGCACCAATGGGAAGTCTTGCAGTTGGATGAAGGCTCTACGGGACAAACTGAACTAAACCGTGACCGCCTGTTAGATGAAATTATGATCAACTACCCCGTGTCATTTGATGAGCAGAACGCCATCGTAGGCACACTTGAATCTATTGATAGGAAGTTGATTGTAAACGAACAGCTAAACGATAATTTAGAGCAGCAAGTTCAGGCAATATATCATGAGCGTTTCGAGACTATTTCGCCTAATGATTTGCCTTCCGAGTGGCGTATTGTAACTCTTGGGGAGGTTGCGACGATCTCAAGTAAGAGTTTCAACCCACTGAAAGAGCCTGAGATACTGCTTGAGCATTATAGCATTCCAGCTTTTGATGAGGCGAGGTTTCCGGTCTTTGAGCTATCCACGTCCATCAAGAGCAATAAATTCATCATTGATGCCTCGTGCTTCATGATCTCAAAACTCAACCCAACAACGAAGCGTGTTTGGAAGCCGTATTGTCTGACCGGGAATGCAGTATGCTCTACGGAGTTCATCGTCTATAAAGCAAAAGATAAGACTATTACAGATTTTCTGTACTCAGTCATAGATAGCAATTCCTTTTCCGACTTTATGTGTAGTCATGTTACTGGCTCAACGGGCAGTAGACAAAGAACAACACCGTCGGACACGCTCTCTTATGAGTTAATTCTTCCTTCGGAGGACGAGCTGGCAAAGTTTCAATCTCTCGTTTCACCGATGTACGCGCAAATACGAATTAACGCCATCGAAAACGATAGACTCAAGCGACTTAGGGATAGTCTCTTGCCCAAACTGATGTCCGGCGAGATTGATGTCTCCACCATCCAGCTCTAAGCCGCTAAATTATCGTTTACCGTCTGAATAACTCTCACCAGTGGCGAGAGTTTTACAAAAGGGACTGCCACTGAATGTCGTTCTCTTACCTTGAAAGGAGACACGACAATGACAGAACAACTCATCACGGAGATACAGCGAAAAATGCTGCCGTATCTCAACAACGAACAGCTCATGCACCTTCGGGATGCAATGGCTGAGACATTGGAAGGGGCAACGATCAGCTATGATAGTGGCTCAATTCCAGCAGACGAAACAGATGCAGTCGAAGCATTTATCACGGCAAAACGGATCGAAGGCTGCTCAGAGAAAACCCTGAGCTACTACCGGAAGACGATTGAGGCTCTGATTTCCAGAGTTGGAAAGGCTGTGCAACAGATCACCACAGATGATTTGCGCCGCTATTTGACCAACTATCAGGTTCAGCGCAGGTCGAGCAAAGTGACCATAGATAATATTCGGCGGATTTTATCCAGCTTCTTCTCATGGCTTGAAGATGAGGATTTCATTGTGAAAAGTCCAGTACGCCGGATTCACAAAGTCAAGACTGCAAAGGTGGTCAAGGACACCTACACCGATGAAGCGTTAGAGCTAATGCGTGACAACTGCACAACAGCACGGGACTTGGCGATGATTGATCTTCTGGCTTCCTCTGGAATGCGTGTTGGAGAGCTGGTCACGCTAAACCGAGAAGACATCAACTTCAACGAACGCGAATGTGTTGTTATCGGCAAGGGCAATAAAGAGCGATTGGTCTACTTCGATGCGAGGACGAAGATCCACCTTCAAAACTATCTTGAGGGGCGAACAGATGAAAACCCAGCTTTGTTTGTTTCCCTGAAAGCTCCCTTTGACCGATTGATGATTGGCGGAGTGGAGATACGCCTTCGGGAGCTGGGAAAGCGTCTGAATATCCCGAAGGTTCACCCTCACAAGTTCAGACGCACTCTGGCGACTACTGCCATAGACAAAGGAATGCCCATAGAGCAAGTCCAGCAGCTCTTAGGGCATCAGAAAATCGACACCACCATGCACTATGCAATGGTGAAACAGCAGAATGTGAAGCTGGCACATAGAAAATACATTGGATAGGGTGAAAAAAGATGGCACAGTGGAATAGAGTTCCCTTAATAGACTACATTGAGCTAATTGGTGGAGGCACACCTAAAACAACTGTCCCTGAGTATTGGAATGGGAACATCCCGTGGTTATCCGTAAAGGATTTCAACAATGATAAGAGGTATGTGTATTCGACCGAAAAGCACATCAGTCAAAGCGGGTTTGAGAATAGTCCCACAAAGATGCTACACAAAGACGATATAATAATATCCGCTCGTGGAACAGTTGGTGAGATTGCGATGATTCCGTTTGATATGGCGTTCAACCAATCGTGTTACGGCATTCGAGCGAGCCGAGGAATAGACCAACCATTCCTCTACTATTTGCTAAAAAACTGTATATCGCAGCTCAAAAGAATGACGCACGGGTCGGTTTTTGACACAATTACAAGAGATACCTTTGCAAACATAGAGGTTGATATTCCAGACGCAGAAACGCAGAAACGAATTTCTTCTGTTCTGGCAGACATTGACAATAAGATTGAAGTCAACGATGCGATAAACGATAATTTACATCAGCAAGCAGCAACACTTTTCAAAGCATTGTTCGTAGACCTCACACCGTTTGACGGGACAATGCCGCCTAATTGGACTATAAGCACGCTTGGCGATGCTACCGAAATGGGCGCTGGCGGCGATAAACCGAAGGAATCTTCTCCGGTTAAAACACCTTTGTGTCCATATCCCATTTACTCGAATGGTATAAATGACTACGGCTTGTACGGTTACACCAACGATCCGAAGATCAAAGTTGAAAGTGTTACGGTTTCTGCCAGAGGTACGATTGGTTATGTATGCTTGAGACATACCCCCTATGTTCCGATTGTTCGTTTGGTAACGCTGATTCCTGACACAAAGGTGCTTAGCGCGAAATATCTGTATTTATATTTACGCCAGCTTCACATAACCGGAACTGGTACAACTCAGCAACAATTAACGGTTCCTGATTTCCGCAAAACTGAGATCATCATTCCTGACAAAAACACAATGGACTCTTTTACGGAAACTGTCACTCCACTTTTTGAGCAAATCTGGGCAAACGAAGACGAGAATACCAAACTTGCCGAAGTGCGTGACGCGCTATTGCCGAAACTCATGTCCGGCGAGATTGATGTTTCTGACATCCAGCTCTAAGCCGCTAAATTATCGTTTTACGTTAGGAGGGATAAGATGAAACACTGCTTTTACTATGATGAGTCTGAGCATAGCAGGATCATCAATCTCTCAACCATTACTGGCGAGACGTACTATGATGGTTTTCTGGCGGCAATTATCGGGTGGCGCAGCGATCATGAAACTGCATTTGAGCAGAGTTATCATGCTTTTGAAGAAAAATACGCTGACAGAAAGAAAAATGGGGAGTTGAAAAGCGGAACGATAAAGCCGAAGCAGTTAGTTCATGGATTTGCCTCTCTCAACAAAGCAAATGTAAAGCTGCTTGGAGATTCCTTCTCCATCTTTGATGAGAACAGCTATATCTATCTGTTCTGTGCAAGCAAAATCGAATACGTTATCACCCAAATTTTCAAAGGCTATCGCAATAGCGTCTTCTTTGATATGGACGCTGCACGCTACTCAATAGTCAAAGCGATAGTTACATACCGACCCACAGAAGTAATTGAAAGCCTGTATAAAAGTCCAGCGGAGTTTGTAGCTGCGTTAATGACATTCTTGACGAACCGGATTAGGCGTAACAAAGAAAACCGCGAATTGAAGGCGCAGGAAAACACGGCATTTGAAGCCGTCCTTTATGTCCTGAATAACGTCGCTGTTCCGCAGTCCCTCACTTGGGACTACCATTCGCAGTTTGTCGGGTTTGGAAATTTCCTGAGCAGCAAGGGCATTCTTGATTACTCAGTTTTGCTTGACAAGGAAGGTGAAGCAGGAGCCGAAAGCAAAACTCTCATTGCCGCGAAAGAAGCCAGTTTGAAGAATTGCGAAGAGGCAGACTCGATAGACCACTTTGGAATTAGAATGGCTGATATGCTGGTAGGAATTATCGGCAAACTGATGAAATCGCTATACCATTCCTTGACACCGACGCAGGACAGTCCCCGCATTGCGAAGACTCTTCTTAGCAAAGAATGGTTCAGACTAACCGATGGGCAGTTACAGCTATACAAGCAGCTTTATCATATCGTGTTCGAGATCAACAATGATTGGTATAAGGTCTATGCCGGTAATTATTCAGATGACCTTGTTAGCTTTTTGGGACTGCTGGATTTCATGAATCATTTCAATTCAGCTAAAGACATCGAACAAGACTTTGATATGCAACCGGAGTATTGTAATAGCTGCATCTGCCAAAGACTTGAAACCCATTTTGAGCAGATGAAAAACAAGCTGCCTGTTGAGCCGGTGAAAGATCAAGAAAAGGATTTTTTTAGGAATCGACGCGGCGCAAAAGTTTATCACGATGTAGACAGACAACCCATTCTGGAACTCACCAAAGGAAAAAACGCCTTTGTAGTTCTTTCTGTCGGTATTGCAAAGGGCGGCATCCCATTAGTCACTGTTGAGGCATCACCTGAAAATCTATGTTATAGGCTGCCTGTACAGTTGAACGAATGGGCAATGACGCTGGTTTCAATGGCAAATACAGGAGAAGATTTATTTCCTGCTGAGGTAATCTTCACAAAAGCTGAAAACCACATCTATGCGGATATTATATAGAGGGAGTTGAGTACAAATGTCGGGCTATTTTACCGAATCAAATTATGAGAATGCCGTCTTGCAGCTTCTCAATGAGGATCTTGGATATACCTATGTCTATGGACCAGATGTGGAGCGCGATTATCACTCTCCGCTTTATGAGGATGTCCTGCTGCCCTCTTTGCAACGAATCAACAAAAACTTGCCAATGGATGCTCTGACGGAGGCAATCTATAAGCTCAAGAACTTTGAAACCGGAACGCTCTTGCAGAAGAACATGGTATTTATGGACTACCTCCAAAACGGAGTCCCGGTAAAATACTATGACAAGGGTGAAGAACGCTCTACCCTTGTTTACCTTGTAGACTTCAAAAATCCTGCCAGTAACGAGTTCACAGTTGCGAATCAATGGACTTTCATTGAAAACTCCGAAAAAAGACCAGATGTGATTCTCTTTGTCAATGGTCTCCCACTCGTCATTGTGGAGTTGAAGTCTCCGTCCCGCGAAGAAACCGACGCTTCCGCAGCATACCGCCAGCTCCGGAACTATATGTATGAGATCCCCTCTATGTTCATTTATAATGCGGTATGTGTCATGAGCGACTTGACCACTTCAAAGGCTGGTACAATCACGTCCGGCGAAGACCGCTTTATGGAGTGGAAAACAACAGACGGCAGCTATGAGAATACGCAACACGCATCATTTGACACATTCTTTGTAGGACTGTTTGAGAAGACCCGCTTCCTTGACATCGTGAAAAACTTCATCTGCTTTAATGTGGATGGACAGAATACTTTCAAGATACTCGCCGGGTATCATCAGTATTTCGCAGTCAAAAAGGCGATTGAGTCTACAAAACACGCAACCGTGACGGACGGTAAGGGTGGCGTCTTCTGGCATACACAGGGCAGCGGAAAATCGTTGTCTATGGTCTTCTATGCTCATTATCTGCAAGAAGCGTTAGAAAGCCCCACTATCGTTGTCATTACCGACCGTAACGATCTGGATGACCAGCTTTACGGACAATTCGCCCGCTGCAAGGACTTCCTCCGGCAAACACCGCAACACGCTGAAAGCCGCAAGAATCTGAAAGAACTGCTTGCAAACAGACAGGCAAACGGCATAATCTTCACGACCATGCAGAAGTTTGAAGAAAGCAATGAAGCTCTTTCGGAACGCCGGAACATTATCGTGATGGCTGATGAAGCGCATCGTGGGCAATATGGTCTCAATGAGAAGGTTGTGGTCAAGCAGAAGGACAACGGCGAAGTCGAGGCGAAAACCGTTATCGGCACTGCCCGCATTATAAGAGACACGCTTCCTAATGCGACCTACATTGGATTCACCGGAACACCGATCTCCACAAAAGACCGCAGTACACGAGAGGTCTTCGGTGATTACATCGACATCTATGATATGACTCAGGCAGTTGAAGATGGCGCGACCAGACCCGTCTACTACGAAAGCCGCGTTATTCACCTGAAACTCGACGAGAACACCCTCCATCTGATCGATAATGAGTATGACATTATGGCTGACAACGCCGATCCGTATGTCATTGAAAAGAGCAAAAAGGAACTTGGTCAGATGGAAGCAATCCTCGGTGCCGACCAGACGATCAATTCCTTGGTAAATGACATTCTTGATCATTACGAGAATTACCGTGAGAATATCCTGACCGGCAAGGCGATGATCGTTGCTTATTCGCGTCCCATAGCAATGAAGATTTATAAGCGCATTCTTGAGCTACGCCCAGCGTGGACGGAAAAGATTGCAGTGGTCATGACGCAAGGCAATAACGATCCCGAAGAATGGCGTGAGATTATCGGCAACAAAGCTCATAAGGACGATATGGCGCGGAAATTCAAAGACAACAACTCTCCGCTGAAAATCGCTATCGTCGTGGATATGTGGCTGACCGGCTTTGATGTTCCCTCCCTTGCTACGATGTATGTCTATAAGCCGATGGCTGGACACAACCTGATGCAAGCTATCGCCCGCGTCAATCGTGTCTTCAAAGATAAAGAAGGCGGTTTGGTTGTCGATTACGTCGGTATTGCGGCTGCACTGAAACAGGCAATGAACGACTATACTGCCAGAGACAAGAAGAACTATGGTGATACAGATGTAAGCAAGGCTGCATATCCGAAGTTCCTTGAAAAGCTCTCTATTTGCAGAGATTTGTTCCACGGATTCAGTTATGAGAAATTCATGACCGGAAGCGACCTTGACAGGGCGAAGCTCATCAGCGGCGGAGTGAACTTCATACTCGGCAAGAGTGTTGCAGAGTACGAGCTTCCCGACCATGAGAAGACGCAGAATGTGTTTATCAAAGAAGCCCTGCTTCTCAAACAGGCACTTTCGCTGTGCAGCAGCTTGGTAGACGAGCAAACTCGCATGGAGGCGGCTTTCTTCGAGTCCGTAAGAACAATGACCGTGCGCTTGGTTTCAGGCGGAACCGGAAAGAAGTTTACGCTTCCGGAAGTAAATGAGCGCATTAACGAGCTTTTGAAGCACAGCATCAAGAGCGAAGGCGTTATTAACCTCTTCTCCGATGTCCAGACTGAGTTTTCGTTGTTCGATCCGAAGTTCCTTGAAGAAGTGGCAAACATGAAGGAGAAGAATCTTGCAGTCGAACTCCTGAAAAAACTGATTTCCGAACAGGTCTCTGTTTACCGTCGAACAAATATCGTCAAGTCTGAGAAGTTCTCCGAAATCATTCAGAGCGCGATGAACCGCTATTTGAACGGAATGCTCACCAACGAGGAAGTCATTCAAGAATTACTCAAGCTGGCGAAAGACATTGCCGCTGCTGCCGCCGAGGGTGAAAAGCTCGGATTGACAGCGGACGAGCTTGCTTTCTATGATGCTCTCACGAAGCCGCAAGCAATCAAGGACTTTTACGAGCATGATGAGCTTATTGCTATCACGAAAGAGCTGACAGATTTGCTTCGCAAAAACCAGACAATAGACTGGCAAAAGAAAGAGAGCGCAAGAGCTGGAATGCGCCGCCTGGTCAAAAGGTTGCTGAAAAAACACAAATATCCGCCAGAGGGTATGGATGATGCTGTCCAGACTGTCATGAGCCAGTGTGAGATGTGGACGGACAATGTAATGACCGCTTAACTCCCCTACGAGAAAGGAGTAGATCATGGGCAATTCAGTCATGTTGAATGGCATCGAATATGCCGGAGAACAGATTGCCTACAAAGACAGCACCTATGAGCTTGTGTCAAAGGTCGCTTACCTGATCGGCGTCCCGCTTCGTATTTTCCAAAATGAACACGAGCCGCCGAAGATAGAGATATACAACCGGCTTGAACAGGATAAAAATGCCCGTATCATTCGTAATCTATGTATCATCCGCACCGCCATTGAGCGCAATTACCGGAAAATAAATGACATCATGCGGATGGAATACCGTGGGCTTCTTTCGATGCCGGAGATCCTTCCAACATCCAGTATGCAGCAGCTTTCAAATGACGGAATCAGCTTTATCAAAAAGTCGAGTACAAAGCTATGCCACCACATTATCGAGATCAACCGGCTGATTTCAGACCGCATTAACAACTGCAAAAGCCTCTTTCCAATTTGGATTTACTGGACGTACATAAAAGAGCTGTTCATTATGCCAAACGGCTTGACAGAGGACGGAACGAAAGATGCTGCGGACATCTATTACGCAAGTCTCTCCTACTACCCCTATCAAATGTACATCAACTGGGTACCGATGGACGAGGGCAATGTCCTCTATAATGATAAGAAGTTTGCTACCCTGCTTTATCAATGGCATTGCGACGCCTTCACGGAATACAGTAAAGTCTCCGATGCAGGGGCTTTTGTAAAAAACAATATCTACGACTTCATAGATGACAGTGAGAAGACCGTATTGGTAGTGGACTGCGAAAACTCTGACCCGTACAAGCTGTGCGCCACGCTCAAAAACCTTGATTATGAGGTCATGCAGAAAATTACGGCGATCATTCTCTTTGATGACGTACATACCGCTACGGCATGGCGGATTCTTGAAAACTACACCCGCATCCCCGTTGAACATATCATGATTGAGCGGATTAAGCAGAACAAATCACTGGTAGACATCAAGCTCACCGCAAGAGCCTGTCAGGAACACTACCAGAAGCAAGTGGATTCCTTCGTCATTGTCTCAAGCGATTCCGACTACTGGGGGCTTATCTCTTCCTTGCCGGACGCCAGATTTCTTGTCATGATTGAGCGGGAAAAATGCGGACCGGATATGAAGGCAGCACTTGCAGAATCAGGGATATTCTACTGCTATCTGGATGACTTCTACTCCGGCAACAGCGAGGACATCAAGAAAAACGCGCTGTTCAAGGAGATGTACCGCTGGATTGACAATTCCGTTCACCTGAACGTCAACGATATGTTTGATGCAGCTCTGCGAAACACGAGGATCGAAATGTCTCCCGCAGAGCGGCGGCAGTTCTATGAGAAGCACATCAGGCACATGACGCTGACTATCGACGAGAACGGAAACGTCAGCATTGAACTGAAACGCGGATAGCCTTGGTTTCTATTCCGGGAGGAATGTGGATGGACAACAGATTCTATTTTGGATTCAATACATCGGAGGAACGGAAAAAGCGCAGAAAAGCAGAGCTGTACTCCATGAGTGAGCAAGTCAGCACCTTCTTTTGGGATGAAGCCCCGCAGCATGGCTTGGAAATGCGTGAAGGGCAGCAGGATATGTCCTTTGAGATTGTGGACGCCCTCATAAACGATCAGCATTTTGCGATTGAAGCTGGCGTGGGCATTGGAAAGTCCTTTGGCTATCTTGTGCCGGTGCTGCTGTACAGCAAACACATGAACAAGCCGGTTATCATCGCAACCTCGACCATTGCGCTTCAAGAACAGCTCTGGCGCGATGTCCACGCGGTAATGCCCCTTCTTGGGCTGAACAGAGATGTTATCCTCGCAAAAGGACAGACCCATTATCTCTGCAACAAACGCGCAGATGAGTATATGTGTGACCCGAAAGCAGACCCACCGGACGCGCTCAAAGAAGGAATCAAGCAAGGGTATGAGGAACGCAAGGATTTCCCGGAGGTTTTGCCGCAAGGAGTCTGGGACAAGGTAAACGTGCAGCGGTTCAGCATGAAGAATTGTGGCTCCTGTGAAAAGAAGTGCAAGTATTACAAAGTCCGCGCAGCATTAAAGTTTACGGATGGAGTGGTACTGTGCAATCAGGATTTTTTAACCCAGCATCTCATGAAACTCCGGCGCGGTCAGGAAGGGCTGATTAACGCCGCCGCTGATCTGCTTGTCGTGGATGAAGCACACAACTTGGATGATAAGGTGCGGAGTGCCACAACGGAGCGTTTCGGGCAAGGTATGCTCTTTGGAATGATTAAGAGCGCATTCTATGAGCTGCGATCCTTTGACCAGAGCAGTGTGTCAGGTGAAAAGCGAGAGGCAGAGAGCGCAATCATCGCCTTCTATAACTGCCTGAAAGCACAAGTCCAAAAGCAGATCAACGAGGCAGAACAGGATATGCGCTACGCTGACCGCTTTTTCTTCGACAACAATGGCAGTGCGATTGAACTGCTTACCGAGATGAACGCCGCCATACACAACCTTTCGTCCAGCATTCAGATTTATTCCAGCATGGATTTCAGAAACAACCGTTCCTTTGCTGCCTCTGATGATCTGGATGCCGTCAGCGAGTCCCTTTCAGAGCTTCTTGACCAGATAGACGATATGCTGATCTGGATTGAGCAGCACGGCAGCAACACGGAACTCGTCTATTGCCCTAAAAACACAAAAGAAATTGTGAGCCGCCTATACTTCAATGGTGACGAAAGAACCATCTTGACCTCTGCCACGCTGACGAACGCCACGAGCGGGTCTCTGGAAGAACAGTATTCTTACTTTATCAGCAATACCGGCTTTCCGGTTGGTGAACGCGGCTGCTTATCCGAACCGAAGCCTTCCCCATATCCATACGATGAACACGCCATGATCTACTACTGCGACGATCTCCCGCATCCGACCAAGGAACACGAAACCTTCATTGAAAAGGGCGTGGAGCGGCTGCTTGAGATCCTGAACATTTCCAACGGGAAGGCACTCGTGCTGTTTACGGCGAAGACCGACATGGAAGAGGTCTGCTCCATTCTCAGTGAGAAAAATCTTCCGTACAAAATCCTGATGCAACAGCCGGGATCGTCGCAGGACAAGGTGCTGAATGAGTTTAAGGAAGATACGAACTCCGTGCTTCTGGGGACGGGCGCATATTGGGAAGGTATCAGCATTGAAGGAAAAAGCCTTTCCAATGTGATCATTTTCCGGCTTCCGTTCCCTGTCCCCGATCCAATTATCGAGTATAAGTGTTCCGTCGCAAAGGACGCTCTGATGGATGTCCGCGTCCCCGAAATGATTATCAAGCTCAAGCAAGGTATCGGGCGATTGATCCGCAATTTCACAGACACCGGCATTGTCTGCATTATCGACCGAAGACTGCGGGACGAGCCGCCGGAACGCTATCATGACATTACATGGGACTCCCTGCCTATCAAAAATCGGACAAGCAGTTTGGAGGAACTGAGGAAGTTTTACGAAGGTCTGCCCTCAGCCAAGGAATGATGATAGAAACGGCATTCTCTTCGGAAACATAGAACAGCCCCCAAAAAACGACAATCAGAAAACGGAGGTGTATCATGATGTACAATGAAAATCTGCACGAAGAAGAACAACATCTGATCCAGCAGATTGCCGAGCAAACAGAGAGAGGAAAAATCGAATGGGAACTGACGGAGTATAATCCGCTGTCCTTTCTGAATGAGGACAAGATAGACAAGAACCCAGCAGTAATCTGTCAGTCCTTCTCCTTTGAAGCGATCATCGGCGGATCCCGTTACGAGCTTGATGTCATGGAGAATATTGATGTGCCGTCCGGTATGGGAGACTACACCATAACCTTGACACGGGATGAAACCGAAAATTATCTTAAAATTGAGGATGCGCTTTCCTTTGACTGTGACCGCTATGAATGCACACCGGAGGATGTCGCAGAACGATTTGCGGACAGCCCCATTGTCCGTCTCTGCAACGCCATCATTCCTGCCACGCTTGGGCAGGAGGATTTAGAAGAGGTCTTCACATGGGCAAGGTTTTTCAACGAGACTGGCATTTCTGCAAAGCTGATGAATCATCCGCTGACCAAGCTCTGTGAAAAGCTGTTCGACGAACACCGTCTGATGGACTTCCATCGCTGCGTCTTGGATGTGGACTATCGAAAGCTGCTCCTAAATGAACTGGCTCATAACTAAGACACGGAAAAACGCCCCCGACACTGTGCCAGACGCACAGTGCCGGGGGCGTTCCCGTTTCCAGCGATTTATTTTTCTCTCGGCAAGGGACTGTTCATAAGGTGACACTTTCCGTTTTACGAAGCCGTGAAAATTCGATGTGTTCCGTGGAGATGTTCACTGGGCAGCATACGCCGTACACGTTTCCAATAATCACCGAGTAGTGCAATGTGTATTCACTATCGGGAAATACTTCACGGTTTTCACAACTCTTGATTCAGGAGTGGGATTTTTGCCTTATTCCCGCGTGACATCAAGGGAAACCGGATTGATAACGATGATAGATTTGCCCTTTTTGTGGGCATATCTCACGGTGTTCCCGGTACCGCTGGGGCATCCATTCCATACTGCGAGAATATAATCGGCGTGATCGACCATGTACCGATTTCTCTTGTCCATGCAGTCCGACGTGTACTCCCGTTGCAGCATGGTCTCCTTGTCACACTTTGCCGCGATATTATAATACCGTTCCCGTGAAGCCACAGACCATTTGATCGCTTGTGTCTCACAAGGGATTGCACTTTCCAGAGTAATGTGAGGGTATTTTGATTTCAAATGGAGTACAATTTCCGCAGCGTACATATCGACGCCAAGAGCCATGCCGGTAATAAAATGCGTGACGCCCTCGTTCTCGATGAGTGCTACAATCTGATCCCGCATAACAGATTTCAAAGAAGTACAACGCTTATCGGATTCATCAAAGCCGAACGGAAGACTCTGCGGTCTATGACCGGTAAACGCACAAGTCTTGCCTTGAACGGATTGCTTTGCAGCATTTTGAGCAGACTTTCTAAACTCAATAATGCGTGACATGACACCCCTTCTTTCACTCTTTTGGTAGATAACTCCATTCTATCACCCTCATCACGGACAGTCAACGCATTGTCGTTAGTAAAATCAACGACGGCGTACCGTGGATAATGACACCGCCGTTAGGTACACTAAATGCAAAGGTGGTGAGGCTATGCGAGAGAAGAAGGACATCAATATTGAAATCGGCGGCAATATTCAAGTGGCAAGAGAACAGGCGGGCTATACGCAGGACACGCTCTCAGAAATGCTTGGCATGACGCCGAATCACCTGAGCGCTATTGAGCGTGGTGCTTCCGGTATTTCTCTTGAAGCCTTGCAGCGTCTTTGCCGTTTGCTGGGCGTCAGTGCGGACCGAATTATCTTTGGGACCGACGAGCCAGAAACGGAAGCCCTTGCGCTTGCCAGACGTATTTCGGATATAAAGCCGGAATACCGGCAACAGGTTCAAGAGCTGCTGTCCGCTATTTTGAATATGTCATAAAAAAAGAGCCTCTGCCGACACCCAAAACGGGCATCGACAGAGGCTCTTGGTTCGTTTTCCGGGCATTCAAACAAGTGCCGAAATCGACACTTATTTCCGCGCTAAAGAAGAAACTGCGCAGGGAATACAATCACTTAGGTTGGTCAATTTGCGCCGCTCTGGGGCTTGCTATCACAGGCTTTTTCGACCCCTAACTGTCTACACCTCGATGCCTTGCGGGAGAAGTGCGGACAGGCGATGAGATCGGCACGGAAACTCTGCTTGCAGCTATGGACGCAGCGGACGCAGAAGCGGTTATACTTCCGGCGTCCGCTGTCCCCGATGAAGAACGACCACTCCTGCCGCCATTTCTGACTTCTGCTCACAGCTCAATCTCTCCTTTGTGCTTTTGGGGAGGGCAGCATTCCTTCTGCTTTTCAGCCTTTGCAGACTTGAGCCTGTCCATGATGGAGGACTTCTCGCCCCTTTCGGGGGCTTTGACCTCTGCGGTCTTGTCCTCCTTCGGACCGTTGTTGATGATCCCATCAATCATGCCGTAGTCATCCTCCATCGACATCTCCGCCGCCTTGAGGTAGTTTTCCTTCTCAAGAGCTGCCATCCAGCTTTCCTTGCTGATACCGAGCATTCCGCCCTTTGCCGCATGATCGGCAATCTCTTTGGCATCTACACACAAGCCCTCGGTGTTATCGGAATAAAGACGGTAAACCTCGCAGCCCTTCTCCAAAGCCTTCTCAGCCGCCTCCTGACCGGCGGGAAGAACACCAGCCCATGCGTAGCCGTAGTCCTTCATATCCTGAACGGAGAGCGCGGGATCGGGCATTTCCGGCACTTCCTTGACCTCAAGGTCGAGAAGGCGGAGCGTGTCATCGTCAAAGCCGTTGTAGACATCATCGAGGACGAGCTTGCCGCGCTCATCGACAATGATACAGGCAGCTTCATCGCCATAGGTGTCATGCTCCATCAGATAAAAGCTGTGACCGCCGACTTCGTGCCGGTCAATGGTGTGCCACGTCCCGATGTGACCGGCAACCGTCAGACCGGAGGTGTCGGCATTCATCTCAAAGTCCTTCCGCTCGGTAGCTTCCTGCTTCTGCTGCTCCTTCGAGATCATGGGGATCGCAACAATCTTATCGCCCAACTTAACAAACTGCTCCGGAACTTTGAAGAGGTCGGAGAACTTCTTCATCTGCTCTACGGTCAGAGAGCCGAAGCTGTCATCCGTCAAGCCAACTACCATGAATGTTCCGGCAACAACGTCGTAGATGTCACCGTCCTCATCACGCAGAGCGCGGTTCAGGGGCAGACCTTCCAGCTTGCCTTCCTCATTACAGACTAAGGCAACCGGGTCTTCGTAGGGATAAATCGCCTCGATATAGCCGCCGACCTCATGCTGCAAGGACTCCAGACCGGAGTCAATCTCCTTCACATAAGGCTCCTTTCCCGGCTCAACGACGAGAACGGCGATGGTGCTGTCACGCTCGGCGGCTTCCCCTGAGCCGGTGATCCGGTATTCGTCGGGAATATCATCAAGATCACCGTCGAACTGTCTGTCCCATCTCTCGCTTGCGACGCGGACATATCCCTCATCGGTGAAGCGTCCCTGCTCATCCATCGCAATGTCACGCCCATAGCGTTCATAGTCGATGTAGTTTGCCAGAGGACCGAGATCCTTTTCGGAGTAGATACCGGCTTCGTGGGCGTAATAGTAGCCGAGATCGGATTCGTCGTTGATACCGGGCATGATGTCGTAGCAGTCCAGATTGAACGTCAGGTTGATGAGATCGTCGATGTCGCTGACCTCATCGCAGCCAGCTTCCATAATGGCAACGAGCTTTTCCTGATCGCTCAGGGAAAGCTCGTCAATCAAAGCGGCAAGGTAGTTGAGCTTATCAAGGCTCTCGTACTCGCCAAGCATCTTCTGAACGCCATAGATCGGGCATTCGTAGTCAGTGATAAACCACTCTTCGTAGGGCTGACCGAACTCATCCTGCTTGCCGATCCCGATGCGCTCAAAGACCTTCTGCATCTCTTCTTCGGTGGTGGGCAGCTTCACCCACTCACCGACCAGCATACCCTCGTTGTACTTGCCAAGGTTTGTGACGAAGGCTTCAAAATCACCGTCTAATACGGGCATAGGCATCCTCCTTTCAATCATCCACCATGCCGTCCGGCATGATATACAGTTCCTCAAACTCCGCGTCGGTCATGGCTTCGAGCTTCCGGACGGTCTTATACATCAGCTCTGCGATCTCGCCGTCCATGTCGTTCAGGGTGACGCTCTTCATATCGTCAATCAGCCGCTTCCGGCTGGACGTATTGAAGCAGCACATGAGGTTGAGTTCTTCTACGGTAAAGTTTTTCATATCAGAGTACCATATCCTTTCCTTTCGATTTCTGCGGTTTCAGCGTGTGGGTCGGCTGTGCCTTCTGTGCGGATTTCAGCTTGTCGCGGATGGATTCACGGGCAGCGGGCTTCTTCGGGATGGTGTCGTAGATGGCAGTCCCGGCGTCTTCCACATAGGATCGGACATACTGGATGCTTTCAGAAAAGCGAATGGGGCGGTTCTTGTCCTCGATATTCGTCAGCCGGACTTCATCGGCGGCAAAATCAACCGCGTCGATTCTGCACTTGATGCCATCCACATTCAGCGTCGCGCCGACAGGAATGTAATCTGCGGCTTTGAGTTCCTTGAAGGTCTCGCCGTCCTTGCTGAGAAAGACATCTGCGCCGGACTTCCAGAGCTTGTGAGAACCGGCTACCCACGCGGCTTCACGGAAGCCGGTCACCGGCACGGAAGGCTTGCCGCGCACCTTCTTTTCAAGGAGCTTTGTGCCGAGAAGCGACGCGGCTTTTTCCGCGTCCTTGCCGTACAGCTCAAAATAGCCGTTCTGGGCAAAGCAGACCAACGCGTCGGGGTGAGCCTTTTTGACCGCTTCGTACTTCCGGAGTTCTGCAACGGGCAGAGGCGAAAGCGCCTCTGTCCTTTCTGCATCCGGCAGTCTGTCACGGCGGCTTTTCTGCTTGGACAGCACTTCCGCCAGAGCATCCGCGTCTTTGGGGAGCGTCTGGTGGGTTTTGACGCCTCCATGCTCACCGACCAGAGCCATTGCTGCATCGAAGCTGCTGCGGCAGGGGGCGTCCAGCACATAGCCGTCTGCAAAGGTCAGCCGGTCATGATCCGGCGCAACCGAGTTCTGCGCTACGTTTGCCGCCTGTTCCCGGTAATTGACCTCAAAGACATCTCCGAAGACCTTGCCGCGCTTGACGGTTTTCGGGACAATGACGCGGGCAATGCACTCGTCATAGGTCTGTTCCGCATAGAAACGGAAGGTGTTGTGATCCCGCGTTCCCTGAATAAAGACCTGATTTTCGTTGAGGCAGTGCGTTCCGTGCGGGCGGCAGAACCACATCAGCGTTTTGTCTTCGGGATTCCGGCTTTCGGCAGCGCGGCAGATGATACGCTTGTCGATGTCGAAGTCTTCCTTGTAGCTGTCTACATGACTGTCCACGAGCTTCTGCAGCTCCGCAACGATGTCAACATCTGTATATTTCTTCATGCGTCTCCTTTCTCACAACTCCATGTCGTGCGTTTTGGATTTGACCGGAGACTTCTTCTCCGGCTGCTGTTTTGCGGCAGTCCTGAGCTGATCGCGGATTGAGGGCTTTTCTTGCTTCTGCTCCTGCTTGACGTATTCCAGCGTCGGCATCAGCTCACGATAGCAGCCCTGTGTTTTCCGCGCCGCATGACGGCGATGGATTTTGAACAGCGGCTCACCGTTCTGCGTGACCGTGTTGCCCTCGATCCTGACGCCGTTCCGTGCCAGCAGATTGAAGGAATGGTTAGAGGCGCGATAGGACGCCCGCATACCGTCATTGTTATAGGCAATCTGCCCCTTGAGCGTGTCCATGACTGCGGCTTTGATTTCCTTCTCTTCCGCAGTCAGACGGTGTGCCTTCGGTGCTTTCGCTGCTTCCTCCGGCAAGGGAGCAAAGGGAGACTTGACCTCCACGGTTTTTACCTCAATAGAGGTAATCTCATCGTTCTCCCACGCAACAACCTCAGGGCCTCTTTCCTCTGTTTTCTCAGAAGTGACTTCCTTTTGAGCTTCGGTCTGCTGGCGGAACGCATCGACGAAAAGTGCCGTCAGTCCGGGATTGGGTTTATCCACAAGGAAGCGGGAGGCGTTTTCGGGGCAGACATCAACGGTCTTCGCCCATTCCTTGAGGGGCTGGGGAATGCGCCCGTCAAAGTCTTTCTGCTGAATGGTGTTTGCGAGGACATACCGGACGCGCTCCGAAGAGAACTGCTCAAGGACGCTTTTCACGGCAGCATCCGCATCCAGCCGGTTGTCTCCGTAGTTAGAACTGATTGCCGCCTCAATCGCACGGCGACATTCCACGTTTGCAGCGAGAGAAGCACGATATGACTCCAGCTCACCGGCTTCATAGGCATAATTCGCCGTCTCGCGGTAAATGGGGACTTCCGGCTTTTCCTCCGGAACAGCTTCCTTTACGGGAGCTTCGACTTCCATCTCTGCGGACTGTGCTTTCTCTGCCAGCAGCACCTTGAGCTTGGCGTCAATGCCCTCGATCATCTCAGCCGCCGTCTTGCGGATGGTGTCCAGAGAGCTTTTCAGTTCCTTGGTTTCCTTGCCGGATGACCAACCGGCAATGTAACCGAAGGAGTAGTCCGAGGTTTCAATGCCGTACCGTTGGCAGACGGTGTAGGCAACGCTTTCCGCTTCAACCTCCTTGGTGTGCCGATCCTTCTTATCTTCTGGCGCGGCTTTCTCATCCGGCTTGACGGCGTGGAGCTTTGCGTGGGCGATCTCGTGAATGGCGGTTTTGACCGTCTGGATTTCGCTCATGCCCTCCTGAATGGCAATGCGGCTTTCAACCGGCGAGAAGAATCCCTTTGCGCCGCCTGGAATGTCCTCAAAGGAAATAGGGACGGGAGATTCCTGCCTGAGCGCGTCGAAGAACGCCTCGTAGTTTTCGACGGTGCCTTTCAGCTCATCGACGATAATGTCCGGAAGCTCCTTGCCGTCCGTCTGGGAAACATCGAAGACGCTTACCACCTTGAAGGCAGGACGCAGGACCTCAACCGTTTCCGTGACAGCCTTCCCATCTGCGCCGATCACCGGCTTCTGCGTCAAAGGATCAATCTTCTCACGCTCTTCCTGCGCCTTATACGGCGCGGGTGCAAGAATCTTGATGCCTTTTTCGCCCTTCATGACCTGACGGTCAAAGTTGCGCTGCCACGAGGTATAACCGGCAACATAGGTTGCCTCCGGCTTCTGCATCGCAATGAGCAGCGTGTTGTTGAAGGAATAGTTGTAGAACTTGGACATCGTGCGGAGATATTCCTTGAACCGCTCGGATTCAAAAAGCTCCTTGATGCCCTGTTCCAGCTTGTCCGTGATTTCGCGGACTTGCTGTGCATTTTTGTTTTCAGCCATCTCAAACCTCCATTTCTTATTTGCTTTTGGGCGAAGAAAACCCCGTCTGGGATTTGCTCAATAAACGAGCCTTTACCTCAGATGGGGTTTCTCTGCGTGTCATTCGACGATGGAATATGTTGTCTTCCTTCTCCCATTCAATCAGCCGGTCAAACATCTCCGGATAATTTGTGACCATGTGCAGCAGCTCCGAGTCACTGGCGTTGGGACAGAACCAGCAGCCGTTTCTTCGGCAGTGAGCGTAGATTGGGGAAAGCAGCCCGTGTTCCTGACAGAGCTTGTAGGCGTCCGCCTCGGTCATACCGTATTTGGCAAGCAGACTGACCTTCGTTATTCCATCCAGACGAGCAAGGCGTTTTGGCTCATCCTCCGCGATGCCGACATAGCTCACAGTGTCCGGCGAGAGTGCGGCATTGTACTTGCGGACTGGCGGGATTTTGCAGTCACGATTGACTGCACACATACCAGCCCATGCAAAGCCGCGAACCTCGCCCTTGTGCGGTCCGCGGGTGATGACATGATGGAACACGTCATCGTAGGTCTTGTCCGCGTGGAGAATGGTGAACTTGATGCCCAGCTCCTTTTCGCAGATGGGCTTGAGCCGGTCATAAATGAAGTCCCGGTGTTCCGGGACTTCGCCGCTTGTGTCTTTGTCGAACATGACCTCACTGAAAACCGCCTCGTCAAGCGGCTCATTGTGCTGTGCAGCCAGCAGGAGCGTCGCTACGCTGTCTTTGCCTCCGCTGCATGAAGCAACATACTTTGGGCGGGTCATCGATCAAACTCCATCTTGAAGCTGACGTATTTGCCGCCGCTGTCATCCAGCCGGATCACCGCATCGTAGAGCTGAGGCTTCTTCGGCGTGTAAAGCCCGGTCACGCGGCACCAGCCCTTGTCCAGCAGCTCCTTTGCAATCCTCTTGGTCAGCTTCTTTTTCTTGCTGGAAAAGAACTTGTTGTCTTCCCACAGGCAGAAGGAGCATTCCTTGTTCGAGCAGTAGAAATTGCCCTTGCCGACGTAGACCGGAGAGCCGCAGCGGGGACATTTGCCGATTTCCTCCTTACCCGTGCCGAAACGCTGGGCTTCGGCATCGGAGAGGAAGGGATAGGCTTTCACGAGATCCCCGGTCATCCGGACAATGCCGCTAAGGAATGCGTCTGCATCCGCATTGCCGCGCTCAATCTCCATGAGCGTGTTTTCCCATTCCGCCGTCATTTTGGGAGAAGTGATCTGTTCCGGCAGGACGCAGACGAGGTTGCAGCCGTCCTTTGTGGGAATGAGGGATTTGCCCTTGCGCTCTGCAAAGCCGGATTTCACCAGCTTTTCAATGATACCGGCGCGGGTTGCGGGAGTGCCGAGACCTTTCTTCTCGGTGTCATCGTCGAACTGATCGTTTCCGGCAGTCTCCATCGCAGACAGGAGCGTGTCTTCCGTGTACTGCTTCGGGGGTGTTGTGAAATGCTCGGTGATGCTGGCGGACACACCATCCAGAACATCGCCCTCATGGACTTCGGGCAGGGACTTCATGGGATCGTCCTTTTCCTTCGTCTTGAGGGAGGACTTGAACAGCTCTTCGATGGCTTTCCATCCGTTTTGAACGACGGTCTTGCCCTTGGTTTTGAACTCGTAGCCCTCGCAGGAGAGCGAGATCTGCGTTTCTGCGTAGGTGTGCTTCTCGCCGGTCGCACACAGAAGGCGCATCCCGACAAGGTTGAGGATTTTCTGTTCCGACTGAGGAAGCGCGGAAACCTCCTGCTTTTCAAGCTGGACGGTCGGGAGAATGGCATGGTGATCCGTGACCTTGCTGTTGTCGGTTACGCGGGCAATGTCCGGCGTAACCGAAACGCCGGAGAAAAGCGGAAGCTGACGGCAGACGATAGAAATGACCTGACGGGCAGTGTCCTCCATATCGTCCGTGATGAACTGACTGTCTGTGCGCGGATAAGTCAGGAGCTTCTTTTCGTAAAGCGTCTGAACGAGATCGAGCGTCTGCTGGGCGGTGAAGCCGTAGTATCGGTTTGCCTCGCGCTGCAAGGTGGTCAGATCATAGAGCTTCGGAGGATTGACGGTTTTCGTCTCCCGCTTGAGAGAAGAAACGACGGCTTGCTTTTTCTCGCAAGCCGCCGCAATTCTTTTTGCTTCCTCTTCGGTTTTGACCTTTTCCAGATCGGCGGTCAGATCGCCTTTACCAACGTGGACATTGAAATACTTCTCCTTCTGGAATGTGGAGATTTTCCCGTCACGCTCCACCAGCATTGCAAGGGTCGGCGTCTGGACGCGCCCGACCACCAGCTTCTTGTGATAGAGCGTGGTAAACAGGCGGGTGCCGTTGATGCCGACAATCCAGTCCGCCTTCGAGCGGCTGAGTGCCGCTTCATAGAGGCGGTCATATTCCTTACCCTCCCGGAGATGATTGAAGCCCTCGCGGATAGCGGAGTCCTCCAACGAGCTGATCCACAGACGCTTGAAGGGTTTGGTGCATCCTGCTTTGTTGTAGACCAGCCGGAAGATCAGCTCACCCTCGCGTCCTGCATCGGTTGCGCAGACCAGCTCGGTGACGCGCTTGTCCTTCATGAGAGCGGACAGCACCTTGAACTGCTGTGCTTTGTCCTTCGTGACCTCAAACATCCAGCTTTCCGGAACAATGGGCAGATCGTCATACCGCCACTTGGCATACCGCTCATCGTAGGAGCTGGCGTCTGCCAGCTCCACCAGATGACCGAAGCACCACGAAACGATGTAATTGCCGCCCTCCATATAGCCGTCCTTTCGGGACGTTGCGCCCAGAACCTTTGCGATGGACTGGGCAACGCTGGGCTTTTCAGCAATGACTAAGATCAATCTTCATCACCATCCGTTTCAGCATCCTCCGCAATCTGCGGCTCATCATCCTCGTTGATGTACGGCTCTTCCTCGTAGCCTTCATCGTCGAAGAAGTCCATGTCCTCATCCTTGGGCTTTCTGCCCTTGACGAACTTGATGTAGTAATAAGCTGCACCCGCAGCACCGGCAAGGGCAAAGATGACGAGAATCATGCCGATGTTGGATTTCTTTTCGGGCTTAGGGGTGGGAGCATCGGTTTCCGCATCCTTGTCCGGCTCAGGTGTAGCGGGGGCTGTGCCGGTGCATTCGCTCATGTTGGTCTTGCAGACCGGGCAGTCGGTATTGACTTGACCGGCAGCGCATTTTTCTTTGCAGTTACAGGTGGTCAGAGCCGCCGCAGTGTCATCATCCAGCAGCGCAAGCAGATCGCTCTCATCGACCATGTTCAGGAAGTACGTCTGATACTGTTCCTCATCCTCGTTGATGGGTGCATCGTAGTCGATGACAATGAAAAAGGTGTTGCCGCTTTTCGTCTGGATAGTGATGAACTGCTTGTTGGTTGCCTTGTCATAGAGCAAGTCACGGGTGTAGGCGTTGCCCTCATCGTAAATCGGCTCACCCTTCGGCTTTTCCGGTGCGGGAGTGGTTTCAGGCTGCTGTTCCGGCTGAGTTGCCTCCGTAACCGGAAGGTTCTGTTCGGTATCGTCGGCGTAGGCAAACGCCGTCACCGAGAAGCAGGACAGAACCATGACACAGACCGCAAGGACGGTCAAAAAACGAAACTTCTTATGCATTGTCGATTACCTCCGTATTTTCAGCGGTCTTGGTGCCGCCCTTCATGGAAGACAGGAACGCCATGATCTGATCCTTGTCCATCACCATAGAACGCACGGTATTGATGATTTCAAGGTTTTCCAGCTCCGTCTTCTTGTCGTACAGCTCCTTGAGCTGTCCTTCGATTTCGGACTTCTTCTTTTCAGCCTTCTCAATGTCGGAGAGGACTTTCTGATACTTGGGATTCATGCAAAACTCCTTTCTTTTAATAGGCGGGTCTTCCGAAGGCGTAGAAATGCTGCTGCCAATAGGAAGAGTTGATGGATGTGTACTGAATGGGATCGCCGCAGTGAATCATGACGCCATCACCAACGTAGATGCCGACGTGAGACACGCCGGGGGTGTCATACGTCCCGACAAAGAAGATGAGATCGCCGGGCTGTGCATTCGCCTTTGAAACCGGCGTACAGACGTTGTAAAGCCCCTGTGCGCCCAGCCGTCCGGTATTCACAAGACCGCTGTTCGTGAGGACATAGCTGACGAAGCCGGAGCAGTCAAAGGACGTGTCAGGATTGGAGCCGCCCCACACATACGGATAGCCGAGATACTTTTCCGCCTCGGTAATCAGCGCTGCAAACTTCTCGTCGTTCAGGTATTCCGGGTTGACATCGTAGTCGGCGGGAGGATTGGTGATGTACTTGTCCACATAGGGAGAGTCACCGAACAGATCCTCGCGGTTGCCCAGCACCGACATATACGTTGCGTACATGGAAAGCTGTTCCTGAGACATGATGTAGACCGGGACGTGGGAGAGATTGAAGTTTTCGAGCTTCACGTTGCAGATGTAGTAGTCATACGGGACGCGATAGGTTTCCGTGTGCGTGTTGCCGTCTGCATCCGTCCATGTGTCGGTCTCCGTGCGGTATCTGGTTTCGACGATGACCTCTTCGGTGAGGATGTACTGCTTCTCAAACAGCATTTGAAGCGTTCCCTGCACCTCATCCAGCGTGAACTCGCCCTCATGGAGAGCCGAGAGAATGGAGATCAGCACATAGGGGTCATGATCAATATCGTCCAGATCGAAGTGGTATTCATCATAGTTGTGAGTGCTTTCGTAGGTGTCGAGATAGCGTTGCAGCTCTTGCTCCATCTGGCAATACTGCGCTTCCGCGCCGAGCATCGCGTCATCCTCGCTGAGATAAGAGGAAGCGATAACCGACGAGCCGGTAGAGGTGAGCATCGAACACGAGCTGATTCCGGCACCGAGCAAAACGAGAAGAGCAATTCCGACGCCGATCCAGATGAAGACCTTCTTGTTCTTCTCAAAGAACTCCTTGATCTTGTCGGACGCCTTCTCACCGAGCTTCTTGCCGGTGCTTTTTGTGGCAGTCCCGGCAGTCTGAGAACCGGCATTTCGAGCGGCGGCATATTCCTTCTTAATGCTCTGCTTCTGGTAGTGCTTGTTCATGTTCTGCTTCTTCATCTCAGGATGCTCCTGCTGATTTCTTTCATATTGGAGCTTGGCGTCAGCTACATCCGCCTTGTGTTCCAGCTTGGAAACCTTCTCATAAGGCTTGTTGACGCTGCTTTCCCGATGATGACGGAAATGCCTCGCAGCGGTCTCAGCGGCGATCTCCGTTTTATGCGCCGCCTCAACCGCCGTGTTTTCCTGTTCGACCTCATGGATTTTGCCGTGAATGCCGGAAGCAAGGGTGTCACCGACCTTGCGGACGGTTTTATCTGCCTCAAATTGCAGCTTGCCTTTGCCCTTGGGCTTTTTCAGCTCATCCTCAAAATGAAGGCGGGTTTTGCCCTTGCCGGTCTCTTCATCGAAGACACGCTCTTTCTTGAGAACCTTGTGCGTGGGCAGCTTCTCACGGGCGGCGTCCAGTCGCTCATGTGCCTTCTCGGACTTCCTTTCGAGCTTCTGCATCCGCTTCGTGGGCGGGACGGCATCGTCCGAAACCGGCTTTGCGGAGGCAGTCTCCGCCGCTTGGGAGAGAACGGCATCTGCATCTACTGCCTCCACTGCCGAGGTCTTGCGCAGCTTGTGTGTGACAACCGTTTCGGCAATCACCGTGCCGGTATGAGAAGAAACGCCGTGCTGCTCCAAAGCAGGAGGCTTGAACGGCGTTTCCGATGAGGGCAGTGGTTCAGGTACATTCTGGGGTGGATTTTCTGCCCTTTTCTCTTCCGTGACGGACGTTTCCGAGGGCGGCTGTGTGTCGTTATCCTCGGCGTGTTCCGCCTGAAACTGACGCTGTTGACGGCGCATCTGCACCTTTTTCTGTTCCTCCGCAGAAAGTGCTTCGGAAGGCTCGGCTGTCTCAACAGGCTTGACCAGCTCTGCATCTTCCAGCCGCCTTGACACACGCTGCTCGGTGCCAGCCGTCAGGTTTTCCTCAACCGCGCCGTCTCGCGTCATCCGCACGACTACCTTGTCGTGGGCTTTGAGTTCCGGTTCCTTGGACATCAGATTTCACCTCCAATCCGCTTGTAGGCAAGCTCGGTGTACGCTGGATTCAGCTCGATGCCGATGAAATGACGCCCCATCTGTGAGGCAACCATGCCGGTTGTGCCGCTTCCCATGAACGGGTCAAGCACAATGCCGCCTTCGGGACAACCGGCGAGAAGACAGGTCTCAACCAGCTTCGGAGGGTAGGCGGCGTAGTGACCGCCCTTGAAGGGGACGGTGTTGATCTTCCAGACATCGCGCTTGTTGCGGAGCGGATTGATGTCGCTGTCCTTGATCTCACCATGCTCACGGGGGCGGTTGATGGACTGCGGCTGAGGCTGACCGGGAACGGGTTTGCCGTATTTGTTGCCGCCCTTCATGCCGCGCTTGAGGCGTTCTGCCGTTGCGGGAGCAATCGGCTCTGAGATCGCCTTGTAGTCAAAGAAATACTTCTTCGACTTGGAGAACAGGAAAATATGCTCGTAGCAGCGGGCGCAGCGGTCTTTGACGCTCTCCGGCATGGGGTTATCCTTCATCCAGATGATGTCGTTGCGCAGATACCAGCCGGTATCGCGGAGGGCAAAAGCCAGCATCCACGGAATACCGATCATGTCCTTCGGCTTGCAGCCCTCAACCTTGTTGTTGAGAGCCACAGCCTGACCGTTTCTGCCGTTAGGGTTCTTTGGGTCAATGAAATCTCCCTGATTGCCCTTTCCAGCGTAGGTGTCCGAGATGTTCAGCCAGAGCGTACCATCCGGACGTAAAACGCGCCTAACTTCGGTAAACACTTCCGTCAGGCGCGAGATATATTCCTTCGGCGTTGTCTCTCTGCCGATCTGAGCCTCCATACCGTAATCACGGAGCGCGTAATACGGAGGGGACGTCACACAGCAATGAACGCTATCATCGGGCAGAGTTTTCAGGATTTCAAGGCAATCGCCGGTATGAATGATGTCAAGTTGTATGGTGGTGTACCTCCTGTTCTGTTGGATTTGTGTTTCCATTGAAATGTTGGCTGTGAAACCCAACAACATTTCAATGGGCATCAGTCGGAGTAATACTCGTCCGGTTCATAGTCCTCATCTTCCATGAAGTCCTCGTCGAGATCGCCAATCTCGTCTGCCCAACGGTCGAAGATTTCCTCGGCTTCCTTCGCCGCCTCACGATAGAGGCTCAGGCGGTTCTTCTCAAAGGCGGCAAAGGCGGGGACGAACTTGCCGAACTCGCGGATTGCCTTCACATCCTGCGTGCGCATATCTGCGACGCACTGAATGATTTCGGACATCGTGAGCAGATCGTCGATCATCAGCTCATACTCATCCTTGGGGATAGATACGGTTTCATCATCCGCCGCGTCAGCGAAAGGGGTATTCTCATCGCTGTTGCTGCACTTGGGAACATCAACCTTGAAGTAGAACCCGATCATATCCACAGATACCTTGGTCATAATCTGACGCGCCTCCTTGACCTTTTCGTCGATGTCCTCCCTCACATGGAGGTAGGCGCGGTGATGCTTCTTGAGGTTGCTTTCCAGTCGGATCAGATCGGTCAGCTCCCACAGAGCCTTAAACAGCGCGGAGGTATTCTCTCCGTATTCGATAGCGTCCGCGTAGGGAATGGTAATCATCTTGTTGTTCATATTCAAAAATCCTCCTTAGTTCTGTACGGTTTCTTCTAAGCGGGTGGTCATGATGCGGTAGAGCTGGGTGTCCTTCGGGAAATCGTCCTTGAAGGGAACGATGGTCGAGCCATAGAAGATCAGCCCCTCACCGGCATTGGAATTGGTGATGTAGTTCTGCTGGCTGGGCGAGATGTTCAGCGCCTTCGAGAGAATCTGCCGGTCGCCGGATGCCTGATTCAGAAGGTAGACAAAATCCGAGTTTTCAAAGATGTTCTCCACCTCACGGGACGCAAGAAGATCCTTGACGTTCTGCGTGATTCCGGTCGGGATGCCGCCCCATTTTCTGAAACGCTTCCATATTTCCACGCTGTATGCGGCGGTCTGTTCCTCCTTCAAGAGCAGATGGAACTCGTCCATGTAGTAGCGAGTTGCCTTGTGCTGGGCGCGGTTGATTGTAACTCTGTTCCAAACCTGATCCTGCACAATCAGCATACCGAGCTTCTTGAGCTGCTTGCCGAGTTCGCGGATGTCATAGCAGACGAAGCGGTTGTTGACATCCACATTCGTTCTGTGATTGAAGACGTTCAGAGAGCCGTGAACATAGATTTCAAGGGCGGTTGCGATGCGCTGTGCCTCCGGCTCCTTCTGATTCCTCAGAATGTTGTAGAGGTCTTCGAGGATTGGCATTTTCTCCGGCTGGGGGTCTGCAAGAAACTCCTGATAGACCATGCGAACACTGCGGTCAATGATGGTCTTCTCAACCGGCTGCAAGCCGTCCTTGCCGCCGACAATCAGCTCACACATGGAGAGAATGAAGTCGGATTTCAGCGTCAGCGGGTTTTCCTCTTCGGAGTAGTTCGTGTTGATGTCCAGCGGATTGATGTAATCCGTGCTGACCGGCGAGATGCGGATGACCTGACCGCCGAGCTTCTGCACAAGGGGAAAATACTCGGCTTCGGGGTCGCAGACGATGATGTCATCCTCCGTGATGAGGAAGGCGTTCGTCATTTCGCGCTTGGCGGAGAAGGACTTACCGGAACCGGGTGTACCCAGGATCAGCCCGTTGGGGTTCTTGAGCCGCTTGCGGTCAACCATGATCATGTTGTTGGACAGCGCGTTCAGCCCGTAGTAGAGAGCTTCGCCGCCCTGAAAAAGCTCCTGCGTGGTGAACGGCACGAAAACCGCCGTGCTGGAAGTGGTCAGTCCGCGTTCGATCTCCACCTGATTGACGCCGATAGGCAGAGAGGACATCAGCCCTTCTTCTTGCTGAAAATCAAGACGCTTGAGCGCACAGTTATACTTTTGGGCAATGGCGGCGGTCTGGAATACCGCGTTTTCGAGCTTCTGGCGATTGGTTGCCGTATTCATGATGAGGATAGTCACAAGAAACAGTCTCTCATTGCGGGTCTGGAGATCCTGCAACAGACGCTTTGCCTCACCGCCGAAGGTAGCGAGATCGGACGGAAATAGCGATAGGTAAGCCTTTGAAGTTATCTCCAGCTTTTCCCCCGCTTCAC